>Ga0307515_10020849_pt1 | contig 11654 bp, 11 predicted proteins | sample 17_EM_MG_FD_194513 | JGI IMG/M metagenome (GOLD analysis project Ga0307515, IMG submission 194513) | Populus trichocarpa ectomycorrhiza microbial communities from riparian zone in the Pacific Northwest, United States - 17_EM | ecosystem: Host-associated > Plants > Roots > Unclassified | place... | reverse complement strand
GCGTGGAGCGTGCTGGTGGCAGTGGCCGCGGTGCTGCTGTGGGATCCGCTGGCAGTTTTTGCGGCGGGTTTCTGGCTGTCCTTCGGCGCAGTCCTCGCCATCGTGGTGGTGGCGGGCGGGCGGTTGCAGTCGGGCAGGCCGCTTGCGGCAGCGCTGCGCCTGCAGTGGGTGGTGAGCATCGCGTTGCTGCCGTTGACGCTTGCGATATTCGGCTCCTTCTCCTTGGTCGGGTTGCTGGCGAACCTGCTGGCCATTCCGGTGTTCACCGTGCTGCTGGTGCCGCTGGTGTTGCTTGCCACGGCATGCCATCTGTTGCCGACCATGCAGGCGGCATGGAGTGCCGATGCACTGGTGCAGGTCGCGGGGTGGGTGGCGTCGGCATTGTGGCCGCTGCTGTGCTGGTGCGCGGATCTGTCCGGCGCGCTGTGGCATGCGGCGCCGCCGCTGGGCTGGTACCTGCTTGCGTTGCCCGCAGTGGTGATTGGTTTGCTGCCGGTTGCGCGCAGCGCGCGGTGGCTGGCGCTGGCATTTCTGGGATCCGCATTCCTGCTGCGGGAGCCGCGTCCGCGCGAAGGCGAGCTGTGGATCGACCTTGCCGGCGGAGGCACAGCGGCCACGGCCCTGCTGCGCACACACAGTCGCCTGCTGCTGTGGGGAACGGGGGAAGTCTACGGCAGCAGCGGACGGCGTTTCGAACGCGCGGTGCTGCCGCGTCTGCGTGCCGCAGGCTACCCGGCCATCGACCTGTGGCTGCCCGGCAACCTGACGCGCGATACACAGGCGGCGCTGCGCCGGGCGGCGGCGCAATGGCAGGTACGTGCCGTACAGCTGCCACGGGCACGCGCCGTACCGCCGGAGTTCACGACCTGCAATGCCGCGCGCTGGGAATGGGATGGCATCGTTTTCGAAACCCGGCCTGCACTGGCGGGTCGGCACTGCCTGCTCATCGCCGGCCGCGGCATGCAGCGCATGGAACTGGGACCGGACCTGTCGGCATTGCCGCGTCCACCTGAAGGGGCAGTGCTGCGGATCATCCTGACCGCATCGGGATCGCATGCAGTTCGGCTATGATGCCGGCCCATGTGGGAAATCGTCGTCGCCGGTGGGCCTTTCATGTGGCCCATCATCCTCTGCTCGGTCATCGCGGGCGCCATCGTGCTCGAACGGCTGTGGACCCTGCAGCAGAAGCGCGTGATGCCGCCGGACCTGGCGCGCCGCATCTGGGCGCTGCTCGAGGCCGGGCAGGTCAATGACAAGGTCATCGCGGCGCTGGAGACCAACTCGCCGCTGGGCAAGCTGCTGGCCACCGGCCTTGCCAATCGCCATCGTCCGCGCGCGGTGCTGATGGAACGCGTGGAAGACACCGGTCGCCACGTGGCGCATGAACTGGAACGTTTCCTCAATACCCTGGGCACCATTGCCGGTGTCGCGCCGTTGATCGGGCTGCTGGGCACGGTGACCGGCATCATCAAGGCCTTCACGGCCATCCAGGAGGGAGGCCTCGGCGATCCGCGGCTGCTGTCCGGCGGCATTTCCGAGGCATTGATCTGCACGGCGGCGGGCCTGTGCGTGGCCATTCCTTCCTACGTCACGTTCCGTTACCTGCGCGGCCGCGTCGAAGGCATCGTGGTGCAGATCGAGAAGGACGTGGTGCGCTTCGCCGAAGCACTGAACGATCGCACCGAGAATGCCGCCGCGGGCGGTGAGACCGCTTGAAACTGAAGCCGCGTCGCGCCGCCGAGGATCCGGAGATCAACCTGATCTCGCTGATCGACGTGCTGATGGTGCTGATGAGGGGCGCCTCAACGTGCAGCTGCCCTCGGCCAGCGAGGAAGCCCATGGCACCAGCGGTGCCGAGCCCATCGTGGTGACGGTGACGCAGGCGGGTGGCTACCGGGTCAACGAACGCGAGCTGGTGAACTCCGGTCGCGACACCTTGCGTCGCGCAGTGGCGGAGATCGCCGGCAGCGCAAGGGATGGACGAGTGGTGCTGCGTGCCGATGGCCGCGCCACGCACCAGTCGGTGGTCACGGCCATGGACGTGCTGGGACGCATGGGCTTCACGCAGATCAATATCGCGACCATCCAGCCCGACGCGGGCCAGTAGCCATGACTGCGCCGTCCGCCATGGACGCACGCGCCGTATACGGACGTCTGCTGGGTTACGTGCGGCCGTGGCGCCGGCAACTGGTGCTGGGTTTCATCGGCATGGCGCTGTATGCGGCCACCGAGGCGGGCACCGCGCTGTTCGTGGACCGCTTCCTCAAGGCCGCGTTCGTGCAACCGGATGCGCGCGTGGTCTGGGCCGTGCCGCTGGCCGTGCTCGGGCTGTTCCTGCTGCGCGGTGTGGGTGACTACCTCGCCACCTTCCACCCGGCGCGCGTGGGCCGGCAGGTGGTGAAGGCCATGCGGCGCGATCTCTTCGACCAGTACCTGCACCTGCCGGCCGCGCGCTACGACCGTGAATCCAGCGGTCGCTTGCTCTCGTGCCTCACCTACGACGCGGAGCAGGTGGCCGAGGCGGCAACCAATGCCATGGTGGTGCTGGTGCGCGATTCGCTGGCGATCCTCGGCCTGCTGATCTACATGTTCTGGATGTCCTGGTCCTTCACGCTGCTCGCGCTGGTGGCGGCACCGGTGCTGGGCTGGGTGCTCTCCGGCATCAACCGGCGTTTCCGGCGCCACAGCGCGCGCATCCAGCAATCCATGGGCGATGTGACCCGCGTGGCGAAGGAAGCGCTGGAGGCGCAGCGCACGATCAAGACCAGCGGCGCCGAGCAGCAGCAGTTGCAGCGCTTCGAGGCGGTGAACGAGCACAACCGCCGCAGCCAGGAGCGGCTGCTGCGCGTACGTGCCTCCAGCAGTCCGGTGGTGCAGTTCATCGCGGCGCTGGGGCTGGCCGCGGTGCTCGCTTTCGCCTTGGGGCGCGTGGTGTCGACGCAGGTGCCGGTCAACGAGTTCATCGGCTACATCGCGGCAATGCTGCTGGTGATGGCGCCGCTGCGCCGGCTGGTGAACGTGGGCGGTCCGTTGCAGCAGGGCATCGCGGCGGGCGCGGGCATCTTCGCGCTGCTGGACGAGCCGCGCGAACCGGCTGGTGGCACGCATGGCACCGGCCGCGTGCGCGGCGAGGTCGAATACCGGCAGGTGGCATTCCGCTATGGCGATGACTCAAATGTCGTGCTGGATTCCATCAGCTTCGCAATGGTTCCTGGAGAAACGCTGGCGATCGTCGGCCGCTCCGGCGCCGGCAAGTCGACGCTGGTGGGTCTGTTGCCGCGACTCTACGAACCGGGTGCCGGCAGCATCCTGCTGGATGGCATTGACGTGCGTGACTACGCGCTGCCCGACCTGCGCCGGCAGATCGCCTACGTGGGGCAGGATGCCGTGCTGCTCGACGACAGCATCCGCAACAACATCATGCTGGGCATGGACGGGGCAGGCGAGGCCGCGGTGCTGGCCGCTGCGCGCGCCGCGCATGTGATGGAATTCGCGCAGGCGCTGCCGCAAGGGCTGGATGCGCCGGTGGGTGATCGAGGCAGCCTGCTCTCCGGCGGCCAGCGCCAGCGCGTGGCCATCGCGCGCGCCATCCTGCGGGACGCACCCATACTCGTGCTCGATGAGGCCACCTCGCAGCTGGATTCCGAATCCGAGCGCCATGTGCAGGATGCCATCGCGCAGCTGCGCCGCGGCCGCACCACGCTGGTGATCGCACATCGCCTCGCCACGGTGGAGCAGGCCGATCGCATCATCGTGATCCAGCAGGGCCGCATCGCCGAATCCGGCAGGCACGCTGAACTGCTGGTGCAGGACGGCCTGTACGCCCAACTGTACAAGCTGCAGTTCGATGCCTGAGGCCGGCGCATTGCGGCGCTGGCTCGAAGCGCGCTGGTATGGCGAGACGGTACCGCTGGCCTTGCGGCCGCTGGCTGCGTTGTATGGCCTGGCTTCGGGTTTGCGGCGCGCCGCGTACCGGCGCGGCTGGCTCCGCACGCATCGTCCCGGTGTGCCGGTGATCGTGGTCGGCAATCTCACGGTCGGCGGCACGGGCAAGACGCCGCTGGTCGTCTGGCTGGCGGAACAGCTCCGCGCAGCGGGGCACAGTCCCGGCGTGGTGCTGCGCGGCTACGGCGGCAGCGCGCGCGGGCCGCGCCTTGTCGCGACGGATGCCGACCCTGCCGAGGCCGGTGATGAGGCAGTGCTGATCGCGTGCCGGCTGGGTTGTCCGGTTGCCATCGGTTCGCGCCGCAACGATGCCGCCCGGCTGCTGGTGGCAGCAGGCTGCACGGTGGTGCTCGCCGATGACGGCCTGCAGCACCTCGCGCTGCGGCCCGATCTCACCATCGCGCTCATCGATGGCGCGCGCGGCTTCGGCAATGGCGCGCTGCTGCCGGCCGGTCCACTGCGCGAACCACCCGGGGCATTGCGGGACATGGACATCGTGGTGGTGCATGGCGCAGATGCCCGCGGCGCGGCGCGCGGCATCGAGGCATTGCACATGCAGCTGGACCCCGGCCCGCCGCGTGCACTGCTGACGGGTGAGGAGGAATCGCTGGACGTGCTGCGCCGGACGCGGCCCCACGCGGTGGCCGGCATCGGCAACCCGGCACGATTCTTCGACCTGCTGCGCGTGCTGGGTGCGGACCCGCTGGAGCATGCCTTCCCGGACCATCATCGCTACCGCGCCGGGGATCTGGCCTTCGGCGACGACCGCTGCATCGTCATGACGGAAAAAGATGCCGTAAAATGCCGCGCCTTCGCCACGGAGCGGATGTGCTACCTGCCGGTGGCGGCCCGTTTTCCGGAACGCGATGCGGCGCAGCTGCTGCGCAAGGTGCTGGCGATACTGCCTCAAGGAGCGTCGGAACATGCTTGATTCGAGATTGCTGGAAATCCTGGCCTGCCCCTTGTGCAAGAGCCCGCTGCTGTTCCGCCGCGAGGCCTCGGTGCTGGTGTGCCGCGCCGATCGCCTGGCCTTTCCGATCAACGATGGCGTGCCGGTGATGCTGGAGAGCGAAGCCCGCGTGCTGCCCAGCGACGACCCGTTGCTGGAACGCTAGGCGCGCATGTTCCGGGTCGTCATCCCCGCGCGTTTCGGGTCCTCGCGGCTGCCGGGCAAGCCACTGATGAACATCGGCGCGAAGCCGATGCTGCAGTGGGTGCATGAGGTAGGCGTGGCATCGGGTGCGCAGGAAGTGATCATTGCCACGGATGACGATCGCATTCTTGAAGCGGCCGCAGAGTTCGGTGCGCAGGCGCGGATGACTTCGCTCACGCATCTCTCCGGCACCGACCGTATCGCCGAAGTCGCTCTGGAAGCGGGGTGGGACGAAGACGACGTGGTCGTGAACCTGCAGGGCGACGAACCACTGATGCCACCCGAGCTGGTGCGCCAGGCCGCAGAACTCCTGCAGCGCCATTCCTCTGCAGCCATTGCCACACTGGCCACGCGCATCACCAGCGTGCGCGATCTGATGGATCCCGGCATCGTGAAGGTAGTGACCGACAGCAGCGGCAAAGCACTGTATTTCAGCCGCGCGCCCATACCCTGGGGCCGTGACACGGCGCCGGCGAGCCTCGTGAGCCAGCGCGGTTTCGCAGGTGCGCGCCGGCACATCGGGTTGTATGCCTATCGCGTGTCCGCGCTGCGCCGCCTGTCGCTGCTGCCGCCGGGTCCGCTGGAACAGATCGAGAAGCTCGAACAGCTGCGCGCGCTGGAGAACGGCTGCGAGATACGCGTCGGCGATGCGCTGACCTTGCCAGGTCCCGCAGTGGATACCCAGGACGATCTCGCGCGCGTGGCAATGTGGATGCAGCAGGCGGAGCAGGGAGTCACTACATGAACGTTCCAGGCCTGGATCTCACGCAGCTGGCTGCGCAGGACGTGGCGCATGCCATGCAACTGGCGCTGGGCCCGGTGTTCCTGCTCAACGGCATCGGCGTGCTGCTGGCGATGATGACCTCCCGCCTGGCGCGCATCGTGGATCGCGCCCGCACGCTGGAGCTGCGGCTGCCGCAGGTCAGCGATGTCGAGGTGGAGGAAATCCACCGCGTGCTGGGAGTGACCAGCAGGCGCGCGCGCCTGGTGAACAGGGCTATTACGTTAAGTACGGTGGCGGCCCTGCTGGTGGCCACCATCGTCGCGCTGCTGTTTTCCACCGCCTTCCTGACCTTTCCAACCGGTCCGGTGGTGGCGGTGCTGTTCGTGATCTGCATGGCGGCGCTGGTGGGCTCGCTGTGGTGCTTCCTGATGGAAGTGCGGATCGCGACCTATGCCTTGCGGTTCGTCCCACGGGCGCCGAAGCCCTGATCAAGCTGTAGTTTCTCCGCGTTCGGGCCTCTTTTGCGCGCTGCCGTGGTGCACGCGCTCTGATCTGGGGCGCGAAAATCAGCCCGCCCAGGGCTCGCGCCGTTGCGGCACGCTTTTGCGACACAGTTCACACATGGCACGGGCCTTGCTTCGTAGAGCTCATGGCATCAGAAGCAATCCTCCATTCCGAAGTCACGGGCTCCCTCGGGAGTTCCGTATCCCTGCCGGATCTTCCGGCGCCCTCCGTCGTTGACCTGGGCCTGCTGAGCCGGTCACTGGCGTTCCACGTACGCAAGGCGCAACTGGCGCTGCAGCGTCGTGGGCTGCGGAACATCTCGCAGCTGCACGTCGGTCCCGCCGAGTTCGGCACGCTGGTTCTGTGCGAGCAGAACCCGGGCATGGCGCAGTTCCAGATCGCCGCCGCGCTGGATATCGACAAGGCCAGTGTCGTGGCCGTGGTCGACCGGCTCGAGGAGCTGGGCTGGCTGTTGCGCCGCCGCAGCAACCACGACCGTCGCCGCTACGGCCTGTATCTCACGGCCGAAGGCCTGCGCCAGGTGCAGGTGCTGCGCGCGCAGTCCGACGAAGCCGAGTCATTCGCCCGCGAGATCTTCTCGCAGGACGAAATGAACCAGCTGCTGGGCCTGCTCTCCCGACTGGGCTGATCCACCCGGGTACACTGGGCACCGCTTAACGCAGTGCCCAGGAGCAGACATGACCACAGCCGCGGGGACCAGCCCGGTGGTGGCGAACGACGCAGGCCCCGTGATCCAGTTGCCTGTGCGCCGCTGGCGCGCCGGAGCCTGGCTGGCGACGCTGGACAGCATCGCCGCCGAAACGCCCGTCTCCCTGACCTTCAATTCCATTCCGCATGTCGTGATGATGGCGACGCCCAGCGACCTGGAAGACATGGGCGTGGGCTTCACCGTGAGCGAGTCGCTGGCCGACTACGCCGAAATCCGCGAAGTCACCCTGGATCGCTCATCCGGTGAATACGAACTGCGGCTGGCGCTCAGCGGCTCGCGGCTGGGGGAGATCCTGCAGCGCCGGCGCAACCTGACGGGCCGTACGGGCTGTGGCGTCTGCGGGGCCGAGACCATCGAGGATGCCATCCGTCGCCCTGCGCCCGTGGCCGGCGGCGGCGAGACCACGCGCGAACAGCTGGTACAGGCACTGCGGCGGCTGCGCGAGCTGCAGCCCCTGGGCGCCAAGGCAGGCAGCCTGCACGCTGCCGCCTGGGTGGGCTGGGACGGTGAAGTCAGGCTGGTCCGCGAGGACGTAGGCCGCCACAACGCGCTGGACAAGCTGATCGGCGCGAAGCTGCGCGCTGGGGAATCCTTTGCCGAGGGCTACGTGCTGGTGACCAGCCGTGCCAGCTACGAAATGGTCCAGAAGGCAGCGACCCTCGGGGTGCGGATGCTGGTGGCTGTCTCCGCGCCTACCGCACTTGGAGTAAAGCTGGCTGCCGACTGCGGCCTGACGCTGGTGGGCTTCGCGCGCGAGGAACAGCAGGTCGTCTACACCCATCCCGAACGACTGCTGTAGTGCCTTTCCGTATTGCCATCGAAACCGTCTGGCGGTTCACGCAGGAGGGAGAGGCGCGCTCGATGCTGGTGATGCTCGATTTCCTGAACGAGATCCGGGCCAGCGGCAAGATCACCCGCGCCGCCGAGAGCGCCCAGGTCTCCTACCGCCATGCCTGGAACCTGATCGAGAAGTGGTCGGAGTTCTTCGGCACCCCACTGGTGGAACGGCGGCAAGGGCGCGGCACGGCGCTGACGCAGTTCGGCGAGCGGCTGGTGTGGGCCGGCCAGCGCCTGCAGGCGCGGCTGCGGCCGACTTTGCAGAACCTGGAACAGGAACTGGAAAGCGAGATCAATGCACTGCTGCCGGAGGGTGGCGCGCCGGTGCGCATCCATGCCAGCCATGGTTTCGCGGTCTCCGCGCTGCGTGACCTGCTGGCACATGAATCCGGGCTGCGTGTGGATTTCCGTTACGTGGGCAACGTCAATGCGCCGCGATCGCTGGCACTGGGCGAGTGCGAGCTGGCAGGCATGCATGTTCCCCAGGGCCGGCTGCGCGAACACAACACGGCTGCGTGGCGAGGCGTGCTGTCTGCGGTTGATCACCGCGTCATCCGCTTCGTGAAGCGCGAGATGGGCCTGATCGTGCGCAAGGGCAACCCCCGTGGAATTGCTTCGTTGCAGGACCTGCTGCAGCCGGGCCTGCGCTTCGTCAATCGCGATCCGGAATCCGGCACGCGCGTGCTGTTCGACGAACTGCTGGCGCAGGCTGGCGTCGACAGTGCGCGCATCCAGGGTTACCAGCAGTACGAGTTCACGCATGCCGCCGTGGCGGCGTACGTGGCCAGCGGCATGGCCGAAGTCAGTTTCGGCGTCGAGGCCGCCGCGCGACAGTTCGACCTGGACTTCGTTCCAGTCGTCACCGAGGACTACATTTTCGTCTGCCACCGCTACAGCCTGGAAAAGCCGGCGGTGAAGAAGATCCTCGAAGTGATGCGCAGCGAAGCTTTCCGCGGCGCCGTCAGGGCGTTGCCGGGTTATGCGGTGACCGATTCCGGCGAGGTCAGGACTATAGCGGAGGAGTTCGGTCCGGCGGATTGAGCAGCAATGGCACGAGTCCGTTCTTCGCAATCAGCTGCTGGCCCTTTTCGGAAAGCAGGAACAAGGCGAGCTTCAGCGCTGCCGGCTTGTTCGACAACACTGCAATGCCGTAGACCGGATTCGGGTCCAGCGCGGCGGGAACCACCAGGGAAGTGAGTTCCGGCAATTCCTTCTCCAGGCCCGCAGAGGCGCTGCAATACGTGATCGAAGCGTCGATGAGACGTGATGCAAACAATGCGGCCGCCGCGCTCTGCCCGGCATTCGCCGGTGTTGCGGCCGCGTTCATCACGGCATTTGCCTTGCTCTTGAGGAGAGGACCCGCGCCGGGCCGCAACTGGTCGATGCGATCGAAGATCGCCCAGGCGTAGTCGCCGGAAGGGTCGGCTACCGGCGTCGATGTCTTCACACGCAGCGAGGGCAGCAGCAGCCGATCAATCAGGTTCCCGGCGGTGATGCCGGCGTCGCGCCGCGACACCACGCACATGCGATTGCGCGCGAATGGTACTGGTGGAACAACCGTGAGTCCGGCTGACGCAAGCTTGCGGGGTGATGACAGGTCTGCGGAAAGCAACAGGTCCGGTCGCTCGCCTTTCTCGATGCGCTCGCGCATGGCGCCCGAGCCGCCGAACGCCGCCTTCACTTCGATGTGCAAGTCGGGCGCAGCCTGCATGGCGAGATCACCCACGATGCCACGCAGGCTGCCTGCGGCGAAAACCTCGACGACAGCACGCGGTTCGCCTTCCGCGGCGCTTGTGGCGCCCGCGCGCAGCAGCAAGGTCAGTGACGACAAGGCAATGCTGATCAGCATCCGAAGCATGCGTGGAACTCTTCGATGAGGAGGATGGGTTTGCCGACAGACTATAGCGGGATGACGGGTCCGCGATGTTGCCCGCGCCCACGTCGGAGATATGAACTGCCATGCATATGACGGCACATATGCACTGCCATGCATATCGTGACCGCGGAAAGTGCGTGCTACGTTGCGCGCCCGCTCAGCCTGGACAAAAAACGATGAAACAGCTCTGCCTTCTCGCCGCGTTGACGCCACTGGCACTGGCACCGCTCGCCGCAACGGCAGCAGAGTCCGAGCGCGCAGCAGCTGGCCCGTCCACACTGCCCGTCGTTGTCGTCACGGGAGAAGCATCGGAGAACTACCGCGTTGAATCGACGGACAGCCTCGGCCCGCTGGGCGCAATGCCGCTGCTGGATACGCCGTATTCCGTTGCCGTGCTGCCAGGCGACCTCATCCAGAACTCGCAGGCCAGCAATTTCAAGGACGTGTCGAAATACCTGCCCCTGGTCGCCTACCAGGAGCAGCAGGGCCCCGACATCCTGCGTCCACAGACCCGCGGCATGCAGGGCGGCAACTTCCAGAACTCCCGGCTGGATGGAATGACGATGTACGTGACTGTCGCCAACGCGATGGAGCAGTTCCAGCAGATCGAAGTAGTCAATGGCCTCTCCGCTTCGCTGTACGGTCCGGCGAACCCCTCCGGCATGTTCAATTTCGTATCCAAGCGTCCGACTGGCAGCGACCTGCGGGAGCTCACGGTGGGTTACGGCAGCGACAGCGTTGCCACCGCGAAAGCCGATGTGGGCGGCAGGATCGACAGCCGCGGCACCTTCAGCTTCCGGTTGAATGGCGTGTACGGAGACGGTGACGGCTACGTCGAGGGCAGCCACACGAAACGCACCCTTGCCGATGTTGCACTCGATATCCGGCCCTGGGAGCACAGCGTGCTCGAGCTCAACTACAGCCGCTACACCTTGCAGAACAAGGGCTATCCGGGCTGGTTCGCCTACAGCCAGGCCGTGACGCTGCCCGATGCACCAGATCCGGATCGCATGGGTTATGGGCAGTCCTATGCCGGCGTCGACATGAAGACGCGCATCGCCACCGCGCGCTTGAAGCATGACTTCAATCCGGACTGGCACCTGGTTGCCGGTGTCCTGGACCAGGATGCGACACGGGATATCAACACCCCGGTCAACGTGCTCTCGAATACCGGCAGCTACGTCTCTTCGTTCGCCAACGGCTTCGCCCCGCGCTTCAGAATCACCAGTGATTCGGCTTATCTGAATGGCAGTTTCAGCACCGCCGGCATCAGCCACGATCTCACCGTCGGCACGGCGGGATACAAGTCACAGACCTATGCCGTGACCACTGCGGCCACCGCCGCCAGCGTGCGCCTGGGCAGTGCCTCGATTTCCGCGCCAGTGGTGTTCGCGGAGCCCGCGGCCGGTCCGCCGAATGTGCGTCTGAATTTCAACTCATCGAACATCTACCAGCAGGGCATCAACGTCGGCGACACGCTGCGGTTCGATGCGCGGTGGTCGGTGCGGTTGGCGGTGAGCCAGGACTGGTTCCACACCGACAACTTCAATGCCGCGGGTACGGCATTGCCGGGCTACAGGGATTCGGGCCTGAGCCCCAGCGCCAGCCTGATGTTCAAGCCCGCTGCCAACATGACCGCGTACGCGACCTACGCGAGCAGCCTGCAGGCTGGCGATGTGGCGCCCGGCACCGCCAGCAACGCCGGCGTCGGGCTCGCTCCCTATCGCAGCAACCAATACGAAGTGGGATACAAGTGGGCGCTGGACAAGGTCAACCTCACCGCAGCGGTGTTCCGCATCGTGCGACCGTTCGCCAACACGGATCCGGTGGATCGCGTCTTCCGTATCAGCGGCGAGCACTTCAACCGCGGGCTGGAGCTGTCAGC
>Ga0307515_10020848_pt1 | contig 11654 bp, 8 predicted proteins | sample 17_EM_MG_FD_194513 | JGI IMG/M metagenome (GOLD analysis project Ga0307515, IMG submission 194513) | Populus trichocarpa ectomycorrhiza microbial communities from riparian zone in the Pacific Northwest, United States - 17_EM | ecosystem: Host-associated > Plants > Roots > Unclassified | place... | reverse complement strand
TAAAAAGTTATTGTTCACATAGTAGTTGTTCTTTGTTTTTTAGTGTCAATGATGTAGTCGAGCTTGCAATAACGGGTGATTCTGAGTAGTTAAATGTGGGTTTGTCATAACTAGATGAAGATTTTCCCTAAACAGATTACGTGGATGGCCTAACTTATGTATTTATGAACCAGTGAGATAGGCCTAGGTCCAAGAAGAGGTATGATCACACTAGACCAAAATGGTTAATAAAAAGGGCTGTAATTTTTTATCCGACTGTCGAATCTTTAGATTTAAAAAATCTCGCTCTAATGCCCTGATTTTGGCAGTTTTATGTTTTTCCTTATTATTTTTGGATTTCTTCCATTGTTTTGGATTCTATGGTTGTTTCCTTGTTATTTTTTGGATTTTTGTTTCCTACTTGAGGTAGGGTTTTTGGCCTATTTAAGGTTTTGTAAACCTCCTAAAGAGACAAACTCCATTATTATTATTTTAGAGAGAATAAACCTATGAATTTGGGATTTACATCTGCAACCCCTTTCGCTTATAAAAGTTTATGTTCTTTATTTGTTGTTGTCTTTAGCTTTCGCCTGCATCAGTCAGCTAGTGGTCGATTTAACTAACCATTACGAATCGGTCGACCAATTAATCCTGAATTTAATTGACGTTGTAATTGTGAGATATCAATTAAAGTTTTGTCATATAACCACGACATTTAATTAAATGTCATGATTCAAAACTGCGACATCTAAAAATATGTTATTTCACCAAAACTTTTGTTACTATGTTAATTCACTATTTTTTTTATTTAGTATGTTGATTGCTCGATTTCTCCTTTCATTTACTAGTTGCTCGTGTATGGTGAGATTTTAATGATCATAAAACGACAAACTTAATTTTATATGATAAAATGACAGTGTAATTTACAATTTTAATATTTTCTATTTGGTAACCAAGAGATAATGAGAAAACAAATGAAAATTTCAAAAATCCAAATTAAACAAATGTCAATTCCTTTTGTTAATGTTAATTTCTTTTAATAGTAAAATATTATCTATATAGTATATGTATAAACTATGTCTTTATTTATTATGTCTGATATAGTTCATATATTAAAATATGGTAGTTCTGAACATATATTTTATGTGTAAGTTTGTTATAGTTTATCTGTTACTTAAAACTTGAATTAAAAAATTAGAGAAGAGTTGGAAACTTGAAAAATAGAGATTTAAAGGACATGATTGTTATTATATGTTATTTTGTTTATCTGTTGTCAAACTTTATCCATCAAACTTATTGTTTATTTTTCAAATTTGTGTGCTTGAAATTGATCTACTATTTAATTATCATTAATTGCAGTGATTTATGGATTAATGCACTAATTGTTTGTTGTTAATTTATTTGCCAAACTTAGGAAAAAAAAACTAGAAGGTTATATCTAGGATTCGAACCTAATATCTCATAGTGTCAAGATTGGTAAAGAGGAAAACAATAAACTGCTCTTGTTGGGTTTCAAATTGAAAACATCCTTACAATCTAACACCCTTCTTACTACTAAGCAAGCTCCTGCATCTTCATATGTGTGTGTGTGTGATATTTATATTTATAAAGGTTATCATTTTACTGAGATAACATATGTTGAAATCAATGTTAATAACACTAATGTACTGATAATATTGGTAGCCCTTGTTGTCATAGTTGTTTCATTGTCAAACCTGATTCCTAAACATTCTCCACGTAAGGAAAAATTCAAAAGAATTAAAGTGGTGTGAAATTAAATAGGAAGCATGAAGAATCAAGTTCTTCCAAGAGTTTTAATGGTAGTAGTGGCAGTAAAAAAAAAAATGAACTTGCTTTGTTAGTAAAAAGCCAAGACACCACACTAAGGATTGCTCTCATTATAAAGTGAATAAAGCACAAATCAACATGATTGAGAACGTTGACGAGGAAGCTATATAGCTTACATAAGTTACGTCAAAAATAAACTTGGTGGACAACCTTATATAGTGGTGGGTTGGTACTAGAGTTACATGTCATGCATGTTTTTACAAGATTAGGTTTTTTTAGTATACAATAACTATTAATAGTGAACAATTGTCCATAAGTAACTCTTTAGTATGAAACATTTAGGCTATAAACAAGTGGGGCTAAGATGACATCTAGAAAAAATTGACTCTAAAGAATGTGGTTCGAGCTTCTAACATTCAAAAGAATATGGTTTTTAGATCGTTGTTGAGCAAAGATGGATTTAGAAGGGTTTTTGAGCCAAATAAAGTTTGTCCCCACCAAGAGTGAGATGTCTATGGGTAAGAGATATTTATGTGATGGGCTATTTAAGAACAACATGATAATTATTGTTAAAAAAAAGACAAGAAGTTTAATAAAGCTTCTTCATTTGTTTAAATGGTTAAGTCTTCTAATTCATTTCATAAACAGAAGTAACGAGCCTCTAGGTTTAATTCACTATAATATATGTGATTTAAAATTTATGCAAACTACAAGTGGTAAAAGGTATTTTATTACTTTTATCAATGATTACACAAGATATTGATATGTCTATTTAAAAAAAAAACAAAGATGAGGCCTTAAAATTGTTCAAACATTTCAAAATAAGGCTGAAAATTAATTTAGCTAAAAGATCAAGATCATAAGAAGTGATAAAAATGAGGATTATGATTCACCTTTTGATGAAATTTATTTTAAGCATGTTATAATTCATCAGACCATGACTTGTTTTCACCGTAACAAAAATGGTATTATTAAATGCAAGAATCAAACATTGAAACAAATTGATGATGTTATATTAATAAGTTCAAGATTGCCTTGAAACTTGTGGGAGAGACTAATTTATCATCAAATTATATTTTAGATAAAATACCTTACAAGAAATTAAACAAGAGATCATATGAGTGATGGAATGTTCAAGACCTTCCTATAAATACATGAAAATATGGGAGTGTCCAACCAAAGTTATGGTTCCTCCACCAAAGCGTATAGCCAAGCTAATTAGATATCATGATGCTAAAGATTCAAATCCACAAACTGGTTTATCTTTACTATTAAAAGAGTTCTAAATTAAGTAAATACAATCCTATTTACAAAAACACTTAGACTCTAGAATATGCAATGATATCGAAAAACATAACACATTAAGCTTCATATACCCATAACATTCAAACTTCTTCTTCTAATAATATTCTTTAATACTTTTAATTGTTGTTTGAATATTATGAAAATTGAAATGATTATGTATTATTTTTAATATCTACAATCAAACATATAAAATTAATTTTAATATTATAAAAACCTATTAAGCACCCTAATAAATTATTCTCTACAATCTCTTACTCCACGAAAGTTTTTCAATAAACCTTCCATGATAAATTATGTTCTGGCTAGACTTAGGGGTGAGCAAAAAAACTAAAAAACTAATTAAACCGAGAAAACCAAAAAACCAAACCATGAAAAAATCGATTAGACTAATTAGAATATTTTTTAAAAAAAACTTCTAGTTCGGTTCAGTTTTGGTTTCATAAGGATAAAACCAGTAATCTCTAACCAAATCGAACTGGTTCAGATTAAAAAAAAGTGCTATAAATAAATAAAATGCTTTCTAATAGAGTAATAGTATCGTTTCTTTTCTAACCTAGTAACCCTACCAGCCGCCCACCTCATTCCTCACAACGACATAGCCTCTCACAAATAACGCTTACATGTCAGTATTGTGTAATCTTCATCATTCATCATCATATCTAGCAAACCAACAACCCTCACCCAAGTTCCCACACGTGACTTGCCACACCCAACCTTTCAATTTACATCTCCTGATCTAGCATCCTAGTTAGTATCATTTATTTTCTATGCATTGTGTATATCAGACTCGGTATAAATGATTTAACTTTTAATTGTATGTTGTACATGTAGATTTTGCATCACCCCAAAGCCTCGACAACAGTCCATCTAGGCACCCTTCTTTGGTTCTTTGCAGTAAGATTTCTCTCTCTGTTAATTTTTTTCTTTAACATATGTTTTTTATCTCTCAATGTTTTTTAATTTTGTTAAATCAACATGTGCTTGTCATACAAAACCAACATCAATTTTCCTTTGATTTTACAAACAATAGAGAATTGACTATCACATGGTTTGTGATGAGCCTAACTAATCTTCCTGTGTTGTTAATTCTAACCATGAGTATTTGATTTTTTTAAAAAAAGTTGATTGATCCCCCTCCTATATCTTAAACTGAGAGATAGGATAACACGCACAATTGATCCCCCTTCTATAATACTACAACTTTTAATGGCATTTTTTCATTCATCAGAGTTGAGAGGAAACTAAAAGTTTAATATTTAGGGGTTTAGAATACATATTTTATAATAGATAAATCTTGACTTTAAGGTTACAATTTAAAAAAAAAAACTTTAGGACTAGATTGTAAACCTTTTTAGAATTGGAAACTTTATACCACTGCAACAAACTTTAATAAATGATCTTTGCTAATTACTACTTAAATGCTCTTGGGTAGACTTTTGCATTAGTTGTATAAAGATAAAATAAGCTCTTTATATTTGTAGCAGAGAAAGCTTATTCTCGTTGTTATTTGATTACAAAGAAGGATGTGAACCATCCTTTAAGCTTCAAATTACTATAACCTATCACTGTCCAAAAGAGTTCATATATATACATAGCAAGTTCTTGTCAAGTTGTTCTTGTTACAATAGTTTTTGTTCATGCAAAAAAATTTCCTTTTTTCCTTTAGCAACTGGTGTATTTTTTATTAATTTGATGTTGGAGTGGTTAGAAGGCCCTTGACTTGTTAATGTCAAGGTGCTCAACTTTTTTTGAATGCTATGCAGATAAAACATGTTGGAAGGACATAAAACACAAAAAAAAAAAAAAACAAAGCCATAAAATTATTGGAAACCTGGTGAAATGTAATATTAACTATTACAATAGTTTTTTTAGTGTAAATTTTTTTTTTAATGTTAGTACCTTTAAGTCTCATATAAATTATGATTATTAACATGTTTTCATTTGGTAATTACAGATGGAAAAACTTCAAAATCAAAATGTTTCATCCATTGGCACTACCCCAACATCAACCAATACCCTAACTTCAAACACCAACCCAACATCAACTATTGCAGGATTCATCGTGGATAATAAAGGTAAACAAACTTAAGTCTTTACATCAAGGAAAATAAATGTTGATGATAGAAAAAGTCACAAATGTAGGATCATTTTACAAAACTTGATGGTGATCTTAAAACTCCTAGAGTTGAATGTAATTATTGTGGAAAAGATTATGCATGTCATACTATTCTTAATGGAACAAGTAATATATGGATTCATTTAAAAGTATGCAAAAAGTTTTTTTTTGTGCATGATAAGGAGCAAAAAATTTTGGTATTAGAACCTAAGAAAGAAGAGGATGAATCGGGAGATCAAAATAAGGGCACTCTTAAAGCAATAGATTATAATTATGATGAATGTAGACAAACACCAATAAAAGTAGTTATAATTAATGAGTTGCCATTTAATTTGTAAAGGGTAAGGGAATTAGATTATTTTCTAGGACCATGCAACCTAGATTTGACATTCATTCTCATTTCATTGCTATATGAGATTATTTGAAACTTTATGTTGAAGAGAATGAAAGATTAATGACAACTCTTAGGGGTTAACGATTATGCTTAACAACAGATACATGAATATCAATCCAAAACGTTAGTTATATGTCCTTAACGACTTGTTGGATTGATAATGAGTGGAATTTGCATAAAAAAATTATTAATTTTTATCAAGTTTCCAATCATATAGGTGAGACAATTGGTTAAGTTATTAAGAATTATTTGTTAAAGTGGGGGATTAATAAACACTATTACAGTAGACAATGCAAGCCCTAATAATGTAACTATTTAATATTTGAAGAATATGATGAAAGATTGGCCAACTAATATATTGTTAAATGAACATTTGCATGTTACATGTTGTGCACATATTGTAAGCTTTATTGTGTGTGATGGCTTGAAAGAGATTAATGTTTTAGTTGTTAAGATTCAAAATGCAATTAGGTTTGTAAGATCTTTACCTTCTAGGCAACTTGCATTTAAAAAATGTGTAGAAAAGTTGCATATAGAGTGTAAGAAATCATTGTGTTTAGATGTTGCAACTCGATGGAATTCAACTTATCTTATGTTAGAAGCTGCTGAAAAGTTTGAAAAGAGGTTTATAAGGTTAGGTGAAAGCAAACCTAGGTATATGAGTTACTTTTTTTAGAGGTTGATTCAAAAGGGAATAAAAAAACATAGGGCTACCTAGTTTGGAGGATTGGAAAAATGATAGAACTTTGGTGAAATTCTTAAAGATATTTTACACGGTTACATTGAGATTTTATGGCTCATTGCATGTCACATCAAATTCTTTTTTCCAATAAATTGATTTACATGCATACAAACTTGTTGCAATTGTGTAAAAGTAGAGATAATCTTTTAAGTGGAATGACGATGAACATGATGTTAAAGTTTGAGAAGTATTGGAGTTTTGAAGTTAATCAGAATTTTTTGTTGTATATGGTTATGTCTTAAGTTGAAATATGTGAAATTTTATTTTAGTGAGATGAATGATTATGACAAAGCACAATTGTTAACAAAAAAGGTAAAAGATAATTTGGTGAGCTTATTGTATTAGTTTTATTTGAAAGTTGATGAAATGGTGGATGATAATAGGCATAAACATGATGTTAATGCTATTGATGATACGGAGGTAGATGTTAACACTTTGGCTTGATTCAAAAGACATTTACATGAGGAAGATAGTTTGGAAAATATAAATGAGGTTGAGAGATATTTGGTTGATGGTTGTGAGGATCCTAATGATGATAAATTAGATATTTTAAGGTGATGGAAGAGTAATGCTTCAAAATATAAGATATTTTCAAAGGTTGCACAACATGTTCTAGCTATTCCTATATCCAAAGTGGCTTCTGAATCAGCCTTTAGCATAGGCGGTCGTATACTCGATCAATTTTAAAGTTCTCTATCTCTAGCAACAATTCAAGCACTTATTTGTTGTCAAAATTGGTTGTATCATAGACTAATTTCAACCGACATTAGAACCTTGATAAATGATTTTGAAACCTATGAAAACCTTGAATCATGTAATTTTTCTTATAAAGTTACACCTTCTATTTTATGATTTAGTAATTGACGCAGTTTCAATCTAATATGTCTAATTTTTTATTTTGTAGAATTTGGTGGAGAATTACTTCTAGCAATGAATGATAATTAGTTCAAAAATCAAGGCATTTATTGAAAATGTATGGTAAAAATACTACCTTTTATTTTTATATCTTCTAATTTAATTTATCATGTTATAATTCTAGATTTTGAATTTCAGGTTTTGAAGTCAATAGTATTAAGGAATCAAAGTGCAATGTTGTTGATATGCTTCTTGATTGGGATAATGATGATGATGTCCGAACCAAAACCAGACAGTTGGAACCGACTTTGGTTCGGTTTAAATTTTTTTGAATAAAAAATTTTAGTTTTGTAGTTTTATAGGTCAAAACTAAATCGAACTGAAAATGATCACCCCTAGCTGAACTTGTCAATTGTGGCTACACTTGTCAATTGCTTTTGTGTGCGTTTGACTTGTGATGCATGATATTTTTTAAAAGTTCTTTTCAATTAAAAATATTTTAAAATAATATTTTTCAAATTTTATTTTTGAGATTAACACATCAAAACCATCTAAAAATACCTTAAAAACATTAATTTGATGCCTAAATCATTTAAAAAACAATTTAAAACGCAAATAAGTTAATCAATAATTATAACAATTGAATTATATTATTATTATTTTATTTGTGAATTCTCAGTCATTATAATTATTTGTATTATGTTTGAATACTAATAGAGATAATAAATATAATTATTAAACCAGATTCTGTACAAATTTTATAGCATTTTACTACTTAGAATCAATGTATAAGTTTTTGTATTGATTAAATATAAATTAAAAAAAAATCCATTTTAAAACTAGAATAAAAAAGTAATCAAATTTTAAAAACATATATAATATATTTTAAATTGTTGATTCATGTTGAGTTTCAATTCTTAATTACTTTTGATTTTTTTTTGTAGAAAAACTATCGTATCACTTGATTTCATTATTTTATTTAAAAATTTGATTAAAAAACAAAATCCATATAATATATAATACATCTACTATGTTATAAACTTTTACATAATTTATAGGAATTCAATTTATGTTGATCGAGAATTCTAGATAGTTTTCTTGATTATTTTTATCTTCTATATTTCATCAAAAATATTTAATATGAGTTTTGTTGGTTACTTGGATAATTTTTTAATTAATATGCTAACACTTAATAGTTTCTTAAAAAAAAACATCCCTTATTATTAAAAAGGAGTATAATCTTTTGTGTGTGTGTGTGAAAGGAAACTCCAGGGCTGATCTCGAACAAAGCCTAGGTCACTGGTCAAAGCCCAGGTCATGGATCGAGTTGATCCAAGTCAATACAAGAGTGAAAATAATTATTATTATTATAATTTTAAAACTTGATTTATGGGTCAACCTAAAACAAGGCTCGGTTCACGAGTGGGGTTGATCGTTGATCTAGGTTAACATAAAGATAAAATTAATTATTATCATAGTTATAAAACTCAACTTGAGAGTTGATAGGGGCAAGACTGAGTCATGGGTAAGGAGAGTCAACTTGGATTGACCTGAGTCAACATATGATAAAAGTGGTTATTATCATAGTTTTAAAACATGATTCAGAACTCAACTCGAAGCAAGGAATGAGTCATGGTTCGAGAGAGTCAATATAAGAATAAAAGTTGTTATTATCATAATTTTAAAACTCAACTCGGGGGTTAACTAAGGCAAGGTCTGAGTCATGGGTTAGAGGGTCAACCCGGGTTGACCTGAGTCAACAAATTGATAAAAATAGTTATTATCATAGTTTTAAAACTTGACTCCGGAGTTCATCTGAGACAAGATTCAGATCACGGGTTGGGAGGATCAACCTGGTTGACCTAAAAAAATTAAAATAATCAAAGCAACCTTGTTTTTATTATGTCGGGTTAAGTCAAGTCAATCATTCAATTTTTTTTTAATTTGGACTAGTCTAGACCCCAGGTCAACTTGTCAAATCAGTCCTAGTTTTATAACTATGATTATTATAATATTATTAATTTCAATAGTCAATATAAACTAAAGTAAAAAATAATAATATCTAATAATTTTTTAAAATATATAAGTTTGATAATAATACATATTAAGGGTAAAATAATTTTTATATATATTATTCTATCTTATTCATCATAACAAAATAGTATATAAATATACATCATTATCAAACATAATTATATTTTTTTCACTTATATTTTTTTCACTTTTTCCATCATGTTTGTTTTATTAAAAAATAGCAATCAAACATTAGTTCCATAGCATTCTTATTGATCTACAACGTCAATAGATGTTTGGGGGCTTAAAATAAATTCCATTATTATTGTCGCAGTTGGTAAGCTTTCCAACTCAAACTATTGCCTGGTCCTCGAGAAGAAATCACTTTTTTTTTGCCATCAAATGGCCTATATAGTTCCACGTCCTATGGGAAACTAAATTATTGATATGTAGTGTGTGTGTCTATATATATATATATATATATATATATATATATTAGCTAACAGTCATTAACATGTGTTCTAAATATTAAAATACAGTATTGACATGCAAATCATCTCAAAATAATTGATAGTTATGATGACTTTGGGAATCTGAAGATTTATCTTCATAACTTTTCAATCAAATTGTATGTGAATATTCTAAGTTTAATATATTTAACTTATAAATATTTGTTTTCTGGCATTGATGATTCATGTTGTCATTATGCCAACAAATTGAATATCAGCTTATCAGTTGACGAAGGGATATTTTCCTGATCCTCATCAATTTTGCGAAGATCTTGAAGAATCTCTAAAGCTGATCAAAGATGTTGTAATTAATTGATCAAGGGCTAGTCAATTGTCATGTTACTAATTATATACTAATTTCGGTGCTCGTACTTTGTTGTGGGGCTGAGCTATATTTTTGTGTAAAAAAACAATGTTCAACTGCCAACATAAGGTAAAAAAATAGCATAAAAAACTGTTTACGGAAAACTTATAATCTCAGTAATTAGGATTTAGCTAACTCGAGATATCTTATTAAACCTATGGTTTAGATCATGAGGTTTAAATAACCCGATAAAAAAATAATGATGATTATAAAGCTCTTTAAAAAAATCATGTTAACTTTTCAAACCCATAACCCAAGTCATTAGACCCAAGCACATAATTTGAAAAAATCATGAAATTCAATTTTCAATCAATTAATTATCAAAAGAATGAAATTAAAAAAAATTAATTATACAAAATGATTTAAAAATAGCAATTAAAAGAATGAGGATGAGAATTGAAAAAAAATTAATTCTTTATTTGATTGAAGGGTGAAATTAAAAAGATAAATTAATTTAGCAAAAGGACCAAAAAAATAAAAAATAATGAAAATTAAAATTGACATAAAAAAATAAAAATAATATTTTGATTGAATGGTGGAATTGAAAAGAATAATAACTTTTACAAATGTGCCAATAAAAAAATTAGAAATCAAAACAATGAAGATTAAATTGAAAAATATAATACCATCAATTTTAATTAAAGGATAAAATTGAAAATCAATAAAACTTTTATAAAAAGGCCAAGGAAAAAAAATTAGAAATCAAAAGAACAAGGACCAAATTAGAGAATATAATATTTGACAAATTAAGATTGAATGATGATATTGAAAACAAATAAAACTTCTACAAAAGGGTCAAGATAAAAAATCAAAAAAATAAGAACTAAAGTTGAAATTACAACAACAAAAAAGGCCAAGGTGCATTTTTTGGGAGGAGAGAGAAAAAAAAATATAAATCTACCAACGACAAGTCGTGCCACCAACAAAGACATATGTCTCACCAACATGAAGAGAAGATGACAACGCTTCCAACGACATGATGAAATGATATTTTTGGACATAGAGAGGTGCCATACACGCTGCCTGAAAGGTGCAGGCGCCTCCCACGCACACCCTTTTTTTTGTTTATTTTTTTAGTCAAATACAAAATTATCATTGAGCTAACTTTGTAATTACAAAAACTATTTTGAAAAACCAAAAACACCCCTTGAACTCAGACTTTTTTATTTTATTTTAAGGGTATTTTCATCGTTTCACTGTGAATTTTAATTAATTAACTTCAAAGCATGTGTTAATTTTTTTAAGGTGAGACAAAAGATATATTATACTGTTATAGTTAACAATGTAAATATAGCTACAATATTTTTCTAATGCTCTCACGCTAAGCAGTTAATAAATTATTTTTTAAAATATTTTTTTCTTAAAAATATATAAAATAAATATTTTAAGAACACTTAATTTAAATATTAGTAGTGCTTTATTGATCAATTTCTTCCTTGCAATTCATGAAATGTTTTTTTAGGTCCAATATTTTTAAATTTTTTTATGTAATGTTATAAAAAATAATTTTTAAAAAAATAATCATCATGCATATATATATATATATATATATATATATATATATATATAAGAATATATTATTGTCATGG
>Ga0307515_10020847_pt1 | contig 11654 bp, 5 predicted proteins | sample 17_EM_MG_FD_194513 | JGI IMG/M metagenome (GOLD analysis project Ga0307515, IMG submission 194513) | Populus trichocarpa ectomycorrhiza microbial communities from riparian zone in the Pacific Northwest, United States - 17_EM | ecosystem: Host-associated > Plants > Roots > Unclassified | place... | reverse complement strand
GTTGGACCATCGGGAAAGTCAATCCCATATGGTAGATAGTTCACTTTTCCCTTATTCTTAAGATGGTTATTGTTGCCACTATCAACCAATGAATCTCCAAAAATGAAAAAACAAGGCACTTCTGATTTTCCATCAACATCATGTCTCGATTTCAAAACAATCACCAGAACAAATGCAAGTAGATATAATATATTCACACTAGCCATCGCAAATAAATTGAGGAAATTAAACAAGAACTATATGGAAGAGGTAAGGGAAAACTAGACAAAGCAAGGGATGGGAGGAAAAAGAAGGTGAAGTGAGAAAGAAATGAGAACTAGAACAACAAACATATAGAGAAACCAAATGGTAAGCAACTCTATTCTTTAATAAAATAAACAAATAAATGATAACAACCATAATGTTTTGTTGTAACAACATCCTAGAATACATGGCATGATAATTATATGTTATGGATAAGTTTGGTCTTTTTATTAATAAGCTTTTTAAAGTGTTTTGATTTTTGTTTTTTCATAGTAGTTTATTATTATTATTATTATTATATATATATATATATGTGTGTGTGTGTGTGTGTGTGTGTGTGAGAGAGTTTGGCATCCATTAAATCACTGTTGAGCTGATCGACAACTGATATTAGCCTGCCGTTGAAAAGCTGGGGTGCATTATTCATAATTACCACACAAGCAGAGCCATGTATGAATTGCATCCTAGTTGCCCCAGTCCAAATACGACAGTTTTTCGTGCTCCATGCTCGTTCAATGTCTACACAATTAATGGAAATTAATCATCACAAAAGACAAAAGCACTACAAATCAGAAGGGAAGAAGGAAAAAAGTAAACAGGGGGTATACAGTATACATACCCTCAGTTGCTGCTTGTATTGTTCAAGTAGAAGTCCTGTATACTGGTCTAAGGTATGCTCTTGGCTTGTAGGGTAGTACTGGGGCAGGAATTACTTAGTAATGTAATCGTTGCTGCCCATTCCTGCAGAATATAAGCAATTGCTTAGGTACAGGGCAGCCGATTCATTGTTTCTGGAATGTCAATCAGGCGAGAGACTGTAATTTGGTGATTTCGCAGCTGCTTGTTAAAGGTTATACGTTGCCCCTGCATCCACAGTCATTTTACCAATTCTTGCCCAGTTTCATCGCGAATTTCAGGCGAAACAGAAGCATAATTAACACCAGATATTATGTCCGTGCAACTGGCAGTTGCAAACGGTGGAATAAAGTCCTCAAAGCCTAAATTTTCAGCTGAATTGATAACAAATGATTAATTAATTACCATCTCTTTGTTACTTCTTCAAATCACTTTCCGTGTCTAAACAACCGATCCTGCAACAGCCCAGAACTACTGTCTTTTTTTTTATCAAAAGAATACTGTCTTAAGCATATGTTTAGCAACCAAAGCATTGATAATTGTGATATTGAAAATACAACATTTCGCATTTTAGTAAAATATCAACAATTAAAGTTTAATCTCAGAAATTACTAGTTTGAGCGTTATAAATTTCAGAACTGTTGAAAGCTTATATTGTTATTAATTTTAAGATTTTAAAAATTCCAGAAAATTAAACAAAATACACATAAGTTAAGTTGATTAGAGTCCCTTAAAAAAAAATGTCAACAATTGTTCGTCCATTGCAGAACCTTCCAGTGGGGCCATAGGAAAAATCAATCCCAGAAGGTGAATAATTGAGTTTAGCAAGAGTTTGGAGATGGCTGTTACTGCCGCTATCAGCCAATGAGTCTCCAAAAATGAAGTAGCGAGGCACATGCGACTTGATGATACTGGTGCTTGGTGGAGGTGCTGGGCTCTACATTTACTGGATATATCTGAATTTCAAACAGCAGGACAGGACACTTGATTGTCGATTGTTATTAGCTATTATAGTTTTTACTGACTAGGGACAAAGATATATAGTGCTTGAAGTCTCACATGCTAAGCATTTATATCCAATCAGGTAGCTTCGCTAGATGTTGCTTTTATATCCAATAATTTTTATCATGCTCTATCATCAAGATACATCGTTTATGAGGGTAATAAATAATTGATTTTTCATTATAAAAAAAAATTGATTTAATGTTTAACATATAATGTAATATCTCACATCGACGGATAAGAATTTGATAGCTGACCTTATTAATAGTGCTGGTTGCTGACTTGTTAGACATGTTTTGGGGTCATACATGGTTACCAAAAACAAATCAGTGAGGACAGCAAAGCCCAAAACGGATAATATCTGGCAGGTTAGGCCGGGCTGTAACAAATAATATTTATCTTTAATTATATTTTAATTTAGATTTGATAAATATTAATGACTATAATGATAAGGTTATAAAGAAACACAATTATGTTTTGATAGACATTGATGAGATAAGCTTATTTTCATCGACACTGATTTAGATTTTGCTCTTTTGAACACCAAAAAAATCAATGTGTTCATTCAATATAAATAAATAAGTTGGTTTAAAATTTATGTTTTTTAATGCTTTGTGTTTAAATATGGATGCTTTATTTTAAATATTTTATACTTTATGTTTGGTTTTAATTTTGAGTATTGAATTACATTTGTGATATTAATTTAAAATTTAAGTTTATTTAATATAAGTGTTGTATAGTTGCTATATATGTTTTTTATATAAGTGTTATATTAAAAGTTATCTTTTGTTTTGACTGAACTAGATGAACTCAACTTACCCATGCCCTGATTATTTATTGTGCTTGGTTGAGCAACAAGTCCGGCTTAAAAACTATGTGACAAAGTCCAAATGTCAAAAAATGCTTTGGCTGAAAAGGTCCATTTTCAATATTTATGAAAGACAAGGAAGCATAAAATTAGGATCTTGTTTTAAAATAATATTTTCAATTAAGGAAAATTTCATTATTAGTTAATTTTACATCTCTTTTTTTCATTGTCCCTCTCTTTTTTTCCATTCTTTTTTTCTAAATTTTATATTTACTTGATTTTAAAGTTATCTTCTTATATTATTTTAGTTTGTTTTATACGGGGTTATTGCAGTTTCAAACAAAAATCCTAACATTTAATTTGTATTTGGTTTATGCTCATTTCTATTTACGTTCATTTTTATTATCAAATAATTATATAAAAAATTTAAAAACAATTTTTAAACTCAGGATAGTCTAACAATCAGATCTCTAGTTTGAATGCTTAAGATGTAAAATCCGGGTCGATCTAATATATCGGTTTTAATATTAAAAAAAATATTCTAAATTTTTTTTGAATCAAACCATATTTTTTTATTAATTATTTAAATTATTTTTAAACTTATGAAGTGAACTAATTAATTTAACTGGACAATTTCATTATAACTTCAAAGTCGGCAGGTCGTTGCCATAATTTTATACATGCAAAGTACTAGCGGTGGGATAAAGTAACAGAGAGAGGTCCGTTGCCATCTTGCTTAAAAAAGTGAACTCAGACTACTAATATCATAAACGCTGGCCTCCCTTACAAAGTTCAATATTAAAACTTCGTGCAATCTTAAATATATTTTCAAAATTATTATAATGAGTTCAATAACATCATCATTCAATCTCAATACGGGCCAGCATGAAACCAAAAAATCACTTGAAAAATGATCAAAGATGAGACTTCGAGAGAAAGGAAAAGAAGGGCGTCACTGGCAAAAAGCATCAGCTGAAAAATTCTTTGCGAAAAGATATCTTTCCCTACCAGCTTATGAAGGAAAGATGCCATTCCTATGAGAATAAAAGGAAGGGTCTTGTAGATTTTACAAACAAAAAGTAACTTCTTCAAGAAAGCAGTTCATAGACACTCAAAATCCCTGCAAGCACCTATTGAAATTGAATGATGATGTTCTTGAACCATCTTTCCCAGCCAGCTATGAAGGAAAGATGCCAGTTTGATAGACTCGAAATTCCCGCGAGCACTTACCTTACCCCGAGTGATAAAAGGAAAGATGCCCATCCCACCATGGAAAAAAGTTCCACTAACCAGTACCGGAATCTAAATAAGAGTTGTTTTTTTTTATTATTTAAAATTTATTTTTTATATCATTTTTAAAAACAAAAAAACAATAATTTGAAGTAGAAAAAATAAAATAAAAAAATTCTTTTTTTTCTAGCTAAAACAAATCCTTTAAAAATAGTTAGCTCTCGCTTTAGCTCATATGTTTTGAATAAACACTAGACTCGAATTTTTGCTTTCACTCTAATATAATTTCGAGTACGGCATCCAGCTCGGTTAAACTCTACATTAATTCTACGAACAGCTAAGATTTTTTTATAGCTACAAGAACCAACCAACCCGGGTTTGACCAAGCCCAAGGTCTTGATCTCAAGTTGACTATTGAGCAAGGGATGGATTTTAAACTTTTTAGCTCTTATTAATTATTTGATCCAAACTTTACCACGAGCAGATTTTTTTTTTCAACAAAAAAATATTGAACATTTTCAACTTAATTTTTTACATAAAACATTTGTAAGTATGTAAATAAAAAAATTTATACACACATATAATTAAATAAATCAAGATCTTGTATCAATAAAATAAAAAAACAAATCATTAACAACTAAAAACATAACTGGAAAAATCAAGAAATGAATATATATTAAAATATTTGATTTGCAACAAGAGTCATTTAACTGGTTGTGTTCATTGATTATTTATTAAATTTAATTTTTAATTTAAATAAACACATGAAATTGATTGAATTAAAAAAAATATTATGTAAAGTTACACTTATTAGAAACACTATCCACAAATAAAATTCATTTATATTAAATATATATATATATATATATATATATATATTAAAATTACATCTTCAAAAATTAAATACAAAGTCCATATTTAAAAATAACTAAATAAAAAAGTAATTCATAAAGGTGTGTATATTTAAATATAATTTTTTTAAAAAAAATATTTTAAAAATCTAAAAATAAAGTTTATTTATAGAAAACATATAAAAAAACTTATAGATAAATTAGAATAATCCCTTCAAAAATTAAACTACTTTTTCAAAAGTATTTGAACCATTCTTATTTCAAAAGTATTCTTAATTTTACATTTAAACTACTTTTTCATCAATTCTATCATCATATTATTTTGATTTTTTAATAAGGAATTACGATTAGATTTACCCAACAAAATATGTTATTTTTCTTACAAAATCATGTCTTTTTTCTCCAAAAAATTTTATAATTTGAATAGAAATATGGATAAAATTGATATAAAGTTTTTTTAGTAATAAAGTTAAGACTACTTATATAGTGGAATAGTATTTTTAAAGTGTTGACCAAATTTGTTTACTAATGGGAAGACACTATACTATATTATTAAATGGACATATTCAATTATCTTCTATTCATTTCGTTCAATTACAAGGGGTATTTTTGAACTAGATTCAGTGTCAAATAGATACTAAATCAATTATCTATATTATAGTTTTTAAATCAGAGCTCAACCTTGAACAAGTTGGTTGATCTGAATTAAATTAGATCAACTCAATTTTTTTATTTTATAAAAAAATAAAAATGATATTATTTAAAAAAATAAAAGGAAAAAAGTCAATGAGTTTTGATCAAGTTTTTCCTAGCGGATCAGGTCACATGTCTACCCAAGTTTTTTACCGAGTCAATTCTATCTCTGTTTTTGTTGAAACACTGTCAAACCTAGATCTCGAGTAACCCATGTCACGACACAACTTGTCGACTCGGATCAAATTTTAAAAAATGCTCTAACCGATCTTAAAGGTATACCTCTGTATTATTATATAAATAAATTTATCTAAATATTGATTTTAAGATTTAAATCTAAAAGAAAAAAAAGTGTATGCCTCTTCAATCATAATGTTGAGGTTATTACTTCATTTTTGGACCTATATATGCATCAATTAAATCCTTACTTGATTTTTCTAGATCTAGAATTGTAATTCCCTATATAAATTACATTATAGTCAATTTCTAAAACTTATTTACAATCAAATCAACTTAATTAATCATCTCATTTTAATTTCTTACCAATAATTTTTATATGTGTAACCCCTTAGATTCTCTAATAAATTGACCTAATATAAATTACAATCTTAAATAAAATAGGATTAAATAAATTAAATTATCTAATTTATTATGAATTCAACAATTGATTGATATATATTTAAAGATCAAGTACAATGTCTAGCAACCTTTTATGATCCTCTAAATATTAGAAAAGTAATAAGTGATTTGGCTTAATCATTCAGTGATCATTTTCTTTGTGTAATTATTATCCTTTCATCAATAATTTTTTAATTTAGACATTATAGCATAAATTTTGTCTACTCTATCAAATCATATTTATTCTAAACATCATAAAACTCTTTTCAAATCTTATTACACCTTACACAAGTATTTACAATCAATGTTATTTAAGAACATATGTAACATTTTTTTTCTAATTCATCATGAATCCTCTCATGATTATTTAAGAACAAAATGGAACATTTTTGCTAATTCGTATAGGATGATGAATCCTCTTTTGATTACTTAATTACCTTTATATAGTTCATGTTATATCAAATATCTTCTCGTTTGTTACTTTTGATTATAACAATATATAGCAGGATCAAAATATAACATTTCTTATATAAAATTACTTAGTGATCTCAAGTTTAATGATCACTTACACAATTATCACGTAAGCCTTTTCATAGATATAGGTGATCTCTCCGTATGAAATTTTTATTGGATCAGTTCAGCACATATGTCATCTGACGAACAATTATATATTAGTTTAAGATATCTTTCATAAGAAAAGGAACATAATATATATCATTCTTAATGACTAATTAATTTCTAGTCTTAATAGAGCGTTAACTAGGATCATTTAGGAATGATGTTATAATACAATAAGAATCTCATAATTATAACAACTTTATAATTTTCTTTGCAAAATATTTTTATCTCTAAGACTTTATCTTTACTTTAGATTCATTAATTAAATATTATATTCATTAATCAAGCATTTGATGAATATTAAAGATAAGTAAGCCTTTATTGATAATTAAATATTTTTACATGAACAAAGTCAATGACAAATGTTTACATTTACATGAATTTTAATTTGATTCAATTACATTTTATTTTTCCATATTAAAAAAAACAATCTTGTGTTTATGCAAGAAAGTGACCGAATAATTAAATTTATAAAATAATGCTTTAAATTTGGCACAATATCTTATTTTTTCATAACTGAAAGCATCTTAATTTCTATATTAGAAAATGATCAAATTATTAACCTTAGAAAAAAACAGTCGAAGGTTTGAAGGAGAAAGATCTCTAACATTAGCTGAAAAAAATGTAATTACAAAAAAGATAATTTAAATTTCTATTTTAGTCAATAAATCCATAAATATTTAAGGAAGAGTCCATGTTTTTATATATAGTTAGAGTTATCATGGATTTTTAAACTTTGATAATGAAAATAAAATTTCAATAAGTTACCAATAAAAAAAATACAATAAGTTAGAAATAAATTGTTTCAGGGTGACATAACAAGTTTTCTTTATATTATTTAAGATTTCATGTGTGTTGTAAAATACTTGCAGCAATTATTGATGAATATTGTAATAGGAAAAAAACTAGAAATAACACAAGATTTAACGTGGTTCAACAATGTACTTACATCCACATGAGTGAGAAGCTTTTATTTTTACTATATCAAAATAGAGTTATATGATATGTATTTATAGTAGACCTTAAACTGTCCAAAGAGTATTAATATTTTTTTCATAATACCCTTCTTATACCATATTGCGGGGGCATTGCCCTGCACCCCCTAACCTATTAATCATCCTTAGCAACAAAATAGAAAATAAATCCTAAAGAGGCAGATGCCATCATTCTACTCAACTCCGACATCTGCCCCAAACTACAACAATCTGCACCTTAGCTAATATCCACCACTTATGAGAAAAGTAAGGAAAATTTCACTTAGGACAAAAGATATGGATGTCTCCTATCTAGCATCTGGAGACATTAATCAAGTTTAAGCAATTATTGAACTAATCTATGGTAACAGGCTTTGTCAACATTTTTGTTATATTCTAAAAGGTGTGAACTTTCTTAAGCAACAATTCATAAGAAGAAACCAATTTCCTGATCCTGTGGAACATCACATCTATGTTCCTGATCCTGTGGAACATCACATCAATTTATTTGCCAAGTAAATGGCACTATAACTGTTACAATGCAGCTGAACTCCATCTTGCTGAATACCCAACTCTTTGACCAAACCTGCAAGCCACAAGGCTTTCTTGTCAACCTTATTAGTAGATAGACCAACTAGAGATTGAGCTATAGACTTCCAACAAATAAGTCTCCCTTCCAGAGTAAACACATAATATATGGTAGATCTCCTATCACCCAAATCCCCTGCATAGTTTGCATCTACATATCCCACAAATGAAGGATTGTCTTATTGTCTGATAAATATGATACCATATTCTGTAGTACTCTTAAGTATCTGAAGATCTACTTAAATGCATCCTAATGTTTTCATCCTAAATTTAATAAAATTTGCTCACCACATTGACTGCGAGTGTTAAATTTGGTGTTGTATAGACCATAGCAAACATTAAACACCGCACTACACTAACATAAAGAATATATGACATGTCTTTCCATTCATCATCTATCTTTGGGTACTATACAATAGATAATCTCAAATGATTTGCTAAAGGTGTACTCACTGGTTTTGTATTATCCATGTTGAACCTTTCTAATACTTTCTCAACAAAGCTATGCCAAGATAACCATAATCTCATGGTAGCTCTATCTCTGTGAATATCTATCCCAAGAATCTTCTTAACAACACCTAAATCCTTCATGTCAAACTCTCTACTCAACAAAGTCTTTAGCTTGTTGACCTTACTCATACTCTTTATAACAATTAGCATATCATCCATATAAAGCAACATAAAAATAAAAGAATCATCATCAAAGCTCTTTACATAAACAGAAAAGTCATACTCACATTTTTTGTAGCCAATCCTGATCATGTAGGAGTTAAATCATTTGTACCAGTACCTTATATACTATTTCAGTCTATAAAGTGATTTCCTGTTCAGGTTGAATAAACCCTTCTGATTGTACCATGTAAATTTGCTCATCCAAATCACTATGAATAAAATCTATCTTGACATCCATTTGCTCTAATTGTATATCAAAATGTGCTACCAAGCATAACACTACCGTGATGAAAGTATGTCTAACTACATGAAAAAATATGTCATTGTAGTTAACCTTTTTTTATGAGTAACACTTTCCTATTAAACAAGCCTTGAACTTCTCACCCTTATTTTTTGATATTGCTTCTATCTTTTTATACACCCATTTACATCTTATCGCCCTCTTCCCCTTTAGAAGTTCAACCAACTCTCATGTCTAATTCTTATACAAAGACTCCATTTATTCTTCCATAGCATCTATCCATTTACTTTTATCTTGGTTGTGTAATGCCTCTTGAAAAGTAGTAGGATCCTTTCTACTAGTAATAAGTTCATAAAAGACCAAATCTTCATAATCATACTTAATAGGTGGCCTGATATGTTTGGGCCTACCTAAAGCTATATTGTCATATTGCTAATCTTATGAACTAGAAATCCCTGATTAGTCAATGGTTTCTTCCTTAATATGAGTATCTAGCTCCACCCATACCTCGTGGTCATTGTTGTTGTAATTTTATGACACTTGTTTCTTTTCTTCATGAGCACGCTGCAACATGATTTTTTCATAAAAAACCACATCTCTACTTATCAACATCTTGTTTTCCTTCGAATCCTAGAGCTTGAAACATTTCACCTCTTTTTGATACCCTAAAAAGATACATTATCTAGATTTGACATCAAGCTTTGACCTCGCATCGTTAGAAACATGCATATAGGCTAAACATCCAAACACTTTCAAACCAAAGTAGTTTACTAGATTGTTTGTCCATACATTTTCTGTTAATTTCTCATATAGTGCTGCCCTAGGTAATTTGTTAATAAAAAAAACATGCAATATTTGTTGCGTCTACCTTGAAATTTTTAGCAAGCCTTACATTCAGCTTAAGACAACTTGTTTTTTCAAGTATTGTTCTATTCATCCTTTCTGTTACACCATTATGTGTGATGTCTTGTGTACTGTGAAGTGCCTCTTGATCATCAATGACAAATCAGGAAATACATATATCTTCCACGTGATGTTACCCTTACTAGACCCCAAACATTTGTATGAACATTTTAAGAATCCCCTATGTCTTGTGTGTGACTATCTTGAACTACACCTTATTTTATTTTCCAAGAACACTATACTAGTAGAAATCAAGTTTGCATGTTTTAACACCCTTCAATATATTCTTCTTATGAAGCTCCATCATCTTATGCTCATCCATATAGCCTAATCACATGTGCCACAAGGCTGTGTTATCTGACTCAGGTTCTATGGTTGCAGCTCCACCTATAACTATGGTGCCTAGCAGTCTATAAATATTTTCCGACAATCTTTATCCCTTCATCACTGTCATAACACATTTACTCACCTTCAGTACTCCACCTTGAGACTTGAAACTTAACCTATTATGGTCTAAAATGCCTAATAAAATAAGATTCTTCTTCAAATCTGATATACATCTAACATCACACAAAGTTTTAACAACATCAAACATTTTAATTTTAATATTTTCTATTCCAACAACTTTGCATTGATCATTATTACCCATTAGAATAAAACCAAAATTGACTAACTTGTAGTTGTCTAACCAATCTTTATTGGGTGTCAAGTGATAAGAACATGTCGAATCCAATATCCAAGAATTTTTGGGATGATCTAGACTGGATAAAATAGAAAGTATGTCTCCATCACCTTTTTCTAAGTCTTCTTCCACTATATTCGCAGACTTTGATGAACCCTCTTTGTTCTCTACGCCCCCCCATCCCTCGATTTTTTTCTGGATATTCTCATTTTATATGACTTGTTTTCCCACACTTATAACACTAAATGTCATTCATTTTCCTAGATTTGGACTGAGCTTTGTTGTTTCTCAATTTGTTCCGGGACTTGTTCTCCCATGCTCGTGATTACTCCTCACAACTACCCCTTCACCTTATTAATTTTCTTCACTAGCTTTCTTCATCAGATTAAAGCTTAATAGGGCACTTATGATCCCTTCTAATATGAGAGTTTCCTTACCCCACATCAGAGTTGTAACCAATGTTTCTTATGTAAGAGAAGCAGGTAGGGAATTTAGTAACATTAACGCCTTGTCTTCATTATCAAACTTCATATCAAATCACTAATAATATGATTGAACACATTGATATGCTGATTCAAATTTGTACTATCTACATCTTAAGACCAAACAATTTATGCTTAAGATAAAGTTTGTTTGACAATGACCTGAACATGTATCGACTTTTCAATTTTTCCTAAATTGTCGCCGATGATTCTAACAAACAATATTAACCTATTTTAAAAAATATATATTAATATTTTAGTAACTTTCTTGTATAGATATAGATTTGAATTCATATTTTAGTATTGTTATATTTTGTATTTTTATATAAAAAAATATTTTCTTATAATTGTTTTTAAACTTGACTTTTTAAAAAAAAAAAATAGGATAATATATTTTATATAAGTCAGTAACT
>Ga0307515_10020846_pt1 | contig 11654 bp, 7 predicted proteins | sample 17_EM_MG_FD_194513 | JGI IMG/M metagenome (GOLD analysis project Ga0307515, IMG submission 194513) | Populus trichocarpa ectomycorrhiza microbial communities from riparian zone in the Pacific Northwest, United States - 17_EM | ecosystem: Host-associated > Plants > Roots > Unclassified | place... | reverse complement strand
TAGCTAAACATAATGAAAGAAAGAAACATAAATAAACAAGATAAGAACATAAATAAGATATAAGTTAACTAAGTAAAGGAAAGGAAATGAAAAGCATAAATAAGAGATTAATATAAACAAAACTTAAGCATTACAAAAATATAAACAAAGAGAGCAAGAACATGATCTTGATCTGAAAACCAAGATGCCTAAATGCATGGCAAATGCCTCCTTTTATAGGCCAAAATTTGGAACTATTGATTTGATGACTAATTGTTGAGTGGGTGGCCACATCTTGACTTGGTGACAATCCTTATCTTCTTGTCTGCCAAAAACGTCATTGCTAACGTCAGAATTTGAATAGTTTGTCCCATAAAAGTTTTAGGAAATTGTCTCAGCTTTCCAACAAAAAAAGAATTGGTGCATTTGCACTTCTAGAACTTGAGATATGGGCTGAACACTGAACAGTGTCTGGGCTGCAGGACAGATTCAAACTTCTCCGTTGTTGCTATGATTTGGACTTCCAAACAGCAGAATTGAGTCTTGGACTCCGCATGAATGTTTTAGGCCTATGTCTTAGCTTTCTAGCCATATAAACCAAATTGAAATCCAAGATCTACAACTCCAGATATGACCCAATGACTGAACAGTGTTCCAGTTTGGACTGAACCAGCATCTCTTTTCTAAGCTTAACCCTCTCTTTGTCTTCTCAATTCAGTAGTTAAACTCATCAATCAATCCTTTGATTTATGTGATAGGCCTGCATTTAAGATGAACATTTACCATAAATTTAAGGTATCTTATAGGATCAGACTTGTTATTATAAAACATGCTTTAGTTAAGGAGTTATTGATACTTCAAGTGCAAAAAAATGATATAAAACCTTGATAAAAATACACTTTTAAGTACTAATCACAATACAATAATCTATCCACCTCAAATAGATCATTTCAGAACATTAATATTTTCATCATTGTTTCAATATTCAACAAGAACCTGATCGAAATTTCATAGTTGTTTCGACAATCATCAAGAATTCAATCAAACACTTCATCGTCTTTTCTTCATTCAACAAGGATTTAATAAAATATCATCATAAGTAAATCATTTTAAAACATGAACATCAAATGAGAAAAAGATGGAAACCACCTACCTGCTCCACTTGCGGGTTGTCCTTGTCCTGATGATGGTCCGATCCCGACCGCACCACCTAAGACATCAATGGTCACAAATCAGTACATTTGTATCTTTGAATCACAATCATCACCATACTTCTTTCAAGAGTTCATATGTTCACGTTCAAGTGTTCCATATTTTACACCATCATACAATGAAATTTTTACAAGCATTTGAGTCATTTCTGCCTGGGAGGCCTATTATAGAAATTGGCAGCGAAAACTAGTTCGCAGTAGGCTGCACAATTTGGCAACGAAAACTGTTTCGCTGCTGGCACACAATTTCAGTAGCGAATGTTAATTCACTGCACATAACTCAATTTCGACAACAAGTCACATATTCATTGCAGACGATACAACCTCAACAGCGAGTCACCATTTCGCTGAAGAACACAAAATTCGGCAGTGAATTTCAAATTCGCTGCATATAATTTAACTTCAGCAGTGAATTCCAAATTTTCTGTAGGACACACAATTCTGCAGCGAACATTAATTTGCTACAAACAACTCAATCTCATCAGCGAATTACAAATTCACTGCAGACAATCCAGCTTCGACAGCGAATCCCAAATTCACTACAGGACACACAATTCGGCAGCAAATGTTAATTCGCTGCAAACAACTCAATTTTGGCAGCGAATTACAAATTTGTTGCAGACAATACAACTTCGGCAGCGAATCCCAACTTCGCTGCGGGACACAGCATTCGGTAGCGAATGTTAATTTGCTGCCACCAACTCAATTTTGCCAGCTAATTACAAATTTGCTATAGACAATACAATTTCGGCAGCGAATCCTAACTTTGCTGCGGGACACACCATTCGGCAGCGAATGTTAATTTGCTGCAAAATAACTCAATTTTGGCAACGAATTACAAATTCGTTGCAGACAATACAATTTTGGCAGCGAATCCCAACTTCGCTGTTGAACACACAATTCGGCAGCGAATTATTCGCTGCCACCAACTCAATTTCGGCAGCTAATTACAAATTCGCTGCAAACAATACAACTTCGGCAGCGAATCCCAGCTTCGCTGCAAGACACAAAATTCGACAGCGAATGTTAATTCGCTGCAAGCAACTCAATTTCGACAGCGAATTTCAAATTCGCTGCAGAACACACGTATGCATTTTCAATTCCAGCACATAATATATCATCAAATCCCAGCGGGGTTACATGGTTTTAACATGAACACACATGCATTCTCAATTCCAGCAAATAGTATATCATCAAATCCCAGTAGAGTTACATGGTTTTAACATGAACACAGACATGCATTCTCAATTCCAGCATATAGTATATCATCAAATCCCAGCAGAGTTACATGGTTTTAACATGAAAACATACTTGCACTCTCAATTCTAGCACAATATATATCATCAGATCCCAGCAAGTTTCATGATTTTAACATGAACACACACATGCATTTTCAATTCCAGCACACATTTGTCATCAAATCCCAGCAGAGTCACATGATTTTAACATGAACACACACATGCATCTTCTTACACAATGCATTCTGGCCAGTCCCATTGTTGTGGCCAGCCCTCTATCAAGTTTTATTCTTTCCATTTTATTCATTATCCTTAGTTAGATGCTTTGGAAATTGGTCTCATGTCATCCTTGTTGCTTATCCTCTTAGTTGTTTTCAGTTTCCTTTACAATTACCCTAGGGGGTTTAGGTCAATTTTTCTTAGGGATCCTTCATCATTTTCATTTCTGGGTTCGAAGAACAAAGGGTCTAAAGGAGACTACATGACCCATACCTTTCAACTCTAAGTAGGTCTGGACAGTTTGGTAGTATTTCCCCCTCCCTCTTTCTCCCGTTTTCCCCCTTCTTCTTCCTCTCTCAGTTCTTTTTTTTTCTGTCAGTTTCTTCCCACTCGTTCCAGCCCCCTTTCCTTGCCTCTAAGCGGCTGCTCAGCCTTCATTCATGATCTCAACTCTCTCTCACATGTTCAAGAGGTATTTTTTGTTGGTTTTGGTTTGAATTTTTGTTGGGAAGAAGGAGGAAAAGAGAGACATGTAGCTGAACATGCAGCTGCTACTACAGGCAGACTTTGGGAAGAGGAAGGGTCACCTTCTCTCTCTTTCTTTGCATTTATACTTCACATAAACTAAGGTGGGGTGTTTGGGGTTGGGTTAGAGGTGTTCTTGTCCCTGTTTGGGTCTGTCTAAAACTAGTTTTACCCCTCCCTTTTAGCTCTTTAAGGCAGTCTGGTTTATTTCCTAAACTTTTCATTATACTCAGTTGCTGCCGATTCATAAATCAACAGCGAAAATTGTGTCGCTGCCGAATCAGAAATCGGCAGTGAAAACTGAGTTAGAAATCGGCAATGAAAACCACATCGCTGTCGATTTAGAAATCGATAGCAAAAACTGCGTCGCTGCCGATTCAAAAATTGCATGCTTGCATCGCTGCCGATTCAGAAAGCGGCAGTGAAAACTGCGGCGCTGCTGATTCAAAAATCAGCGGCAAATATTGCATGCCTGTCGATTCAGAAATCAGAAGCCAAAGATTATGTCGCTGCCGATTGAGAAATCAACAGCCAAAACTGTGTCACTGCCGATTGAGAAATCGGCAGCCAAAAACTTTATCGATGCCGATTCAAAAATCGGCAACCAAAAACTTTGTCATTGCCGATTCAGAAATCGACAACGATGGTGGAGTCATTCCGACTTTACTTCTTTTTTTTTAGTGTTTACACAATAACAGTTCAAGACAGTAATAGTTCAATGTCTAGACAGTAACAGTTCAATGTCTAGATAGTAATGGTTTAAGATAGTAACAGTTTATGAGATAAGCTTATGATTACAAGAGGGACCACAGACGTGGTGCAACAACAGCAGGGGAGCACGAGTTGGGCTTCTACTGCAGGTAGGTGATCTCACCTAAGCTATCTAGTTAAATTTAATGATTTAACATGTTAATAATGTGAGATGTGAATTAGCAAATGTTAGATATTATGTCAAAGGATGGAAGTTGGTGTAATGATGTTGTTAATTTGGATAATATTCTGGATGTATGTGCGTTCAAGGTGAATGACCTTTGTGTAGATTGTTAAGTGATGGAAGTACCGCTGACAAATAAAATATATGAGTAGTGTATGTTAGGATCCCGAGTACAGGGATCACCGTGTATTGACTAGCATACATTTAATGTATGTTAGGATCTTGGGTAAGGGGATCACCGTGTATTGACTAGCATATATTTATTGTATTTTAGGATCCCAGGTACGGGGATCATCGAGTATTGACTAGCATACATTCAGTGTATGTTAGGATCCCGGGTAAGGGGATCATCATGTATTTTTTGTTAGCACACATTTAGTGTATGTTAGGGTCCCAAGTTAGGAGGGTCTCCATACGTTGATGCCAATAGGGTGATGATGATACCGATGAAAATGATATTAGTAATGTACTATATTATTGGATAGATGAATGGGAAAGAATTCTAACGAAAATAAAAAGCAAAAAAAAAAAGAGAATAGAACAAGAATACATATCTACCTTTTCAAATTATTGGATATAGGTATTACTGTACTTATTGCGATATTCATGTTTCAATAATATGTATTTTGTTTCAGGTCCATCATATGCGAGGCAGGAGTAGATTTTAGCTTTTACCCACCTTTTGTTATGTAGTCTATGGAGGATGACCTTATATTTTGTAAACATGGAAATATTTGTATAACTTAAATTGTTTGATTAAAGTTTAAACTTGATTAGATGAATTTAATTTCGTAGTTCATATAACCATGTTCCATATATGCATGTTTATATCTTTTATCCATCCATAGTGATAATTGTTGTTCAATGTATATCATAAATATTATGGTTGATATGAATAATGGTGTTTTGTGGGATTGAGACCCAGGATGATTGGGTTGAATTGAGTGAGGAGATGCGGAAAATTAGAAGTGTAAATAGGTTGTAAGTCGATAACTTAGGACCTCCCGATATAGGGGAGACTCTGCCGAAATTTTAGTGAAAATTTCAGTAAATTTTAATATGAACATCATGTGTGTACACACACACACACACACACACACACACACACATTAGTTACCTTGTTTATCAGTGAACATGAGATTGTTGTTTTAACCCGGATATAGGGGGATGTTACAAGTCGTCACCTAGTATTAAGGTTACCAGGAAACCTATGGTCTATGAGAGTCTGGGTAAGGAACTGGTTGTGTAAGGGAAAGACGCATCACCCCTAGAGCACCCTACTTAAGATAACCTGCATTGTTGTTTGATTGTTTTTCCAAGTTGCATTTCTATCAATTGGTCTTTTTCTAAGGTTCAAGGCAAATTTTTCTTCATGAAAGAGTCTCCACTTTATTGGGTGAAATCCTAATTATTCTAAAGTCCAAATATAGCATTGCATTTATTTCCTAAATATAACTAATTCCTAACATTCCAAACAAAATAATTGTTATGAGTTTTTTGTATTTTAGTTAAACCCTAATGGATAATCATAAACTGGTTATTTTAAGAAAACCATGATAAAAAATATTGTGATTTTTATCTTTTAGAAAATATGCTTGGAAAACTTTTAGGATTTGGCCGTATGCAAAAACAAATCATTTGTTTTTTTTAAAAAGGAAATTATTTTTTAAAAAAATTGATATTTTTTTTTAAATTTTCAATTTCTTTTTAGAAATGTTTCAGAGAAAACCGAGTATTTTTAATATCAGATCTGTATCTTACAGTGTAAGTCTACAACCTAATATTATGCAAAATTATTGGAAAAAGATGTGAGGGGCCCACAAATATTTTTAAAATGACCCTTGGAATTTTTGGAATGTTTTTTGTTTTTTTAATTATTATTATTATTATTATTATTATTATTAAATATAGTGGGTTGGGTTGGGCCGGACGCATCTGAGTTGGGTTGGGCTGACTGGCAGCCCAACAAACCTGGCTTTTTTTTGGGGGGGGGGATGGGTTGGACCCGACCCAACCATCTAGGCTAGGCCAAAACAGGTTCAGCCCATAGGCCACGTGATTGTTGGCCCAGCCCAGAGACCACGTTAATTAATTTTTGTCGCTCCATGCAAAATGAATTCTGCATGCAGCGGCAGGGGGAGAAGCTAGGTTGAAGAAGAAGAAGGGAAGGTTACCTAGCGTGGAGGCTTTAGTTGTGATGAGGAGGTCCGACTGGTGGCTCAAGAGGCGTTGGTGGAAGAAATGGTGGCTGGTGTTAACTTCTGGAGGAGGAAAGAGAAGAAGCTGTAGAGGAGAGAGAAGCTAGGAGATATATTGGTGGAGGAGGTTGTGTTGTAGTTGTTCACGACGGTTTTGAGGTTGTGGGGGCTGAAGAGGCGGCGGAGATAGAGAGATAAGAAATTTGCAGAGAAAAAAAAGGAAGGAGATGATTTTTTCTTAACTTGGCGCCCGATTTTCTTCATCCTCTGGCTATGGAATCCACCCTTATTTATGAGGGGTGGAAGATGGACATTTTCTCTCAACTGTTGGCTCAAAGTTTCCATCATGGCCTGAAAAAGTTGTTGCAAAAAGGCTGGTTGGGTTAACCACTTTAGGGCGGCGTCGAAGCTGTTGTGGTGTCAATTGGGCAGAAAGAACCATACTAGGGTTTAGTCGGATGTCAAGTCATCGTTTGCATGCAAGTTTTGTCAAATTTGGTGGAGAGATGAAGTATTAAATGCCCTAAAAAGGAAGTCACCCGAGCAACTTTCGAGCGAAACCAATGATGAAGAAGATGAATAGTTCCAAACAACGCGATGTCTAGTTTGTCTTCTTTATTTTACTATTCAGTCAAAACAACATTGTTTTGGTCAAAACACGTCATTTCTTTTAAATAAAACAACGTCCTTTTGGTTTTTAGGGTTTTAATTTAGGGATTTGGCAAAAGCTAATTTGGTCCTCCATCTTCTAATTTTTTTCAATTGCACCCTTAATTGACCCTATACTTCTAGTTTTATGCAATTTTGCCCCTACCAAACTTTGATGTTAGCCCTAAATTTTAGCGTCCTTTTCACATTAGTCCTTGGCCTTGGATTTATGCAATTTAACCCCTAATTGACCATTAAATTTTCACATCTCTTCAATTTCACCCCTAATTTCATTCAATTTTATCCCTAGAGTTCAATGTCATTTTCAAAATGGTCATTGGCTGTGAATTTCTTCAATTTAGCCCTTAATTTACAATAGCACTTTAGTTTTCTTGCGATTTTACCCCTGATTTGAAGTAATTGACTTTGTAAAAATTAAGTTTGGTCTCCTAAAATTCCAATCTTCTCAATTAAGCTCAAATTGGGCTTCAAAACTTAATTTTTCACAATTAAGCCGCTAATAAAATTAATTTAACCCATTTAAAGTATAATTAAGTCTTTTCACATAATTAAATCTTTTAATTGGACCCAAATTAATTCTTAAACATAATTAAACTTTAATTTGGCCCATGATTAAGTCAAATTGGCCTATTAAAAATCTAATTATGTCTTTAGACTTAATTTTTATGCAGATTTGTCCAATAATAACTTAATTTAACCTTGAATCTGCATTGTCTCTTCAATTTTGGGTATAATAGGGGTATAATTATGCTTATGATTCCATCCGAAATTGTAGTTTGATCTTCCTTTATATTTGAAATCCTCTTAGCTTGTTTTTTTTTAAATGTTAGTCTTCTTGTTATTATTATTTATTTTTTGATTTTTTGATTTTGGAAAGAAAGAAGATGAATTTGGGGAATAACCCAGAAATGGGTTATGACAGTTGCCCCCCTCTTTACAATGCTTATGACAAAAAGTCTCGTAAGAGACTTTAGATAGTAAGCTTTGTAAAGAAGAAAAAAGAATAAGAGATAACGGATTCACCATATCAAGAAATGGCCAATCATTCTAAAAATGTTTGAAGTGAGGGCTCAAAAGCACACTAAGAGGAAAAAGAGATACGATTAGAAAGTGCACTATCCGAAAAGCGAGGGTTAGAAAGCACACTTGAAAAAAAAAGAGCTAGGGTTTGTAAAGAAAAAGATGATCTTTGTGAAAGACTTTTTAAAGTGGCATGGTTGTACTAGGCAACCTACCTATTGGTAGAATCAAAGATTTTGAAATGATCAAATTGTCATAGATTACCTGCCCAAATGAAAAATACAAAGGCTTTTTCAAAGTGGTCTTATTATAATAGGTGACCTATCCAGGTGGAAAATGCAAAGATTTTTTTCGAATGGTTTCATTGTAATGGGCGACCTGTCCAAGTGAAAAATGCAAAATTTTCAAAGTAGTCTTATTGTAATAGGTGACCTACCTAGGTGAAAAATACAAAGATTTTTCAAAGTAGTCTTATTGTAATGGGCGACCTGCCTAAGTGAAAAATACAAAATACCTAATGAAGGGATTTGGCTAGAAATGCCTTGAAGGGATAACAAAATAAGGCTTGAAGGTGCATTATCTAGGAGATGAGAGTTTAAAAGAGCACTCACAACGAAGATAGAGCTCAAAGACATACTATTTGAGAGATAAGGGCTCAAAGGTGCGCTCAAAAGAAGAAGATAGGGCCTGAAGGCATACTATCTAAAAGATGAGGGCTCAAATGTACACTCACGAAGAGATGAGATATAGAGATAGAGATATGGCTAGAAAGTGCACTATCTAAGGAAAAAGGGCTAGAAAGCACCCTCGGAAGGGAAAGATGAGATAGGGCTAGAAAGCGTATTATCTAGAAACAAGGGTTCAAAAGTGTACTCGAAAAGAGGTAGGGTTAAAAAACATACTACCTCGGAGATGAGAGCTCAAAGGTGCATTCGAAAGGAGGTAGGGTTAGAAAATGCCCTACCTGAGAGATGAGGGCTCGAAGGTGCACTCGAAAGGAAGAAAATAGGGCTAGAAAGCACGCTATCCAAGTGACGAGGGCTCAAATGCACGCTAAAGAAGTTATTTTAACGTCAATTTCAAGCAAACTTGTTCTGAAGAAATTTATGTGATTTCTATAAACAGGTTTGAAAGTCATTGTTTTGTCGTTTTGGTAAAAGTGTGAAGTGATAATTTGTTGGCCAGAGAACCAGTTTTCGAAGCATTCATTTTATTTGTATGAATAATATAGCTTGCTTCTTATGGGGAAGCAATGCCTACCGATCCAGATTGTCTGCCTTTGATAAAAAAAAAAAAAGGGGCTTGATTGGACACATAACATAGGCTTTGGCTCTTGGTTATGAAGAAAAATGATATTTATGGACTCAAAAGGTGTTTAAGAGATTTCAAGACTAAGGATCACTGGTGCTTGTTTCCTAACCTCTTTTGGTCCATATATTTCTAGACCTTGCAAAATGGTCCATCGTGCCCCCAAATGTCAGGGTTGGGCCTTTTGTCTTTGTTATTTTTGTGGTATGCTTAAACATTTTGATCCCTTTGGATTCTTTCATGCCCCCCCAGCTTTGTTTAAGCACTTTTAATCATTGATGATTTTTTTTCCATATTTCATGCACTTTCCCCCTAGTGTAGGGTATAATCTTAGCCAAGGTTAATTTTCTCAAGAAAAATGTATTAGGCTAAAAAAAAGGACTGCTAAAGGTATATTCTAGCCTTGTGAAAGGAGCATCAAAGATGGCTTTTCCTCATTGCAAACGTTTGCACTTAGGATCAGTAAGCTTTGCTTTCTTTTATGTGAATATGAAAAATAGTTTCTCATGATTCATTCAACTCAAACTCAGCTTTGAAATCATCTCATGGTGTTTGGGTTACTCTTCAAGTTTTGTAAGTTTCTTTTCCAGGAGATCACTTGAATTCCCAGAACTTATTTGTTAAAACAAATGCCAATTTGATTTCTATTTTTGTACTAAAACCTTGATTTTCCAAAAATTCTTGTGAAAATATAAGATCATGCATAGTTTTTGGAGAAAAGGGAAACATACCAAAGAATTCATGGTGCAGTGGTTTCATGAGTAAATGGTGTGCTCATGTAGGTGTGTCATTTGCATGGAACAACAACAAAAATAAAGGCTCATTTGATAAAGAAAGTCTTGTGGCATTATAAGCCAAATTGCCATAAGACTAAAATAGGTTGAAACATGATAAAATCAAAATAATTCTGCAGGCATGATTAGACAAAGGCAATTATTTTTTAAACACAATAGGAGCAGGCTCCATTTTCCAACTTCGATACACTTCCCCTTCGACCAGCCTCCTAATAAAAGCTCTTGTAGGGATCTTATCGATGGTGTGGATGAAAAACCTATGGTACAACTTCATCCTCTATGGATACCCCTTTAAATTCGACTCCCTCAAGAATTCATGCTACCTTCTTCGCACCATACTATTACCATTAGTGCTTTTAAATTTCCCGAACATTTCACCTCTAGTGCATTTACCAATCCACTACCTGAAGCATGATTACGTTAAGGGTTTGTACTTACATTCAAAGTTTATTCGAACGTTATCCATTTAGCTTTAATCAACTGCCTGAGTTTCTTCTTGAAGGCACTACAAGTATGAATCTACATTGCCTCTTTAGTTTTGGGTATAATGGGGGTACAATTATGCTCTCGATTCCATCTGAAAATTGCAGCTTGATCTTCCTCTATATTTGAAATCCTCCCAGCTTGTTTTTGTTAAAATACCAATCTTCTTGGTATTATTATTTATTTTTTTATTTTGGAAAGAAAGAAGAATTTGGAGAATAACCCAAAAATGAATTATGACAATTGTAATAGAAAAGCACAAGTGGTGAAAGATTTGCATGAAAAGGTACGGAATCACATAGTGAAGAAGAATGAGAAATATGCATACAAAGCCAATAAAGGAACTATGAGATTGAGTTTGGGTGCATATGTAAAAAGAGAGGTTTCCTAAGCAAAAGAGATCTAAGTTAATGCCAAGAGGAGATGGTCCTTTTCAAATCATTGAGAAGATCAGTGATAATGCTCATAAAGTGGATCTTCCATGTTAGTATGAAGTTAATGCTACTTTTAATGTATCTGATCTCTTTTTGTTTGATGTATATGATGATTCGAGGTCGAATTTTTTTAAAAAGAGAGGAGATGATGTGATCCTGGCTATGAAATCAAAGGATCCATTAGGAGTGTCCATTGGGTCTATTCTAAGGCCTAAAATGCAGTGGATCCAATATGTAAACACCCAAAAGGTATATATATACATATATGGAATTGATGACTCCACCATCGCTGCTGATTTCTGAATCGGCAGCGACGCGGTTTTCGCTGCTGATTTCTGAATCGATCAACAACAACGCAGTTTTGGCTGCCGATTTCCAGAATCGACAGCGACGCAGTTTTCGCTGTCGATTTCTGAATCCGCAGTTGCGCTGCCGATTTCCTGAATCGACGGCGACGTAGTTTTCGCTGCTGATTTCTAAATTGGCAGCGACATAGTTTTTTAAATTGTCTTAAGGAGTTGGGAGGGAGGGGTAAAACCGGTTTTTGGAGAGACCAAAACAAGGATAAGAACACATTTAAACCAACCCCAAACACCCCACCTCATTTAATGGGGAGTATAAATACAAGGAGGAGAGAGAAGG
>Ga0307515_10020845_pt1 | contig 11655 bp, 11 predicted proteins | sample 17_EM_MG_FD_194513 | JGI IMG/M metagenome (GOLD analysis project Ga0307515, IMG submission 194513) | Populus trichocarpa ectomycorrhiza microbial communities from riparian zone in the Pacific Northwest, United States - 17_EM | ecosystem: Host-associated > Plants > Roots > Unclassified | place... | reverse complement strand
GCCCGCGGCGCAGCGGGCAAGGACGCCGCCCGCATAGCGCGCGAAGGCGCCCGCAGCGCGACGGGCGAGGACACCGGCGGCGGGGCGCCGTCCGGGTTGGATTGATCGGGAGTTGGGTCTATGGGCAGCCCGGTCGCGCCGGGCGCGGTTGGCGGCGCCGGCTTGCCCGGGTTGGGAGATCTCGCGGTGTTGTTATGAAGCGACATTGGTCCTTCAACACTGGATCTATGTGGGTCGCCGCCTGCGGGCGAGGCGGTGCTGGTGCGCGGTGTTCATCGGTGATGGGTCGGCCACGGCGATCAAGTGACAGGATCGCGGAGAAAATTTCCGAGATTTTGGGGCGCCGACCGGGCGCAAAGAATCTTCGCTCATTCTGTGACGAAAGCCGGGCCGCCGACCCATTACGGGTGGAGGGATGAGGTGAGCGATGAGGACCGTCTTGAGACTCGACTTGAGGAACAGTTCGAGTTCCTGTGGGCGATGGTGGCCCGCGAGGTCAGGTCTCGACGCTTGCCGAGAGAGTATGTCGACGAGGTCGTGGATCACGTGATTCTGGTCGTCTACCAGCAGTGGGAGAAGGGCGCGGCGCAGACCGTCCCGGCCGAGGGTTGGCGTGGCTGGCTGACCACGATCGCCCGCGGGGAGATCAATAACATCGTGCGGCGGATCGGTAAGCGCCGCGCCGAGGTGCCGCTGCACGATGATATTCCGCATCCGCGGTCCCATGATCACGATCACCTGCTCGATCAGTTGACCGAGCCGCTGGTGCGCGCGGCGATCAAAAACCTGGGCGAGCCGGAGCGGTCGCTGCTGAGCCTCGCCGTCTGGGACGGCCTGCGGGCCGGCGAGGCGGCCGCCGCGCTCGGCCTTGATCCCGAGGTCGCGGCGCGAGCGATTCGGAATCTCGCCGACAAGGTACGCCGGGTGATCGCCGGCGGCACGGTCAAGGGCGGCAAGGCGTCGGGCGTCAGGGCGTTCGCGCAGGCGTTGATGACATTGATGGACAGGGGGGACGGCCGTGGGTGACCACCGCTACACCGGCCTCGACGACGACCCGGAGCTTCAGGCGGATCTTCGCTTCCTGCGCGAGACGCTGGGCCCGTTCAACCCGGCCCACGAGGCGATCGCCGTGCCAACGAGGCAGCAGGCCCGCGAACGCATCGCCCGGGTCCTGGCCGGCGCCCGCGCGGCCAAGCAGGTCGATCGCCCACCCACCCGACGGCCCACCCGCCGTCGGGTCCTGGTCCTGGTCGGCGGCGGCGCCGTGGCGGCCGCCGGCGCGGCGGCGGGCCTCCTGGTGATGGATCTACCCCGGAGGCGTCCCGCGTACGCGGCCACCCCGCACGCCCTGACGATCACTGCGCGACGCAACGGCGATCCGGGTCAGAGCTCACTCGAGCAGATCGCCGCGAACGCCGGGACCGCCGGGACCGCCGGCGACGCGACCGCGGTGGATCACCTGGTGACCGACCGCTGGGACCTCAACAGCACCATCGACGGCCGGGTCGTCACCTCGGCGATCATCGCCTCCCGCCGGGAGCTGTGGCGCACCAGCGGCAACGCGGCGCGCACCATCGAGCGGTATCTGCCACCCGAATTCCCGACCGCCACCGACCGTGACAATTGGCGCAGCGTCGGCTCCCCGCAGGGCGACGGCGAGACCCGCCAGGAGTATCCGGCCGGCACCTTCCCGGCGGCGTTCCCCGGCCGGCCACCCCGGCAACTCGACAGGCTCGCGGCATGGCTGAGGCGCGCCGACACCAGCGACGTGGCGCTGATCACCGGCACCGCCGACCTGCTCAACGAGCGGGCCCTGACCGGCCCCGAGCGCGCCGCCCTGCTGCGGGTCCTGGCGCGCGAGACGGCGCTGACCTACGCGGGAAGCACCGTCGACCGCGCCGGCCGAGCCGGGGAGGCGTTCACCACCAGCTCACACAGCAGCGGCGCGGAGGTCACCCACCTGCTCGTCATCGATCCCGGCACGGCGGCCGTCCTGGCGTACGAGCAGATCCTCACCGCGGGCGCCGACGCACTCCGCGTGCACCGGCCGGCGGTGATCACCTACCGCACCTACCGCACCGCCGAATTCGCCAGCTCCATACCCTGAGAAACAAGGCAGTCGCAAACCACGTGCACCAGCCAGCAGTGATCAGCTACCGCACCGCCGAATTCGCCAGCTCCATGCCCAGAGAAACAAGGCAGTCGCAAGCCGCACCGCCGAATTCGCCAGGAACAAGCGCGGTCGCGAGCCGCGGGGGCGGCGTCCAGACCACGCCGCCCCCGCACCCCACCCCTACGCCGCCGGAGATCGGCGGCGGGGATCAGCCCCAGACCGCGTACGCCTGGTTGTCGTACGTGCCCATGGTCAGCGCGTAGGAATTCGCCCCGCACGGATACGGTGTGCTGCGGTTGTACAGCGACAGGTACCCGGCGTCGCTGCTGCCCTGGTTGTTTCGCCAGGACGATGTTTGTCGGTCGAACGAGTAGGCCGACAGATAGTTCCAGTACTCGTCACGAAACTGCAGACGCCGGCCCCCACCGTCCGTGTACTCGTAGAGGCACAGCCAGCCGCTAGCGCACGACGGCGCCGCGGCGACCAGGCCGTTTACCTGCGGGTCGGCCGCCGCCGAATACCCCAGCGCCGCATCCGCCGCCGCGTTGGATGCGTAACAGCGCACGTTTGTTCGGGAGAACACCACGCAAGAGCGAGCCGTACCCCAGCCGTCAGCCAGGTCCAACTGCACCGTGCCGAACACCGCTTGCCCCGGAGTCACTGTGGCACCTGCCGCCTCCGCGGCCGACGCTCCCACCACCACCAGAACCAGCGGCACGATCACCGCCATGAGCGCACGATGAAGCCGTCTTATCCGACGTAACACCACAAGCCTCCTCGTTGGCCTCCTCAACAAGATCTGCCAGCAGACGGAGAATCGTCTCCTCACCCAGGGTCACTCTGATCATACAGAGAGTAATTTAGCTGTGTCGATGAAGTCGGAAACCTTACTTTCATATCGACACAGCGCCCGCCGTCCGGCTGGCTCGTCAGTCTGTCCAGTACCAGCCGTCGGCAAGCGGCATCCGGCTTGCACATCCGTCGTAGACGTCGAACGACAGCTCCACGCCGGGGTAGATGCAGCCGCGAGCCGTTCCGGCCGGGACGAACAGCACCCGCCTGCCCGTCTCCTGCAAGATCATCGTTCCTACCCGCCCGTTACCGGACAGGTAGGCCATCTCCGTGGGGAGCGTCGGGCCGCCGGCCATGTCGCCGCTCGGAGGGCCACCGCGCCGCACCCTGTCGGCCGGGGCCACGAAGTCTTGCCGGTGTTCGCGATAGAAGCCCCGCACGTACAGGGACCTCCAGTCCACGGCGGCGATCGCCGCGGCACTCAGCAGACTCAGCGCGGTGGCTGTCACCGCCAGGGAACGCCTGGACCGCTTCCAGAGGCTCGTCACGCAGACGACGGTAGTGACGATCGCCGCCGTCCAGCCCAGCCCGTGCAGCACCAGGCCAAAACCTCGCGACCCGGTAAAGCCAGGAGCCGCTCCGCGGCGAAGACCATCCATATCACGGCCACGGCCGAGGTCCACGCAACACCACTCCAGCGGTTCGCCCGGACCGACATGCCATCGGCAGGGTCGATCATGACGTCACCGTACGCCGGAGCGGTGCGCTTCAAGGGCCAACGCGAGCGCGTTGAGCGCCGCTGGATTCGTGCTCAGTCGAGACAGAACTCGTTGCCCTCGATGTCCTGCATCCCGAGACACGACTCGTTGTCGTCATCGGCGAGCAGTAGCTGCCCGCGTACCGCGCCGAGCGGGACCAGGCGTGCGCATTCGGCCTCAAGTGCGGCCAGGCGCTCTTCACCCACGAGCCCGGTGCCGACCCGCACGTCCAGATGCACCCGATTCTTGACGACCTTGCCTTCGGGAACGCGTTGGAAGAACAGCCGCGGGCCCACACCCGAGGGGTCCATGCATGCGAACGCCGAACCCTGCTTCTCAGGCGGCAGCGCGCGATCGAAGTCGTCCCAGGTAGCGAACCCCTCCGGTGGCGGCGGTACGACGTACCCCAATACCTCGCACCAGAAGCGAGCAACGCGCTCAGGTTCTGCGCAATCGAAGGTGACTTGGACCTGCTTGACCGACGCCATCGATCCACCATAGAGACGGGGATCTTTTGTCGCCTCAGCGGGCGGGCGGCTCTTGGCAACACCACCGGCGCATCCCAACGCCCTACCGCGCCGGCCAGGGCCACCCGAAGTGGCACCTGACCTGCGAAAAGGCTCCCCCGATTGGACTCGAACCAATAACCTGCCGGTTAACAGCCGGCTGCTCTGCCAATTGAGCTACAGGGGATTGCTGGGCCAGACCTCCCGCTTTCGCGGGTTGTCGTGGCGACCGAAACGACGATACACGACCCGGAGGGCCGCGCGGGAGGAGGGTGACCCGACCCGCCGGGGGTGGTAACCCGGATGAAACCTGGGCCGGGGGTATGACGGCGCGGCAGGATGGGTATGCATCGGTCAGACGCAGGAGCGTCATCGAACGGAAGGAGCCGCCATGCGCGGAAAGCTCATGTTCATCACGGGTCTCGCGGCGGGCTTCGTCCTGGGCAGCCGTGCCGGCCGGGAGAAGTACGAGGAGATCTCAGCCAACGCCAAGAAGCTGTGGGAGCACCCGACGGTCCAGGAGGCCGCCGGCGTTGCCCAGGCGCAGGCCAACAAGCTTTACACCGAGGGCAAGGACAAGCTGAACCAGTCCAAGCTCGGTGAGAAGCTGCACTCCGCTGGCGACACCTCCGACAGCAGCCTGACGAGCACGAGTGCCTCCTCGAACAGCACCGGCGGCACCACGTACTGACGCACCGCCGCGACAAGGCCCGGCCCGCAACGGGCCGGGCCTTGCGGCGTGTCAGGACAAAAGGTCAGGACAAAAAAGGTCAGGACAAAAGGGTCAGGATGAGGACGAGAAGGCTGCGTCGAAGGCCGCCGTCGGTGCGTCGAAGGCCAGCCGGCGCACGAACTGCAGTGCCTCGGGCGCCCCCACCAGCCGGTCCATGCCGGCGTCCTCCCACTCGATCGAGAGCGGCCCGGTGTAGCCGATCGCGTTGAGCGCCCGGAAGCAGTCCTCCCACGGCACGTCCCCGTGCCCGGTCGACACGAAATCCCACCCTCGGCGCAGGTCGGCCCAGGGCAGGTGGGATGACATCCGGCCGCGGCGGCCGTCACCGGTACGGACCTTCGCGTCCTTGCAGTCCACGTGGTAGATCCGGTCCGCGAATTCCAGGATGAAGTTGACCGGGTCGAGGTCCTGCCAGACGAAGTGGGACGGGTCCCAGTTGAGCCCGAACGCCGGCCGGTGCTCGATCGCGTCCAGGGTGCGCCGGGTGGTCCAGTAGTCGTACGCGATCTCGCTGGGGTGGACCTCGTGCGCGAAGCGGATTCCTTCGGCGTCGAAGACGTCGAGGATCGGGTTCCAGCGGTCGGCGAAGTCCTGGTATCCGCGGGTGATCATCGACTCGGGCACCGGCGGGAACATGGCCACGGTGTGCCAGATCGAGGAGCCGGTGAAGCCGATCACAGTGTCGACGCCGAGCCGGGCCGCGGCTCGGGCGGTGTCCTTCATCCGTTCGGCGGCGCGCTGGCGGACCTCCTCGGCCTCGCCGGAGCCCCAGATCGCCGGCGGCAGGATGTCCTGGTGCCGTTCGTCGATCGGGTGGTCGCAGACGGCCTGCCCGACCAGGTGGTTGGAGATCGCGAAGACCTGCAGGTTGTGCTTGGCGAGTTGCTCGCGCTTGCGGTCGACGTAGTCGCTTTCGGCAAGCGCCCGGTCCACCTCGAAGTGGTCGCCCCAGCAGGCGATCTCCAGGCCGTCGTAGCCCCACTCGGAGGCCAGCCGGCAGACCTCGTCGAACGGCAGGTCGGCCCACTGGCCGGTGAAGAGCGTAATGGGTCGCGCCATGTCATCTCCCTCTTGTTCGCAACTGCACGAAGAGGGTTCCGGTGGCCCGCGCGAGGGTGGCGGGCCGGCCGGCACGACCGTGGGGGCGTTGCGACCGTGCCGGGTTTGCGCCTCCCGGCCGGCCCGCCCGTCGCGGCAGTGCCATCACCGACTCTAGAGCCGCGGCCTCGACCACGGAAGACCCGCGATCAATGCACCACGCAAGCTTCGGCGGGCGGCGAGAGGCCGAGTTCGCCCAGGGCACTCTTCGCGTACGCGACCTCGGCGTAGCCGGTATCGGTGCTCGCGCTCTCGACGTCGAGATATTCGGTGCCGGGGGCGTCGCCGGCCATCAGGTGCCGCAGTGCCGCGCGCCAGACCTCCGTGGTGGCCGTCAGCGGCGGGGCCGGCGGGGTGTGCAGCGGCACGTGGTAGCGCACCCGCCACGGGCCTGGCGGGAACTCGCCGAGCGCCTTGGGCAGGTCGTCGACGTAGTCGCCGGCGGGGTTGGTGACCTGGTGCGGGCGGTCCGGTTCGACGTACCCGCGCAGCGTCTCCGCGGCCGCGACCGGATCGGCGGCCTCGAGCGCCGCCGCGATCTGGACCCGGATCACCGAGATCCCGGCGCCGCCGAGCCGGTCGAGGACGTCGGCCGGGTCCTGCCAGGTGCAGGCGAGGTTGGCCAGGTCGAGGCAGACGCCGAGGCGCTCCCGGTCGAGCCGGGCGAAGGCGGCGACGATCGACTCGGCGTCGTCGAGCACGCCGCCCGGCTCGGGTTGGAAGCCGACCCGGACGGCCCGGCCGGTCTGCCAGGCCACCTCGGCGAGGCCGCCGGAGAGCCGGGACAGGATCCGGGCGCTGGCCTTCTGCTTGGCCTCGGTCCACTCGGCCCGGCGGCCCAGGCCGCTCGTGCTGACCGCGCCGCGGACGGCATCCTCGGGCAGCAGGTCGACCAGGATCCGGGCCAGGTCGAGGGTGTATTCCAGGCGTGCGGGGCTGCTCCAGTCGGGCAACTCGGGGTCCTCGTCGCCGCCCTCGGCGTAGGGCACCCCGCTCAACGTGACGACCTCGAGCCCGCGGGCTTCGAGTTCGGCGCGCAGTCGGGTGCGGGAGCGCCCGTCGATCGCGAGGGCGGCGGCGAGGGTGGGTGGGAGCCACAGACTCACCCCGAGGGTGTCCACGTCGAGGCGGGCGCGAACGGCGGCGGCGTACGTGTCGAGTTGCTCGACGACGGCCGGGAGATCCCGGGCCGGCCGGACGTTCGTGCCGTGGCTCAAGTGGACTACCCGGCCCGAGTGGTGGCGCAAACGCATCAGAATCCCTCCTGGAGCGGGGCGTCACCGGTGCATTCGCACGTGCATCGGTTCGTGCTGCGTCCAGTATGGACCATTTGGCCGCGCCTTTTCGACGCTGTCGTGGCGGACCGACGGGTTGCCATGACGCCTCCATCCGTGGGTTGTCTGCCCCCGGATACGAGACTCGACCGCCTCGCGGATCAGCGCCGTACCTGTCGTGCGACGCCGTGACCGGGGCAGACATGATCTACAAAGGGCGGCCGCATCGGGTATCACCGATTCGACCGCCCCGGGTGACCTGCCCATGTGGCCCCTGAGGGCAAGTCGACACACCCCCATTGAGAGCGTTATCTGTACGCTAACTGCACATTCGGACATGCACCGAACGATCACACGTGCGGATGTTCGGGCCGCCCGGCACCGACCGGGAACCCGGTCGGCCGATGCCGGACAGCCGCTCCGTCGCACGCCTGGCGACCCGGGGCGCAACCGGGTCGTCCCTCGCGGCGTACGGCGGATGTTCTCGTCTAGACGGCCGCCAGGGATGCCTCCACGGGCACCCAGGCCGACGCTGCCGCCGAACGCTCGACCGCGTCGAGCACGAGTTGCACCTGGAGCGCGTCGGCGAACGACGGCGTCGGGTCCTCGCCTGCCGCGATGGCCGCGATCAGGTCCCGGAACTCGTGGGTGAACGAGTGCTCGTAGCCGATCGGGTGCCCGGGCGGCCACCACGCCGCCAGGTACGGGTGGTCCGGCTCGGTCACCAGGATCCGGCTGAAGCCCTGCTCGCTGGTCGGCAGCGTGGCGTCGTAGAACTCAAGCTCGTTCATCCGCTCGAAGTTGAACGCCACCGAGCCCAGCGAGCCGTTCAGCTCGACCCGCAGCCCGTTCTTGCGGCCGGTCGCGAAGCGGGTCGCCTCGTAGGTGGCGATCGCGCCGCCGTCGAGCCGGGCCAGGAACAGCGCGGCGTCGTCGACGGTCACCTCGCCGGAGCCCGCGGCCCCGTTGCCCGTCGCCGACAGGCCGGCGGCCTCGGCGGGCAGCGGCCGCTCCCGGACGAAGGTCTCGGTCAGCGCGCTGACGCCGGTGATCGACTGGCCGGTGACGAACTGGGTCAGGTCGACGATGTGCGCGCCGATGTCGCCGAGCGCCCCGGAGCCGGCCACGTCCCGGCGCAGCCGCCAGACCAGCGGGAACTCCGGATCCACGATCCAGTCCTGCAGGTAGACGGCCCGCACGTGCCGGATGGTGCCGATCCGGCCGGCGGCGACCAACTGCCGCATGAACGCGACCGCGGGGACCCGACGGTAGTTGAAGCCGCACATTGCCCGTACCCCCTGGGCCTGGGCGGCGGTCGCGGCCGCGGCCATCTCGCGGGCCTCGGCCACCGAGTTGGCCAGGGGTTTCTCGCACAGCACGTGCTTGCCCGCGGCGAGCGCGGCCAGCGCGATCTCCCGGTGGGTGTCGCCCGGGGTGCAGATGTCCACCAGGTCGATGTCGTCGCGCTCGACGACCTCCCGCCAGTCGGTGGCGTGCCCCGCCCAGCCGAGCTTCGCCGCCGCGGCCGCGACTTTGTCCTCGTCGCGGCCGCAGACTACCGACATCCGTGCCGACAGCGGCAGGTCGAACGCACGGTTGACGGTGCGCCACGCCTGTGAATGCGCGGCGCCCATGAACGCGTAGCCGACCATGCCGACCCGCAGCTGCCCCATCAGATCTCCTTTACGACAAAGTGGACGAACCCGCTCAGAACCCAAGCTTGGCGTACTGCGCCGCGTTCGCCTTGGTGATCGTCTCGGAGGCGAGGGTGATCTCCTTCGGCACCTGCAGCTCGACCAGGTCGGACATGCCCTTGCCCTGACCGATCAGCCGGGCGAGGGAGATCGCCGACGACGCCATCGACGGGCTGTAGGTGACCGTCGCCTTCAGCACGCTGTTGTCGGCAGCGATCGCTGCGATGGCCACCTTCGAGCCGGCGCCGCCGACCATGAAGAACTCCTTGCGGCCGGCCTGGTTGATCGCCGCGAGCACGCCGATGCCTTGGTCGTCATCGTGGTTCCAGAGGGCGTCGAGCTTCGGCAGGGCCTGCAGCAACTCGGTCGCGGCCCGCTGGCCGGTGTCCGCGGTGAACTCCGCCGGGCGCCGGTTGGCGACCTTGAAACCGTACGTGGCCAGCGACTCGTTGAAGCCGCGCGTGCGCTCCTGGGTCAACTCCAGCGAGTCGATGCCGGGGATCTCGCCGATGATCGGGTTGGCCACCCCCTTCGCCTTGAGCTGATCGCCGATGTACGCCCCGGCGGCCAGCCCCATGCCGAAGTTGTCGCCCTTGATCTGCAGCCGGTACGCACCCTGGTCCGGGAACGCCCGGTCCAGGTTGACCACCGGAATGCCGGCCTTCATGGCCTCCAGCCCGGCCGAGTTGAGCTCCTTGCCGTCGTGCGGCAGCAGCACGATCACGTTCGGCTTCTGAGCGATCAACGTGGCCAGCGCGGCCCGCTGGGCGGCGGCGTCCGCGCCGGCCTCGACGCTGCGGAACTCCACATCGGTGAACGCTGCGGCCTGCGCCTTGGCGTTGCTGGTGATGGCGGCGACCCAGCCGTGGTCGGCGGCCGGCGCGGAGAACCCGATGATCACCTTCGTGCCGGGCGCGGCGTTCGGGTTGGTGTCGGTGTCGGTGTCGGTGTTGATCTGGGTGTTCTCGCCCGGGTCGTTGCTGGTGCAGGCGGTGAGCAGGGCGCCGGCGCCGAGCGCGGCGCCGCCGAAGAGGATGCGACGACGGGACAGATCGTTCATCGGTTTTCTCCCAGGGGTGACCGGGCGGCCGTTGCCGGTCGCCTGTATGTGGGGGGTACTGGGTCAGGAAGTGGGCTTGCGCCCGAGGAGTTGGGTGAGGGAGCGATAGCGGAACTGCTGGAGCAGCACGGCCGCGACGATGATGCCGCCCTTGACCATGTTCTGGACCTCGGTGGAAAGGTTGTTGATCGCGAAAAGGTTGGTGATGGTGGAGAAGACCAGCACCCCGAACAGGGCGCCGACGATGGTGCCGCGGCCGCCGCTGAGCAGCGTGCCACCGATGATCGCCGCGGCGATCGCGTCAAGCTCGTAGAGGTTCGCCATCGCCGCCTGCGCGCTGGTCGCCTGCGACGTGAGCATGATCGCCGCGATGCCGCAGCAGAGGCCCGAGAGCGCGTACAGCAGGACGGTCTGCAGCCGCACGTTGATGCCGGCCAGCCGGGCCGCCTCGGGGTTGCCGCCGACGGCCACGGTGCGCCGCCCGAACGTGGTGCGGTTCAGCAGAATCCAGCCCGCGATCACGACCAGCCCCAGGATGATCACGAGCAGCGGGATGCCCGCGATCTTCGTGGTGGCGATGCCGTTGATCGTCGAGTTCGTCGAGACCTGGGTCTGCTTGCCGGAGATCTGCGCCGCCAGGCCGCGGGCCGCGACCATCATCGCGAGCGTCGCGATGAAGGGCACCAACCGGCCGTACGAGATCAGCGCCCCGTTGATCAGCCCGACCACGACCCCCACCACGATGGCGGTGAAGATCATGCCGACCGTGCCGTAGCTCTGAGTGGCGAGCGTGGTGGACCAGACGCCGGCGATCGCGATGATCGCGCCGACCGAGAGGTCGATGCCGCCGCCGATGATCACAAAGGTCATCCCGACGGTCACCACGCCGATCGCCGAGGCCTGCTGCAGAATCGTGAAGACGTTGTTCTTCACCCAGGTCGCGTCGCCGTACAGCTCCGGCCGGGTGATGACCCCGATGATCACCAGGATGACCAGGACGCCGACGAGGCCGATGTTGCGGCGTACGGGCTCGGCGCCGTCGCTCTTCCACCAACTGCCGCGGGCCGCCGACTTGGCCGCCGGGGCCGGGTCGGCCGGCGGGGTCTGCGCCGGCATGGTGCTCTGATCCGTCACGGCTGAGCCTCCTTTATGGGTGCCCCACAGCCCTCGGCGTCGCTCATGCCGGTTCCCCCTCCATGAGGGCCCCCGCCATCACGAGGTCCAGGACCGTGGCTTCATCGATCTCGGTCGCGGGCGCCTCGTGGATAAGGTGCCCCTCGCGCATGACCAGCACCCGGTCCGCGAGGCCAAGCACCTCGGGAACCTCGCTGGACACCAGCAGCACGCCCACCCCGCCGGCCGCCAGGTCGTGGATGACCTGGTAAAGCTCGGCGCGGGCGCCGACATCCACGCCGCGGGTGGGCTCGTCGAGCAGCAACAGCTTGGTGCCGCCCAGCAGCCAGCGCCCGACCACGACCTTCTGCTGGTTGCCACCGGAGAGCGTGCGGACCGGACGGCCCACATCACGCGGGCGAAGCTCCAGCGAGTCGGCCGTATGCGAGGCCGCCGCCCGTTCCTTGCCGGCGTCGGTGAAGCCGCCCCGGGCGTACCCGGAGAAGCTCGCCAG
>Ga0307515_10020844_pt1 | contig 11655 bp, 10 predicted proteins | sample 17_EM_MG_FD_194513 | JGI IMG/M metagenome (GOLD analysis project Ga0307515, IMG submission 194513) | Populus trichocarpa ectomycorrhiza microbial communities from riparian zone in the Pacific Northwest, United States - 17_EM | ecosystem: Host-associated > Plants > Roots > Unclassified | place... | reverse complement strand
CGTAGTGTCGGAGCCCGTGCTCGTAGCAACGGTGGATCTTGCGTGAGGTGCAGTCGTACAATCTTGGCCAACCGTCGAGTGAATGGGGCAGCTTCTGGACGATCTCGGGATCGTGGAGTGAGAACAAACGCCGAAGCGCTGGCGGATCTCGGATTCATCCTCGACCTATATCCGCCTCCGAGTCCGAATCCGAGTAACCTGTAGACGATCAAATCCACCCACACTGCACACAGCGTAGGCCATCCGGGCGCGGAAACAACCTCTCAATACGAACGAAGAAGATCAGTGAGTCAGAACCCTGGATTAAGGTACAACAAACAGTACCCAACGTGGACCGCGATTGTCCCCCGACCCTCTGCTATCGGCGGGCGGGCGGCACACTGAGCCTCTCGCAGAGCTTTGACAGTTTCGGTGAAACGAAATAAAATACTTGACCAAGTTTGTGTCTCGCAGGACTAGACCAAGTCGTTCCCGCCGACTGTCGGGATGCCACACATTCATTCGTTCGGCGCGAATGCTTGAAACGCAGGCCCCCCCTCTTAGGATAAGAGCCTATCTTTGGCTGTTTCATTAACAAGGTCCCTCTTCTCCCACTCCCCCTTCTATGGCTTCCATCGGATTGCACTCGGAGGAGATTATCAACCTCGACAATAAGTTGTGAGACCCCTTCCTTTTATCTCGCCCCTGGATTGGACTCACCCGACCGTTGGGCTCTGATATCTCCAGTATCGCAGGAAAGGTGGGCATCAATTTTTATCGCTTTTGCAACCGGGAACGAGCGATCGTGACCAGTATTATTCAATTGCGACCACTACCATCTTCTTCTACGACTACTTCTTGACCCTGCCGGACGAGGTGAGTCGCGTCATCGGTGTTTCCATTCGTTGGGTTTATTGTCCCTCCCGTGAAGATCAGATACGCTTGGCAGGGGGGGAAATCATGGGGTACGTCGGGAGAATCGCCCGCCGTACAGTATTCGCTGACAATCTGATAGTGTTCGCGATTTTCCTTGTGGTACGTTCACTTCTGCAACGAAACTCGTCCTTTCCGAATGGTTGGAGCAGAACAGGTACTTGCCGGTAGGATACCAAATCTGGTTGTTGTATAGTGAGTGGGATCGCAATCCACCCCTGCCACACGAAATCATGGATGTTCGGGTCCGGTACAGCGAGTTACAGTGCAAAATTCCACAAACGGGTAAGCAATGGGGGAATCCAGTTTGACACGTGTTACTAAAACGGGCTCCAGCTGTATGAGCGTCATTCTTTAACTGCTCGAACAACCAAGTTTCACACATGCCTACGAAAGATGTGATAAAACCTCATTCCTTGGGACCCTTGTGACCGTGATCCTTACGTTACTCGCTCAAACGGTTCTAACGCTGAGGTCCGTCTTCTTTGGCAGCAATGGCTTCATGCTAATCACAACTGAACGAAACAGAATCTATGCCGTCACAAGAAAAAATAAGATAATCGCCTCATGCTTCGGTGTAATAACAATATTACAGTTTTGTCTTGGCCTATATATGGTTGCTTATGATGCAAAGGCAGGATGTGAGTCTTTGATCAAGCGTTCCTCGCAACTCTTGCCTACCTTACTGTTTCAGCGTCGCCGGTCTCTCCGATTTACATGATGTGCACCCACGCGGGAAAGTCGCCCGCGGGAATCGGATTTATCACCATGTCTCTCGCATACGGTACGGAACGTTCTTCACCGACCATCTAGGAGATACTCTGATCATCCCGGTACAGACATGCTGGCCTTCTCAGTCATCATCTATCTCGTGGTACAGTCCAACATAAACAAGGTCCCGATACCCAGCCTATTCAAGACTATAGCACAAGATGCGACATATTATTTCCTAGTTATATTCACTTCGCAAGTCATGATCATGCTTTTTAATGAGAATACTGGACAGAGTCCGTGTTAGATAGATCCTCAGTACGACGAAAGTAACTTGTATTAGGTACCTGGACAGAGTCCGTGTTAGATAGACTACATGAGGGTGTAAGTAACCGAGTAAGAAGTACAAGGGAAGAACGGACTCACTCCTCAGTACGACGAAAGTAACTGAGGAGTGCCAGCGAACGGAAATTGTATTTATAGTCCATATGTCAAACAGGTATAAACATATGATCGAGACGGTGAAATGTCCGACGCGGCGAGCGTCGATTTTCAACACTTTTTGTAAGCACATCATCATAATCATCTCTTCTCTCTGCGATTCACTTATACATTTACAGAGTGGAATTGATCTACTCCCCTCACTGTAAGTGATTCCGGGACGCGTTTCCTCCGTTCGTTCACTGAATCGTTCCCCGCCAAATAGCGGAAACACAGTGTACGTCCGAATATTTCTTTGTTTCCGAACCCACCGGGTCTGATCCATGCTTTAGGTATCTACCGGTGATGATCACGCGGTTACTACTCTCGCTCAGGAAGGCCAATGCTTCGCGAGAACACGGATGGAGTTTTGGGGAATCAGCTACGCACACAACCATGAGATTCGCTGAACGTCGGGGTGGTGCTGCCACGAGAGATTGCGTCCATCTGGACACTTTTGCGAGCACGCACGAAAGGATCCAAAGTCAAGAATGACGGCGTGAAGGATATCGCTGGAGACCTCACTCTCTCCTATCGTCGGGCGCTGGAAGACCCGGAGGCCTGACCCCCGCGTAGCAGAGCGCTCCATGGACGTCTCGATAACTCTTTGCTTATTTATACTTTTTTTCGACCTAAGCTTATTTCTCCACCCGTTCCCTTTTCGACTTTTTGGCGCTTGTCGTACTTTTCAGCCTTGTTATAATGAAACCGGAGATGTACTCCTATCGATTCTGATGCCATTTTATCCTCACGCCGCATTTCGAATCCGGTGACCTAACGGAATCTGGATATCATAGCCGGATCCAGTTCTCTCTTCTAATCAACGAACAGAGAATGGAGTCGGACTGCACTGGTTGCCTGCGCACGATCAAATCCAGCTCCGCTATGTAAACGACCAATGACGCAATGTGGCAGTCATGTAAGCGCCCTCGACAGGAACCCACTCGCACTCCTCCTCGCAGGCAACAGCTACGGATTTGATTGGACCAGGTTTTTATGCGTAAGGGCCTCATCTAGAAATGCCAGATGTGCCCGTCCGTTCAGATGACGAGTTCCGGGGGGAAAAGGTATGTTACATGACGTCATTGGGAGTCGAAAGTGCACGACGCCAAGCCGCTGACTGGCAGCGTGCATGGATAATCTTGACGCTGAAACAACTTCTCAGTACGAACAAGGAATACATAGCTTCTCCTGAGTGGGGCCGCCCAGCGTTCGATGCGAGACTCGGAAGCCTCTCTTAAGATAAGTGGCCGCCCTGGATTGCTCCATCTGCGGGATCTCTCTCTCTCTCTCACTCTCACCTTCGATGGATCCCGAGGTATTGAAGAAGATTATTGACCTCGGCAATGACATGTGAGTTCCCGTCCTATCGGCCGGTTCAGGAGCGGACCCCTCCAACCCTCTGACTCCGAACTTCCCAGCGCCACAGGGAGGGTGAGCATCGATTTTCGTCGATTTTACGACTGAGGACAAGCGATTTCAATCAGTATTATACAGTTGCGACCGCCGCCCTCTTATTCTACGACTACTTCTTGACCCTGGGGGACGAGGTATGGCCATTAGTGTTCCCCTTCGTCAGGTTGATTGACCCTCCCGCAAAAGATCGAATACGCCTGGCACGGGAAGAAATCATGGGGTACGTTGGGAGAACCGTCTTCCGTACGGCGTTCGTTGATTACGTGATAGTGTTTGGGATTTTCCTTACGGTATGTCCACCTCCGCAGCAAAGCTCTTCCTTTCTCAAGGGATAATATAGAACAGGTACTTGCCGATAGCATATCAGCTCTGGTCGTTTTATAGTGAGTAGGATCACAGTCTACCTCCACCATACGAGATCGAGCTTTCCTAACCCGGCGCAGCGGGCTTTAATTCAAAGTTCCACCGACAGGTAAGCGATATTTTCAATCGAGAAGTTTGGCTTGCCGCCCGTTACTGAAACGAGCCCTAGCTGTATGAACGTCATCTTACAGCCGCTCAAACCGCCAAGTTTCACACATGCCCGTTACAGATGCGACAGAACCGCGTTTCTTGAGGCCTTCGCATACATTGGGCCTACGTTTCTCGCTCAAGTGGTTTTGACACTAAGGTCCGTTATTTTTTGCATGGGACGGCCTTATGCTAACTATAGTTGAATGAGACAGGATCTATGCCATCACAAGCAAGAATCGGATAATTGCCTCATGCTTTTGCATGATAACGATATCGCAGTTTATCGGTGGCCTATACCTAACTGTCTATGCGGCAATGAGGGGAGGTGGGTCTGTGGCCAAGTACAATCCACGATTCTTACTCCTACCACACTTCAGCGCGACCAATCCTCCCGATCCCGCTTCCGCTTTTTATGGTATGTGTTTTCGTGGGGCCCAGTGGGGGCTTGGAAGTCGTAGGTATTGCCATGTCTGTCGGATACGGTATGGAAACCTTTATTGCCCCTCATCTAGAGACACCCACCATAATCGTCACGCAGACCTTCTAGCCTTCTTAGTCGTCGTTTATCTCGCGGTGCGGTCCAATGCAAACAAGGTCCCGATTTCGAGACTATTCAAGACCATAGTGCGGGACGCAACGTACTACTTCCTGGTTATATTCACTTCACATCTCACGTTCATGATGTTTCTCCTGTTCGCAAAAGTAAGGAGGTCACCATAATTCTTTATCTTCCCCCACCGCTCACTTAGACCTTTATAGCCGAGTATGAAAATGCTCCCTGCCAGGTGAGTGACACAAGAACGCGCTTCCTTCGTTTGCTCACCGGATTTTCTCCGCGGAATAGTGGAGGCATCGTGTATGTCCGGGTATCTCTTTGCTTCCGAGGCGATTGGGTCTGAGCTGCGTCGTAGGTTTCTCCCAGTGATGGTCACACGGTTACTACTCTCGCTCAAGAAGGCCGTTGCTACGCAAGAACACGGATGGAAACTTGGGGAGCCAACTGCGCACACAACCATGAGATTCGCCGAACGTCGAGGTGGTGCCTCCACGGGAGACGAGATCCGTTTAGACACTCTTGTGAGCACTCCCGAAGGGACTCAAAGTCAGGAGTGACGGTGTAAAGGATATCACCGGAGATCCCACCCCCTGGTGAGTGACGGAGCGCTGCCGGAAGACTCGGCGACTTGACTCCTGCGTGGCAGAGCGTCTTGTAAATGTCTCGATGAACATTTGCTTATTTATACTTTTCTTCGACCTAAGCTTAACTCTCCACCGGTTTCCTTCTTCGATTTATTAGCACTTGCCGGACTTCTTGGCTCGAATGGAACCGGGATGTGTTTCTGCACATCTGCTCACTCTCCCCGTTCGACGCTAAAGAATGATAAAATATTAACGATAGTCTTGTTGTCTGTGATAGTTAAGAGTACGAGGGGTGTATATACTATTCTAACTACGGGAGCTGAACGAGGGTCGTGGAAGTATTCGGGCCGTACTGCACGACGATCAGGGCGCCGACAACCTCCGGAGCATCGGAGTTCTCGGACGTGCTGGCATGTGGCGACCACGATCGACGCCCTTACCGTTTTCCTCAACCTTCCTCGACTCCAGCCTCGCCCGCCACGGAGAGTTCCTATGGTGCCACCGACACCGCTAGGCCGGATCTCATGAACTTCGGTTCGAGAAGATCGAGCAAGGCGCATTAGCAAAACAGAATTTTTGGCAACGTGTGTGTGTGTGTTTGTCTATTATTTTTGGCAACGTGGGGAAGTCGGCTAAGACGCTAAAACTTGGTGAGAGCATGCTTGTCGCCGGATAGACTCGGAAAGTTGAAGACGGACGACAGAGTACGGAAAGTGCCAGGAACCAGTAACGTGTAACATGTAACTCGGACGACATGCTTTTCGTCCCAACGTCATGCATAAACGTTAAACGTTCAACGTCACATGTCCCACCCCAGAACGTTTGCTCTATGAGAGATCCGTTACCAAAAGTCGGCAGAGCTCCCGACCAGGAAGTTGCCCTTCTGGCAGTGGTCCGCCCACGAAATTGCCTAGGATTTCAAGACCGACCCCCGGTTCCAGTCACGGCTTTGTAGGAGGCTGCTAAGAGTTGCCTTGTCCCTCTACAGAGGACGCCGATGCAGTCGTAGACGAAGAAGGTGATGTCGAACTCGAAGAAGGTACGCAACCAGCCCATCACATCGAAGCCCTTAGTGTGTTGGCCACTATCGAGCTCAAGTTCGCTCAATTACAGGATAAACTATACGCGGAGACAGTTATCATCACTTCGACGGTTCAAACCCGGCGCAGATACTAGTGATTAGTCCCCGGCCGTTGCAGGGTACAGCCTCCCACCAAAACACTCGACATCAGTCTCAGCCCAGTGAAGCCTTCGATCATCGCAGATCGAGGTATATCCACCAAGGTCAATATTCTAGTGTTACCCCTTCATATTCTCAGGGTCCCACCATACAAATCTTCAAATCAGGTCTCAGCCTAAGAAGACATGACATTTTGATGGGTGGGAGCGTCGCAGCAAGTTTACAATGGTGTAAGATTGTGGCAGTCATCAAAACACGATGCCTCAATGACTCTGTGTCATGCCCATGGAAATCGCGCTACTGATCATTAATACAGTGAGCGCTAGCGCCGTCAGCACGTAATGCATGCGCGAGGACCCAGATGAAGGATGAACTGGGTGAGTTGGGATTTGGAGATTATCCGTTGTGTGCACAATCATCCTATCCACGACTGAGTCTTCTCCCCGATGCCCGAAGCTCATTTGATGACCTAAAATCCGTCATATCGCCGTGTCCACGGTCCCTCGTTCCGAAGGTCATAGTTGTGGTCAGCAGACTCAGTGCGGACCTCGGAATTGCGGACCCGGAGAAGACGGCCACAGAACCGGACCACGTACGCCCCAGGGCACGATATTCATAAAGAAAAGGAGGAACCCGGCTTTGAACATGGAAGTTGCGAGTTGGTTTCACCTAGTGAGTTTTTCCCTCGTGCACCCCTGAAACGTTGAGAATTACACTCTCGGCAGAAGATCGTAGGCCCAGGATCGCTTGCCTGCGGGCTCTCGAAGACGAAGAACTCCCGGACTTTACGTCGAAATGGATCGTAGCTACCCAGTGTTTCATCATCCCCACTCAGCGATATGGTGTATCTCTGGAGGCCTAAGTCTCGAGCGTCAATATGTAAGGGTTTCCCCGTGATACTGGAGCCGGGGTGGCGGGGGCTGTGTCTATACGATGAAGAGCCCAAACTGAAGGCTTCGGGACCCCACCTCATGCCACTTGATCCCATCTCCGCGTGTTCTGTGACCTAACGAAACCTGATTGTAGTCTGATCCAGTTCGATCTCCCGAACGAACAGGAAACGGACTGTACTGATCACCTGTGTACGATCAGATCTACCAGTACTATGTATCGCGTGAGTAATCACATACAACTTAGACACGAAATAAACTTCTCAGTATGAGAAAGCAACAGACCGAGTGATGCTGACGAAGGAATTTGGAAGAGTCTACAAAACAAACTAAATACTGGGTTCGATCAGCGTCATGCCAGTATGAGTGCATAACGCATGCGTTGACATGATGCGACCTCCAACGGGCCCCCTTACAATCGCCTCTCAACGGTCTTTAGCCGGGCGCGCAGCAACGCCAAAGGCTTTTGCAGGGCTCGGACCCCTCTGCGGAACAAAACGGCATCTCTGGCACTGGTACCTCAGTGCCAAATGGTTTCTACTAAGTGGTCGGATGGAACATGCCCGATCGCCGACACGAGCGCTCGAGACTTGGGATTCTCTCTTAAGAGGAGAGGCTGCACTGGATTGTTTCATCAGGAAAGTCTCTCTCTCGCGCTTGCCTTCAATGTCCTCCGCAGAATTGAAGGGAATTACGGATATTGGTGAACTTCCCTGACCCTTGGACTGCGATGCCCCCAGTACCGCAGGGAAGGGTGACTGGGCATCAATTTTTATAGATTTTGCAACTGAGAGCGAGGGATTACGACCAGTATTATGCGCTGGCGGTCGCAGCCATCTTATTCTACGATCACTTCTTGACCCTGGCGGACGAGGTATGTGATGTCATCAGCTTTTCCCCTTGCTAGGTTCATTGTCCCTCCCGTGAAAGATTAAATACGCTTGGTGCGGAAAGAAATCGTGGGGTACGTAAGGAAAATTGCTTGTCGTACGGCACTTGCTGACGATGTGATAGTGTTTGCGATTTTTATTGCGGTACGTTCACCCCTGCAGTAAATCTCTCCCCCTCTGAATGGATGGTATAGAACAGGTACTTGCCGATGGGATATCAAATCTGGTTGCTGTATAGTGAGTGGGATCACAATCCACCTCTGCCACACTCGGTCATGCTTTTCCAACTCCTTCGCAGTGAATTATAGTACAACATTCCACCAACGGGTAAGCGATGTTGTCGATTGATGAATTTGGCTTACTGAGACGGGCCTAGCTGTACGAGTGTAATTTGATTACACCTTAAACCGCCAAGTTTCATGCATGCCTGTTACAGATGCGAGAAATCAGCGTTTTTTGAGGTCCTTATGGCCGTGGAGACTACGTTACTCGCCCAAGTGGTTCTAACGCTGAGGTATGTCTGCCTCGGCATGGGCGGCTTCGTGCTAATTACGGCTGAGTGAAACAGAATCTACGCCGTCACCGGCAAGAATCGGATAATTACCTCATGCCTCGGTGTAATAACGATATCGCAGTTAATTCCTGGCGTATACATGACTGTTGATGCGGCGGGGAGAGGATGTGAGTCCGTGACTAAGTGCGCCTCACAATCCTTGCCTACTCCAACGTTTCAGCAACGTCGATCCCACCGATCCCACTTCCGATCTTTGTAATGTGCGTCTTCGTGGGGCAGTTGCCCCTGGAAATCGGATTTACCGCCATATCTCTCGTATACGGTATGGAACTTCTTTTGCCCTTCATCTAGGAGACACCCATTCTTATCATCTCGCAGACTCTCTAGCATTCTCAGTCATCGTCTATCTCGTGGTACGGTCCAACGTAAACAAGGTCCCGATACCCAGCCTATTCAAGATTATAGCGCGAGATGCGACGTACTATTTCCTGTTTATATTCACTACACACCTTGTGCTCGTGATGTTTCTAGCGTTCGCAAACGTAATGACATCGTCATAATCCTCTATCTCCTCTCTACACCTCGCTTATACCTTTATAGGATTCGATCAAGCTACTCCCTGCCACGTGAGTGATACCAGGACGTGTGTTCCCTCCATTCGTTCACTGAATCGTTCCCCGTCAAATAGCGGAAACACGGTGTGCGTCCGAATATTTCTTTGCTTCCAAACCCACCGGGTCTGATCCATGCCCCAGGTATCTGCCGGTGATGATCACACGATTACTGCTCTCGCTCAAGAAGGCCGCTGCTTCGAAGAGAGAACACGGATGGAGCCTTGGGGAGCCAACTACGCACACCACAATGAAATTCGCTGAACGTCGAGCTGATGTTTCCACGAGAGATGAGGTGCCTCTGGGCACTTTTTCCAGCGCGCACGAAGGGACGCAAAACCAGGAGTGACGGCATAAAGAGCGTAACCGGGTTTTCACCTCCCCATAGACCGCGGCGTGTGCTAGACTCCAAACATGGTGATTTGATTTCCGCGTAGCGAGCATTCCGTGAATGACTCGATAACATTTCGCTTATTTATACAAACTCTTTTGATCGAAGCATATTTCTCGCTTTTTTCTCTTTTCAACTTTTTCGTCAACACGCGGGTCAAAATCCATCTCCATATCCACCGCCCCACCCCCTCCCCCCCTGGTCCTACTCGAGCTCGACCAGAACAACATTGACCTCTGACGACTTCCTCCGGTTAGATTGCTATAGTTGATGCCTCGAGTTGCTTGTCCTCGCTATCTGGCAACAACCCGCTCCCCCAGGTGGAGTGACCCTCCTACCTGTCGAGAATTATCGCCAGGAGTAACAAAATCAAGGTCGGACACAGTTGACGGTTCGTCCTCCCTGCTGAGGTCCTGGAAGCTGCTCGGGTGAGGGAGATCGCGGGGCGTTGTGGAGCGACACCCGAAAGCCGGCAGGGACCCGAAATCATCACCCGCACAATCGTCGGAATCTCCAGGTAATCAGGCGACCCTTCCACCCCACGCTTATGAGCCGCATCCATTGTCGGTGTTGCACTGGGCTGAGACTTGCAACCTCGACCGTCCGAGACCAGAAACAGGCTGTCTTCCGTTCAGCTTTGCTAACAATCGTCTCGAGGTCGAAATCGCGGGAATGAAACCTGGTCAGAACCAACTTCGGGCGAGAATATATCAGCCTAACCGGGCTCGTGGGAATTGAATGAAGGACATACCAATCGGCGACGTTCTTTCCAAGATTACTGGTAATGTCAATCGCCACGAAGGCGGAGTGGTCCAGATGTTCCTTCCAAAAGTTCTGCCACCCGCCGACGACCCTCCCCCGGGGAACTTTCCAGGACCTCTTCCTTCTCAGACAATACCGCGATCGGTACGGAAATTTGACTGTCGGCTGATTTCCAAGACAACTTCTGGCACCGCCGATTGAGAGCGGGCACTTAGTTTGCGGGTCCGCGGGAGGAAGGAGACATAATACACACAGTCTCTAAATGTGACACTCCTAATGGCAAACGTAGTTTAATTGCAGGTTGGAAGACGGAACGGAGGTCCCCAAGGGACCCATGGACACAACACTCACCCATACGCTCTGCATTTACCCAGCAGCGCAGCCCCAACTGCACCTTTACGACAGTGGACACATGTCTCGGTAGGCACCACCGACGAAAACGCGAAATTTCGACACGTAAGGCCGTGGTAAGCTAGCAGAGTGCGGTAGCCGCCAAAAAGCAATGCCCCGATGACATCTGTGTCATTTCGATGATCACCAACGTGGTGAATTGTGACGCTGGTCTCCTGGACGTAACGATCAAGGCTGAGCGCTGGCAACTTACCAGAGGTACCAATACGACGTTGCCGACCAAATGTCAACGGGCAAAGGGAGGAGTGCACGTATGGATTGTCAAGCTTCGATCACTTATTCTGTTTCTTTGCCCCAGGTTCTCCGCCCGTATTTCTCGAGACATCCGGGTCGTGGATGCGATTCTCCGCCCGAGTTCCTCGATGGCGAAATCCAGAATGCGTCGGAAGACTTCCGTGTCTTTGTCCCAACCCGCCTCGTGACGCTCTTCCCTCGTCTCTCCCCCCAAGAGGCTGGGCAGGTTCTTGCGGAACGCGAAGAATAACCCTAGTTGGAGAGAGGAAATTAATGGGAGTGCTATACTTGTCTCCTTTGTCGTTACCTGATACTCGTCATGGCACTCGGTACCATGGATATCCTTTTCCAGACGCTACCACCCCAAGGGCGCATACCGGCGTCCACCATCTCTCCGTAATCCCTGTCAATTTTCGGAAGGTACAATGGCTATGTGCAGTGGAAAACAGAAAGGAAATTGTTCAGAACGAGAGGGTCTGAACGGCGATTCATCGGGTTCCTCTAACGGTTCGTTGGGCTCGTCTTGTCTGCGACGGCTTGAACCGGTCCTCCAAATCCTCATTAGAATCATTAGGTCATCCGGGCGACTCTGAGCGCCCC
>Ga0307515_10020843_pt1 | contig 11656 bp, 7 predicted proteins | sample 17_EM_MG_FD_194513 | JGI IMG/M metagenome (GOLD analysis project Ga0307515, IMG submission 194513) | Populus trichocarpa ectomycorrhiza microbial communities from riparian zone in the Pacific Northwest, United States - 17_EM | ecosystem: Host-associated > Plants > Roots > Unclassified | place... | reverse complement strand
GGCCTGTACGCCTGCCACCGCTTCGTCGGCGACGAGGCGCGGGCCATGGGGCATGTGCAGCAGGGTGTCGACCGGCCGCGGCAGGCCCTCTGGCTCAGCCAGCGCCGCGTGGAGACACAGGAACCCTGCGGCAGCTGCTGGGCGCGCTACCTCTGCGGCGGCGGCTGCCACTACGAGGCCCTGCACCGCGGCCGACCGGCCTGCGACTACATCCGCGGCTGGCTGGAATACGCGCTGGGCGTGTACGTGCGGCTGCGCGCCGAGAAGCCCGCGGTCTTCGCGTCGCGCACCGCCGGTGCGCGCGCACGGCCGGGCGGCAGCCGGCCGGCCCCTGCCGCAGCCGTACCGTGAGCGGCGCGCCGCGGCGCGCCGCCGTGGAGGTCTGCGTGCTGGGCGGCGGCCCGGCCGGCTGCGCGGCAGCAGCGCGCCTGGCCGAACTCGGGCACCGCACCTGCTTGGTCGCCCGCGCGGATCCCGTCGGCCCGCCCACGGCCGAGTCGCTGCCGCCCTCGGTGGTGCCGATCCTCGAATCGATGAACCTGCTCGCAGCCGTGCAGGCCGCAGTGTTCCAGCACGAGGACGAAGCCTGGATCCGCTGGGGTTCGGCCAACCCGCAGGTGAAGCGCCTGGAACCCCCGGGCTGGTTGGTGCTGCGGCCCGCGCTGGAGCAGCAACTGCGCGCCCACGCGCAGCGCGCCGGGGCGCAGCTGGTGCACGGCACCGCCCGTTCATTCCGCCGCCGCGCCGCAGGCGGCTGGCTGGTGGCGGTCGACACACCCCAGGGGCCCTGGCTGGTCGAAGCCGAGTCGCTGGTGGACGCCAGGGGCCGCCGGCCCGCGGCCGCCGCGGCACTCGCCGGCCCGCGGACCGTGGCCCTGTCCGCACCCTGGCGACCGGGCCCCGGCCCCGCCAGCCCCACGTGCATCGCAGCCGGCGCCGAAGCGTGGTTCTGGGGTTGCCCGCTGCCAGCGGGCCACTACGCGGCCACGGTGTTCCTGGATGCCGCGGCGCTGCGCGGCCTGCGCGGGCCGCAGCGGCAGGCCCTGTACCGCCAGCGCCTCGCGCAGGCCACGTTGCTGGCGCCGCTGCTGGATGGTGAACGGGTGGGGCCCGCCACGGTGCGCGATGCGACAAGCCGCACGGCCACTGCGCCGATCGAGGCCGATCTGGTGCGCGTCGGCGACGCAGCCTGCGCGATCGACCCGCTGTCGTCGCAAGGCGTGCAGCGGGCTCTGGTGTCGGCGGCGCAGGCGGTGGCCGCGCTGCACACCTTGCGCACCGCCCGGGACCCTGCGGCCGCGCTCGAGTTCTACCGGCTGCGGCACGCGCAAGCGGCCCGCCGCGCGGCGGCGCACGCGGCGGGTTTCTGCGCCGAAGCCGCGCAGGCTTTCGGCAGCCCGTTCTGGACCGCACGCGCGGGGACCGACGAACCGCGGCAGGCCCGGGCGCCGATGCGGCCCGCGAACGGGCCCTTGCCGGGGAGGCTGAAGCTGTCGGACGCCGTGCGCCTGGTCCAGGTGCCGGTGCTGGACGGCATGTTGATCCGCTACGGCACCGCCCTGGACCATCCCAGCCTGGAAGAGCCCGCCGCCTTCGTCGAAGGCATGCCCGCGGCCCTGCTGGTGGGTAGCCTGGCTCGCGAGCCCGCGCCGGAACAGCTGCTGGCCCAGTGGGCCACCCACCTGCCGCACCAAGTCGGGCTGCGGGTGCTGAGGTGGATGCTCGGGCACGGACTGCTCGCGACCTGACCCGCCCCGGTGGCCCCGGCGAAGTCCGGGAGAATGCGCGCCCAAAGGTGCTTGACGCCGCGCTGCCGTGAAGTCCGAAGGCGCAGAGCACCGCAATCCCCGATCTGGAACACACCGCAAGCGATGGCCGATACGCCGAGCAGCCGCGACCTCTCCGCGCACACGCCCATGATGCAGCAGTACCTGCGCATCAAAGCCGAGTTCCCCGACACGCTCGTCTTCTACCGGATGGGCGACTTCTACGAAGTCTTCTTCGACGATGCGCGCAAGGCCAACCGGCTGCTCGACATCACCTTGACCCAGCGCGGCCAGAGCGCCGGCGAACCGGTGGTGATGGCCGGCGTGCCGGCGCATTCGGTTGAGAGCTACTTGGCGCGGCTGATCAAGCTCGGCGAAGCGGTGGCTGTGGCCGAGCAGGTGGGCGACGTCGCCACCGCCAAGGGCCCGGTCGAACGCAAGGTGACGCGCGTGGTGACACCGGGCACCGTGACCGACAGCGAGCTGATGGCCGAGCGCGCCGACACCTTGCTGCTGGCCGTGCACAAGCTGCGCGCCACCTGGGGCCTGGCCTGGCTGGGGCTTTCCAGCGGCCAGCTGGGTCTGACCGAATGCGGCGAACGTGAACTGGCCACCTGGCTGGCGCGCCTGTCGCCGGCCGAGGTGCTGCACGACGGCCAGGCGCTGCCCGACGCCATCACCCAGGTGCGCTGCGCGCGCACCGCGCGGCCGGCCTGGCAGTTCGACACCGACCTGGGTGAACGCAAGCTGCGCGAACAGCTGCAGGTGGCGTCGCTGGCCGGCTTCAACGCGCAGGACCTGAAGACTGCGCACGCCGCCGCCGGGGCGCTGCTGAGCTTTGCCGAACACACGCAGGGGCGCAACCTCGCCCATGTGCGCACCCTGCAGGTGGAACGCAACAGCGACCTGCTGGAGCTGCCGCCCGCGACGCACCGCAACCTGGAGCTGGTGCAGACGCTGCGCGGCGAAGATGCACCCACCTTGCTGAGCCTCTTGGACAGCTGCCGCAGCGGCATGGGCAGCCGGCTGCTGCGCCACTGGCTCACGCACCCGGCGCGCGAACGCAGCGCGGCGGCGGAACGCCACGAAGCGATCGCGCGGCTGATCGACCAGGGCTACGAGCCGCTGCGCGAGGCGCTGCGCAGCGTCAGCGACGTCGAACGCATCACCTCGCGCACCGCGTTGCGCCAGGTGCGGCCGCGCGAGCTGTCCGGCCTGCGCCTGACGCTGGCGGCGCTGCCGGCGCTGCGTGCGCGGGCGCCGCAAGGCACGCCGCTGCTCGACCGCCTGCACGCCGCGCTGGCGCCCGGCCCGGACCTGGCCGACACCTTGCGCGCCATCGCCGAAGAACCGGCGGTGCTGCTGCGCGACGGCGGCGTCATCGCCACCGGCTTCGATGCCGACCTCGACGAACTGCGCGGCATCAGCCAGAACTGCGACGCCTATCTGCTGGACATGGAACAGCGCGAACGCACGCGCACCGGCATCGGCAACCTGCGCGTGCAGTTCAACAAGGTGCACGGCTTCTACATCGAGGTCACGCAGTCGGGCATCGACAAGGTGCCGCCCGACTACCAGCGCCGCCAGACGCTGAAGAACGCCGAGCGCTACATAACGCCTGAACTCAAGGCCTTCGAAGACAAGGCCTTGTCGGCGCAGGAACGTGCGCTGGCGCGCGAGAAGTGGCTGTACGAGCAGCTGCTGGACGCGCTGCAGCAGCACCTGCCGGTGCTGCAGGCGCTGGCGCGTTCGCTGGCCGCGCTGGACGCGCTGGCGGCGCTGGCCGAACGTGCCGCCACGCTGAACTGGTGCCGGCCCGAGTTCGTGCCCTACCCCTGCATCGAGATCGAAGCCGGCCGCCACCCGGTGGTGGAAGCGCGGCTGGCGGAAACCGGCGGCGCGCCGTTCATCGCCAACCACTGCCGGCTCGACGCGAAGACGCGTTTGCTCGTGATCACCGGCCCCAACATGGGCGGCAAGAGCACCTTCATGCGCCAGGTCGCGCTGGCCGTGCTGCTGGCCGCGATGGGCTCGTACGTGCCGGCCACCGCGTGCCGGCTCGGGCCGATCGACGCCATCCATACGCGTATCGGCGCGGCGGACGACCTGGCCAACGCGCAGTCGACCTTCATGCTGGAGATGACCGAGGCCGCCGCCATCGTGCACGGCGCCGGCGAGCAGAGCCTGGTGCTGATGGACGAGATCGGCCGCGGCACCAGCACCTTCGACGGGCTGGCGCTGGCCGGCGCCATCGCCAGCCAGCTGCACGACCGCAACAAGAGCTTCACGCTGTTCGCGACGCACTACTTCGAACTGACGGAGTTTCCGGCGAAGCACGATCGTGCGATCAACCTGCACGTCGGCGCGGTGGAGAACGGCCGTGACATCGTGTTCCTGCATCAGCTGGAGCCGGGCCCCGCCAGCCGCAGCTACGGCGTGCAGGTGGCGCGCCTGGCCGGCATGCCAGCGCCGCTGCTGCGCCAAGCGCGGGCCACGCTGGAAGCGCTGGAAGCCAAGGCGCAGGCGGGCGCGGCGCAGGTGGACCTGTTCGCGCCGCCGCCGGCCGCGCCGGTGGCCGAACCGTCGGCCGTGGAACAGGCGCTGCGTGAGGTCGACCCCGACCGGCTCTCGCCGCGCGAGGCGATGGAAGCGCTGTACCGGCTGCGCGCGCTGCTGGGCTGACGCCCGCCTTCACTTCTTGTCGAGCCTGGACCGTACGAGACCCAGCCCGAGGCGTTGGCCTTTGCCCTTGGCAATCACCGAGTCCGGATCCACCGGCGGACCCGGCTCCTTCTGACGCCCGGGCGGCAGCAGATCGGCCTTCTGTCGCGCCCATTGCGGGGCCGCGAAACTGGTGCCGCGCAGCCGCACCACGCAGCCGCTGCGCGTGCCCGCACCGCGGATGCCCAGCAAGGCGCGGCTTTCGTCGCTGATGCCGGCCACGCTGCGTTGCTCGTCCAGACCCGCTGCCGAGAAATCCGCCGGCCCGAACGGCCGCAGCCGGGCACCGGCGGCGACGGTCACCACCGGGCAATGGGTCAGGGCCGAGGCCGTGTCGGCGCGCCGCACGCGCAACCCCAGGTGCAGGGGCTGGTCGGCAGGCCGCCGCGCGTCTTCCAGGCGCGGACGCAGGAACCGGTCGGGGTCGTCCAGCGGATCGATCAGCCGCGACGGCCGACGGCGCTCCAGCGCGCCCAGCTCCGACTGGCTGCGCGCGACATAGGCATGCAGCGGCAATTCCGCGCCAGCCGCGCCCACCGCGCCAGCCGGCAGCGTCAGCTCCAGCAGCCAGTCACCCGCCGCGCCGGGGTCGTCAGGCAAGGGCGCCGCCGGCAACGCCAGCAACAGGCAGCCCCCGCTGCCGCCGCGCGCCGAGCTCGTGCTGCGCAACGCCACGGCCTGCAGCTTGCCGCCACGCATCAGGCACAGGCCCGTGGCGGGCACCTCCTGCGCCTGCGCGGCGCCGGGCGCCTGCACGGTCCAGCGCAGTGCCGAGCCGTCGCCCCCGGGCCACAACTGCAGGAAGCTGGGCGCCTGGTTACCAGGCGGCACGCGCCAGCGCAGACAACCCGGATGCCGGGTGTCGATACGGCCGGCGGCATGCCAGGCGTCCTGGGCCGTATTGCCCGCGGGCACCACGACGTGCAGCTGCCTGCCTCTGAGTTTTTCTGCCTTGACCAAGGCCTGCAGCGCCCGGTCGATCAGCGTGCTGCCGTCGTGCGGCCCGGTGGTGATGGCGCAACTCAGGTTGACCACCACGTGGTTCACGGCCTTGCCGGCGCAGGCCAGCACATGGTGCAGGCCGTCCAGCAGGCAGGCCGGCAGGGCCAGCGCGTTCGGGTCGGCCCAGGCATCGCGCGGCAGCTGCACGAACACCAGGTCGGCGGTGTCGGAAACCAGCGTGCCGTCGTCGCGCCAGCCGGGCGAGTCTTCGCCCTCGAACGGCGTGCGATCACCCAGCCGGCGCGGCCCGATGAACTGGTCCATCACGTGCGCCCCATGCGTGGCGGCGCGGCGCAGTTCGGGGTAACGCGCCGCGGCAGCTGGCGAGCAGGTCTTCGATCTCCTGGCGGCAGATCTCGCGGCCGTAGCCGGCCGCCGGCACCGCGCCAGGCAGCGCCTGCGTGCCGAAGGCCGGCCGCGGGTCCTGGTCCCACAGGCTCAGCACGCGCGGCCGGCCGTCAGGGCGGAACGCGGCGTGGGCGAACGGGCAGCCGTGGTCGATGACCGCCAGCAGGACATTGCCGCGGCAGAGCTCGGCCGCCACCGTGCGTGACGGCGGCGGGGGCGGCTGCGGGCGCTCCGGCGTGCGCCGCGGCACGACGGGCTCGGCCAGCTCGAAGCGCTTCACGATGCCGTTGCCGGGGTCGCAGAATCGCTTGCAGGCCTGGGCGTCGAAATGAGCGGTGCAGTGGCGCAGCTCGAGGCGCGCCACGTAGGCGGCGCCGACGGCGCCGTGCGCCCCGAGCGCCCGCTGCAGATCGGCGGGTGTCACATCGTCGCCCAGCTCCACCAGCACGCGCACGCGATCGGGCGCCGCCTGGCCCTCGCGACACAAGTCGGCGAAGTGAGTGGCTTCTGCCCACACCAGGTACGGGTCGGCGTGGGCCCGGTGCTCCGGGTCGACGAAGCGGCCGACCGCCGGCAGTTCGGTCCAGCCGTCGGCAGCCGGCGGCAGCGGTGCGTCGGGCATGTCGGGCATGTCGCGCCTCACCTCACACCAGGTAGGCGCATTCCGCCGCGGCCAGATCCCACATCTCCCGCAGCAGCGGCGCCGCCGGCGGCGCCGCTGCCTCTAGTTCGCCCCACGCGGTGTAGTACTGCGGACGCTCCGGGTCCTGCGGGGCCAGGGAGTCCAGCGTCTGCGCCTGCGTCTGCGGTCTGAACTCTTCGGCGGCCGGCACCGCGTGGCCATCGAACGAGCGCGGCAGCCATGCCGGATCGCCTGTCACCATGCGGCTCAACGCGTACTCGCCCAGGCAGCGCCCAAGCAAGCGGCCGGCCAGGTTGTCGACCGGGAAGTGCACACCCGCCACCACCCGGTTCATCGAGATGCGCGCGGCCAGACGCTGCAGCTGCACCTCGCGGTCGCCACCCGTGCCCGGCTCCTTCACCCCGACCAGGCGCGCCAGCACATGCGCCACCGCATAGGCCTGCGTGCAATGGCCGCTGGGCAGGCTGCCATGGCCGGGCGTCGTGATGAGCGGTTGCACTTGCGTTGACAGCTCGTTGGCGCGCCAGCAGCCGAGTTCGTGCTTGAAGCGCGCTTCGACGAAAACGACGAACTGGATCACCGCCTCCAGCAACTCGGCCGTGCGGCGCATGCGCCCCGTGTGGTACGGCACCACCGAGCCCCAGAACGCATGCTGGTTGTCGATCTGGGCCAGGATCTCGCTGGCACGTTCGGCGCGGAGTTCCGCCCAGTCCAGCACCTGCCGCAATTGGGCCGCGAAGACATCCGGCTTGGGGCGCCGCATCTGCACCACAGGCAGCGAATCGTCGGCCGATGCATACAGGGCCACGGCGCGCCCTTCGAGTTCGGCCGCGACGGCCGCGCCGCCGTCCCCTTCGCTCAAGTGGCTGGGCACGAAGCGGAGCCCTTCCATCAGTCCCTGCACGCCTAGGAAGATGCGCACCCACGGGTCCCAGCGCAGGACCGTGGGCGGCTTCAGCGCCGGCATGCGGATGTTGCCGGCCGCGGGCAGGGCCGGGTCGACCACGCCGTCGCGGCTGCGCACCAGGGCATCGACCGTCAGCGTCGACGCAAACTGGTCCGACAAGGTCACCGGAAATGCCGCGCCGGCCGCACCGCCGGCTGCTCCCCCTGCAGCGCCCCCCGCCGCGCCACCCGCAGCACCCCCTGCGGCGCCACCAGCCATCGAAGCTCCAGACATTCCGTCCTCCCGTCAGTTCAAACCGCGCGCAAGCCGGCGCGGCGCAAGGCCTCGGCGTAGCGCCGCCGGTTCTCGTTGGCCCCAGCCGGCGAGCGTTCGAGATAGGCCTTCACCGTCAGTCCGGGCTCCAGCACCAGCAGTTGCGCCAGGCTGGCCCGCGCCTCATCCAGGCGCCCCAGTTCCGACTGCGCGATCACCAGCGCCCGCCACGTCGGCGAATGCGCCCGATTGGCGCGCACCGAACGCTGCGCGAAATCGGCCGCGAGCGCGAAGTCGCCCGCCGCCAGGGCCGCCGTGGCCGACAGCGCGTCGTAGTAGTCGCGCAGCGGATCCAGCGGCGACAGCCGGCCGGCTTCCAGCACCATCGCCAGCGCCTGCGCACCGTGGCCCTGGAAGGCCTGCACCACGCCCTTGAACAACCAGGCCATGCTGTCGCTGGCGTTCATGCTTGTGGCTGCGTCCAAGGTGTTCCAGGCTCGGTTGAGGTCGCGCAGCATGTGGCACTCGACGAAGCCGCGCATCGTCAATGCAAGTGAACACTGCGGGTCGGCATCGAGCGCGCGCCGCACCTGGTCCAGCGCCTCTTCGGCCTGCGCGGCGTTGTCGACGACAAGACCGCGTGTCACCCGCAGCACGTACCACAGGGCCAGCCAGGCGCGCGGCGCGGCCAGGCGCGGATGGCGCTCGATCAGATGCCGCAGTTGCAGGGACGAGCGCTCGAAATCGCCGCGGCCCGAGCGATGCATCATCGCGATCGAACTCAGCTGCAGCGAATAACTCTTGAGGTTGGGTGGCGCCTGCAGCAGCGAACGCTGGAACTCGGCCGCCATCACGGCACCCTGCACCTGGGACACCAGGGCCGCCAGCGCCTGGCTGTCCGGCGCCAGCAGGTCGGCCACGCTGGTCGGCACATGCTCGGCCCAGATCACGTCGCCACGCCGGCCGTCGGCCAGCTCGGCGACCAGCGTCACGTTCTTGCCGGCCGTGCGGCAGTCGCCGCTGAGCACATAGTCGGCGCCCAGGCAGGCAGCCAGTTCGCGGACCGGCAGCTGCCGGCCCTGAAACGCCGCGCTGGACATGCGTGAAACCACACGCAGCGTCAGTGTGCGGCTCAGCAGCACGATGGTGCCCTCGGCGACCCAGTTGCCCAGAGCCAGTTCGGCCGCATCGCCGCTGCCGCCTTGCATCTGGAAGGGCAGCACGGCCACCATGGCATGCAGGTCGCCGTCGGCCACGGCCAGGCGCGAGACCGGCGCAAGCCGCGGCACGGCCGGTTGCAGCCGGTAGGCGCGCACGGGTTCGGGCAGGTGTTTGAGGTAGCAGTCGCCCAGGTCTTCGACTTCGGCGTCGACCCCGGGCAGCAGCTCGTCGCGGGCAACGGCCGAGATGACGGTTTGCCCCGGTCCGGCCAGCGACGCCAGGCGCGCAGCGAGGTTGACGCCGCTGCCGAAGACGTCGAGTTCGTCGATCACCACGTCGGCCACGTGCAGCCCGCAGCGCAGCGCCAGGGCCACCGGCGCCTTCCCCGTCGGCGGTACGCGCGCGATGCGCGCATGCATCTGCAACGCGGCCGCGGTGGCCTGCGCAATGTCGCCGAACTCGATCAGCAGTCCATCGCCCAGGCTCTTGACCAGGCGCCCCTTGCACGCCGGCAGCACCTCGGCGCCCACCTCGGCCACGAAGCGGCGCCAACGCTCGATGACTTCGTCTTCGCGTTGCTGCATCAGCAGCACCGACTCCACGAGGTCGGCCACCAGCAGCGCACGCCGCGAACGCGGCAGCACGGGCCATTGCGAATCGGCTGCGGCGCTTTCGACCACGGCTCTCCCACCCTGTGTATGGGGTCCGATTCTGCGGGGAAGGGCGAAGCCGCGGGCAAGATTCCGCGGGTCACCGGCGCGGCCTGCCGTCGATTGGCGGCGCGCTGGGCTCCATTCGTCGCAAGCGAGGGTGCAGCGGCGCCGGCGCCCCCTAGCATGCCGGCCATTCCGTCGACGAAGGGCCATGCCGTGCAAGAGATCCTGAGAGCCGAAGGCCTGCGCAAGAGCTACGGCAACCGCGCCGCGGTAGTCGACGTCTCGCTGCAGGTGCGCGCTGGCGAACTGCTCGGGCTGCTGGGCCCCAACGGCGCCGGTAAATCGACCACGATCGCGATGCTCTGCGGCATCACCCGGCCCGACGCCGGCCGCGTGCTGCTGGCCGGTACGCCGCTGGCGCAGGACGAAGCCGCCGGCAAGCGCCGCATCGGCCTGGTGCCGCAGGACCTGGCGCTGTTCGACGACCTGCCCGCGCGCCTGAACGTCGAGACCTTCGGCGCGCTCTACGGCCTGCCGCGCGCGTTGCTGAAGCAGCGCGCCACCGAGGTGCTGCAGATCGTCGGCCTGGCCGACCGCGCCGGCGACAAACCCGCCAACTTCAGCGGCGGCATGAAGCGGCGCCTGAACATCGCCTGCGCGCTCGTGCACGACCCCGAACTGCTGCTGCTGGACGAACCCACCGCGGGCGTCGACCCGCAAAGCCGCAACGCGATCTTCGACACGCTGCTGGCGCTGAAGGCTTCCGGCAAAGCACTGCTCTACACCACGCACTACATGGAAGAGGTGGAGCGCCTGGCCGACCGCGTGGTGATCATCGACCACGGCCGCGTGGTGGCCGAAGGCACGCTGGCCGAGCTGAAACGCCGGCTGCCGATGAAGCAGAAGCTGGAGCTCGAGATCGACGGCGAACCCGACCTTGCGGCCTTGGGCGCCCTGCCCGGCGTGCGCAGCGTGCAGACGGTGCAGGCCGGCGCGAACCTCGAAGACGTGTTCCTGGCCCTCACCGGCCGCCAGCTGCGGGACTGACCACATGACTGCCATCCTCGCCCTGCTGCGCAAAGACCTGCGCCTGCACTTCTCGAACCGCCGCGCACTCATCATGAGCCTGGTCGCGCCCATCCTCATCGCCGCCTTCTTCGGCAGCCTGTTCGGCAACAAGAGCAGCAAACCGGCCGACATCCCGCTGGCCGTCACCGACCTCGACCGCAGCGAAATGTCGGGCCAGATCGTCGCCAAGCTGCAGGCCGATACGACGTTGAAGCTCAGCCTGCTGGACGAAGCGGAAGCCCAGGCGCAGGTGCGCGCCGGCAAGCAGCGCGCGGCCATCACGCTGCCGGCGGGCTTCGGCGAGCAGGCCTCGCGTTCGCTCTTCGGCGGCGGCGCGAAACCCGAGATCACGCTGACCTACGACCCATCGCAGACGATGGTGTTGGGCCTGGTGCGTGGCCTGCTGGCCCAGCACGTGATGCAGACGGTGAGCCAGAGCGCGTTCGGCGCGCGCAGCCCGGCGCTGGCCGATGCACGCCGGCAGGCCGAAGCGAACGGCACGCTCGAGCCCGAACGCCGCGCCGAGCTGATGGCGATGTTCGACAGCATCGCGCGCGTGCAGGATCGCGCGGCCAGCGCGCCGCAGGCTGCTGCGAGCTCGCCGTTGGCCGGCGGCTTGAGCCTGCCGTTTGCTACGCGCGAGGTCGAAGCCCGCGCCGAAGGCCCGGGCGCCGGCTACAACAGCTATGCGCACTCGTTCGCCGGCATGGGCGTGCAGTTCATCCTGCTGATGGGCGTGGACATGGGCATCGCGCTGCTGGCGATGCGCCGCATGGGTTTGTGGCAACGGCTGCGCTCGGCACCGTTGACACGTGCGCAGCTGCTCGGCAGCCGCATCGCCAGCTGCGCGTTGATTGCGCTGCTCGTGTTCACGGTGCTGTGGCTGGTGGCCATCGCCGTCTTCGGCGTGCGCATCGAAGGCAGCGTGGTCGGCTTCGCGCTGCTGCTGCTGGCCTTCGCGCTGCTCACCGCCACGTTCGGTTTGATGATCGCCGCGATCGGCCGCACACCCGAAGCCACGCGCGGCCTGGCGATCCTGGCCACGCTGCTGCTGGTGATGCTGGGCGGCGCCTGGGTGCCTTCGTTCGTGTTCCCGCCCTGGTTGCAGACGGTGTCGGCCTGGACACCGACG
>Ga0307515_10020842_pt1 | contig 11656 bp, 1 predicted proteins | sample 17_EM_MG_FD_194513 | JGI IMG/M metagenome (GOLD analysis project Ga0307515, IMG submission 194513) | Populus trichocarpa ectomycorrhiza microbial communities from riparian zone in the Pacific Northwest, United States - 17_EM | ecosystem: Host-associated > Plants > Roots > Unclassified | place... | reverse complement strand
AAGGCTCTATACAAAGCTCTACGTATAAAGGCTCTGCATAAAGCTCTACATAACACATTACTATTAGGTCCCCGCTATATTCCCAATAGCCTCTACATATATACCTAGGTAGCCACCTTATTTTTTACCCTTCCTTCCTTACATTCTTTCTACCTAGGGAGGCACCAGAACGGCAGCCAGCTAAGGACCGTCGCCAGAACCAGACGACCGTCGACCGTCGCCAGAGCCAGACGACCGTCGTCAGAGCCAGACGACCGTCGCCGGAGCTAGACGACCGTCGCCAGAACCAGACGACCGTCGACCGTCGCCAGAGCCAGACGACCGTCGCTAGAACCAGACAACCACCGTTCAAATATACAGCCAGCGAACGGCCGTAGAGAACGATTCGAATTAATACAATCAATCGAATTAGGCGGAGCCTTCAATCGGGCCGGCCTTTCCCCTAAATTATAGATAGGTAGGTATAGACAGTAGCATAGATAGGAGGCACAGACGGTAGGTATAGACGGTAAGCACATACAGACAATAGGCACAGACAGGTAGGCACAGATAGTAGGTATAGATAGTAGGCATAGGTAGGTAGATATAGGTAGGTATAAATAAACAGACAGATAGATAGGTAGGTAGGTAGATATATAGATAGATAAACAGATAGATAGACAGACAGATAGGCAGGCAGGTAGGCAGGCAGGTAGGTACTAGGCCTAGTTAGGAAATCAGTACATAGCTAGTGGATTATCGGGAACACCGCTAATTAACGATTTGGAGCTTTTGCGAAAGGCTTCCCCCTCCTAAGTAGATAGCTCTGTATTTTATATAGTTATAATATAAATATATTTAAAAGTATATTATAGCAATCTGTGGTAATATACAATAATTTAGTTACGATTTATATAGTTGTTACAATTTGTATAGTTCGTACAGTTTATACAGTTTGTACAGTTTATACAGTTTACGCGCTATATAATTATAAGGTAGCAAAATGCTAGCATTAGTTTAGTAGTTAAGTATTTTGCTGCGATTTGCTAGTAGACGCTGCAAACTTATTGCTAAATGCGCGGTTTGTACGAATCGCTAACGACTATATACGACCGCCGCGATCGTACAGTTTGCGGCAATTTGCGGCAAACCGCAACAACCTGCCATAAAAAAAAAATCCTAATGTCGGTAGCTGTTCCTCCTAGGTCCCCCTTAAGTAACTCTTTTTTTAATCCTTCTTTATCAATGTTACCTAACCTATTTTCTTCCAATACTCCTATACCTTTCCTATAGCGTTCTTTAAATTTTCTAGTAGCTCCTAGGTAGTCTTATTATAGCCTATCCACTTAACCTTATACTATATTTTATCGTCAACATCCTTATAACTAACGATTTTTAAAACTTACCATTTATCTTCTTCTTATCCTCTATACGTGTCTACTTCATAAACTAGTAGCTTAATATTCCTGTATACTGGCTCTAGCATTATAATATGCTATACAGGGTAGATTTTTATTTTAGCTAGTAGGTTTAACTTAAACGTAACTGGTAAAATTCTTTATATAATTTTAAAAGGTCCTAGTCTAACGTAGTTTAACTTCTTACTTAGTCATTAACTTTTAAAATTTTTGTATAGTAGCCATACTTTATCTCCCTCCTTAAGATCTAGTCCCTTAGATCTCTTAGCATTATAATATTTCTTTATTCTCTACTATACTACCTTAGCTGTTTCTATAAGGTTCTTATAAAGATTTATTAACGTCTCTATTCTTTCTTTAGCTATATTACTAGTCTTCTTTACTTAATATAGTGATAATAATATTCTTAGCTTATATCCATAATTCGCCTTAAATAGTAATATACTCATTCCTTCTTGTGGTGTTACATTATATATAAACTATATAACTAGTAATAATAATACCCAATTATTCTATGCGTAATTAATATAATACCTTAGATACTACTCTAGTGTCTAATTTAGTCTTTCCGTTTAACTATCTATCTGCGGATAATATGCGGTAAAAGTTACTACTCAAACTCCTTGCTCCGCTAAGAATACCTCCTAAAATACTGCTACAAATCTTAGATCTCTATCCAATATAATTTTACTTAATACTCTATATTTTGCGAATACTTTCTTAATATAGATTCTAGCAATATCTTCTACTAATATCTCTTCTATATACGCTATAAAGTATCCCTACTTTATAAGTTTATCTACTATTACTAAAATTACGTTATAATCTTATCCAGTAATAGGATCTCTTAATTTTAGCAACTTTATAATAAAGTCCTATAATATAACCTCTTATAGTCTCTCTAGTACTTTAATAGGTTATAGCCCTCCGTATAGCTTATACCTTATTAGTTTATTTCTTTAGCAATCTAAATATTCTCTTATAACCTTTCATACTAGGTTCTAGATTTTATTAATAATATACTCCTCCTAGAGTCTTAACACTAAGCCCGTGGCTCCATTATATCCTTAAGTTAGTCCCTTATAGAAATCTTCTATAAAGTATTCTACTATGCTTCTTAGGATATACTTTACTTCTCGGTTTTTATATATGTCCGCTTATAGATCTTCTAGCTATGCTTCTAGAATCCTTTATACCCAAAAGCTCTCTAGTAACTTATAAACTCTATCTAGTTTCTCTTAAGTTGCTATAATTTTTAGATAATTATATCTAATTAATCCATCTATATCTTTTCGCAATAAAGCCCCTAATGGCTTCTTATCATTTTATAGTTCAGCTTTTTAACTTAGAGCATCTACTCTTATATTATCTATACCCTTAGTATACTAAATCTTAAAATAGTATTCTATAAGCATCTCTACCCATCTAACCTATCTTTAGTTAAGTTCCTTTATTATTAGGAATCCTATTAGGTTCTTATAATCCATCTTAACTATAAATAGTTTCTTTATACCTTATAAGAATGCTCTCTATTCCTTTAATACTATAACTATACCTAACAACTCCTTATTGTAAATATTATAGTTTAACTCTAGTGGTGTTATCTTCTGACTATAGTATACCACTAGGTGCTATCTATCTGGATGCTTTTATATAAAATATACCCCTAGTATAAAGTCTAATGCATTTATTTCTACAACCGTCTCTAAACCTAGCTAATAGATCTTAAGAACTAGCTCCTAGGTAAACAACCTCTTAACTTCCTTAAATAGTTCTTATTATTCCTTTCCCTATGCCTATAGTTCTTCTTTCTTTATTAATCGCGGAAATGGCTTAATATCCTTTAACTACTGCGCTATAAACCTTCTGCAGTAATTACAAAACCCTAGAAACAATCTTAACTATATAACGTTCTCCAGTTCCTACCAATTTACTATAGCCTTAATCTTCTTTAGATCTATACTAAGTTAGCCTAGTTTAATAATAAATTTAATAAAATCAGTCTTCCTAGTAAAAAACTTATATTTCTTAATTACTACTAGCATCTGTTCCTCTTATAGTCTCTTTAAAACCTATTAAATATATTCTCCATATTCTTCCTTAGTTATTAAGTAGATAATAATGTCGTTAAGATATACCATAATAAATTCATCTAAGTATTCTTCTAACACATTATCAATTCGCTTCTAAAACATTACTAGTACGTTTATAAGCCTAAATTGCATAACTAATAGTTTATATAGTCCTTCCTTTGACCTAAAGGCTACCTTCTATTTATCGCCTTCCTTAATTCTAATCTAATAGTATGCCCATCTTAGATCTATCTTTATAAAGATTTACGCGTTACCTATCCTATCTTAGATTTCGCTAATTAAGGGTAAAGAATACCTATCCTTTCTAGTAATGCTATTTAACTGTCTATAGTTAACATACAGCCTTAGCTTACCATTTTTCTTTAGTATAAACAGTACTAGATAACCCGCTAATAATTATAATAGTTTAATATATCTCTTTTATAAGTTCTCCTAGACAAACTCTTTTAATACTCTACCTTCTTCTTTAGTAAGCTTATAGATTAAAAAGAACCTTAAACTTATTCCTAGTTCTAATTCTATCTTATAGTCCCACACTATATACTTTAATAGCTTTTCACTTTCTAGTGACCATAGTTTCTTACTATACTTATAGTATCTCTTTAGTATATAGCTTAACCCTTTCTTAGTTTCTTTATAGGTCGCTCCTACTTAGTACCATACCAACTTAGCCTATTATTACATCTTACGGCGTTAAATATCCTTAATATTAACCTAACCTATAACCCAATTAATCTTTAAATTATATTCCTATAACTAAGGCATTCCCAACACTACCTTATTATTCCCTAATAGTAATATATTAAAAGACATCTTAATCTACCTCCCTTTAATAGTTATCTAAATAGGTCCTATTTTAAGATTAATAATACCTCCTCCATAGGCTATTGGATCTCCTAAAATTATTACTAATAGGTAAAGATATTCCTTTTTCCTGTATAGTATCCCTATTCTTTTAACTGCTACTAGCGAGATATAGTTCCTTATTACTTTACTATCTATTAATACCTTAAACTATTAATCTTACCACTTAATTTATAGATTTAGGTATTATTTTTAAATTCCTTTAAGAGTCTAAGGCTCTACTACTGGTTCCCTCTAGTTTTATAAGCCTCTACTTTTCCTAACTATTAACTACTTAATCCTATTTATACTTAGTCCAACTTAGGCTAATACTTAGTTCGCTTTTTATCTTTAATATACCATAAATAGGTATTTTCTAGATATTCCTACCATTGTCGTCCATTTAGGCATTCTTCTATGAGGAATCTTCCTAGCTAAAGTATTAAGTCCCCTTATTCTTAAACTTCTACTAGGTACTAACTATATATATACTTAGCATTTTAATATTTCGCCTTATCCGTTAACTAATACATCCTTACTAGATATTTTTAATTCTTATCTTTTAGTATTCTATACATATTATATATATTATCTACGCATACTATTCACAATAGTATATAATATGCTTAGTATCTTAGGTTAACTCTTAGCTTATCTTTATCCTTAAGTTTAAACCTTTCTTATATTAATCTAAGCGTTGCGACTTTATTTACAGGTACTAAGATTTATCTTTCACTTCTCTAGTCCTCTAATTACTCCTCTAGATCTTTTAATATTATAATTAAGGCTCCTTTAATATAAGTTATAGCCTTTTCTATAATCAAGTAGTCTTAAATAACTTTCTTATCCAACTATATATAGAAATTTTCCCACTTATTATTATGTCGTTATCTATACCACTTTTAGTATAACCCTTTAAGTGTATACGGCTTATCTATAAGGAAATATCTTCTTATTACTACGTCGTAACAGCCCTTTATATGTCATTCTTTAAACCTAGTTAGAATCCCTAGATCCTCTTCTTATTCCAATTTAGTAAGCCACTTAGCTCTTAGTATGCCTACTTTAAGCCTATTAGTGACCTTTTATATAGGTACTCTATCCCTTATACGTCCTAATATGCTAAATCTTTTATCTAGTTTCTATTCTTACCATAAAGTAATTCTTGCTCTAAATTCCTCTATAGTTTCTTTTCTTTCGCGTCTTACAAGTAGATCCTTAAAGTCGTTATACTTCTTAATCTTAGTATTAACTTTTTAATCTTTAGGCTAAACACTATGTTCCCCTAGTAAGTCTTCTAGGTTTATATATCTGTCTCCTAGTCTAACTACTATTTATATCACAAATTCTCTAATCTATAAAGAAGTTCCTTACCTCTTATCTATAGGTGTTCTTATTTATACTCCGAATTCTTAGTCCCTTAAATTCTTTAATCCTAAGCTTACTTCTAACTTAAGCTTAGCTCCCGCCTTAGTCTAACTAGGCGTTTGTAATATTCTTATCTTGTTTTAAGAGTCTTAAATCTTATCTATCTCGTCTTAAGAATCTAATGCCGTTAGGAACTCTTATCCTAAGCTCATTCGTATATTTCTAAACTAAGCTACTGCTCTACTCCATCGGCTTTCATCCGTTATAGGTCCTTAAGCTATCCTTATCCTATCTACGGAATCTTAAATCTCTCTTATCTCTTCTTAAAAATCTTAAGCCTTTAGCCTTTTACCTTTATTAAGGGGTAAGCTAGCACTAGCAGTCGTCTGCTTACTTAATCTTCTTTAGATATTACTCCTTCCATCTTATAAAGCAATAGATGCCGTATCTAACGGTGTTATAATGCCCGTTACTAAACCTTACTCTATAGCGGTCTTAGTCTCTACTTCTAATATAACTTCTCTAAGGTTTACACATTCCTAGTAAACTGCCTTTATTTCCTTATCGTCTATAAATATTTCGCCTATATTAAACTCATTATCTTCAATATCCAATCTACATAATGGTTCGTTAGTTCCTCTACACTTTATGGATTTTAGCTCTTATAGCCAATAGCTTACGCTATACTTAGCGTCTTTATAAACTTAGTATGCGTTATTATAATAAAACGCGAAACTTCTAATTAAACACTCTTTTATTCCTCGCAGTACACTATTATCCCTCTATACGTGTATATCTTTTACTAGTTAGGTTCCCTTTATTATATAGTAACTCTAACTATCTTTATAATCCCTTATAAAATAACCCTATTTCCCACAATTTATATAAGCTCCGTCTCTAAACCACTAATTTTGCTATAGAGTCCGCCTAAACGTCTTCTACTATTAAAATCCCTAGTTTAGCCTCTGCTCCTTAGTCCTATAATCACTAAATCCTTAACCTTTAGGTTTTTATAGTTTCTTACTCCATCTCTTATAGGCTTCTTTAGTACCACTTAGGTCTATTAGCTCTGCGCTATACCATAGTTTTTATACTAGCTTTTGTTATTATATACTCTACGTCTTATATAACTATAGAACTCTATCCTAACCTCTCTTAGTCTATTCTCTTTAGTAGATCCTATTATTAATCTTAATTACTTAATCTATTAGTTCCCTTAGGGTATCCGCATCTTCTATTAAAATAATTACGTCCTAGACTTTAGCCTTAAGTCCCTATTTATACTGTACTATAAGCGCCCTATTATTTCACTTAACTTATATAGCTAGCGTTTAAAACTATATTATATACTTAATTACTAAGGTTTATTACGTAATATCTTGGAGTTTTCTTTCCGCTATAATTACTGCCTCTAAGTCTCCAAACATTTATATAAGTTGCTCTATAAATCCTTCCTAACCTAAAAACATAAACCGCACCTCTTAATTAGTGGTTGTTATTCCATTTACCTATATCTCTATAAGGTAAGGCTTAAACCATTTAAGTGCTCTTCCTAATAGAAATAGTCCCGCATAAGCTATTTAATCCATAGGTATTACCAGCTTTACTCCTTCTTGCGCTACCTTAAAGTGTATTTACGTAAGAAATCCCTTAAGCTTTAATCTTTCTTCTAAGAATCTCTTAATTAATAGTAACTTAACCTTTACTACTCCTATCCCGTTAATCCTTTATTTAAGTGCCGCATTATTCTCTATTAACTAGTTAACTATTTCTTATAGTTATCTAACCGTTACAGGTTGCTATAAGTCAGTATCTGCTATACTAGTATCACCTCCTAACCTTAAAGTAGTTGCCGCCGTCAATGGCGTTATAGTGGCTGCTTTTAGTGGCATGTTATTCAACTTTCTATATTTATTACTATAACTAGGTAGTAATTATATAACGGAACCTTGTAGTAAGAACTATAATAGGCTCGTTATTGGGCTAAGTATATAGGTAAAGCAAATTAAAGTCAACAACGTAATAATAACTGGTGGAGTGGTTGCCCAATAGATTAACTCTAATTATATTCTAAGAATTACTACAAGGAAAGAAATATCTAGAGTAGGGACTATGGTCCTTTAAATACATAACCGTACTCCTAGGAAACCTCCTTATACGTAATATACGTATTATACACATTATACGTACGTTCCCTTTGTATACTTTATACACTTTATACAACATTATATAACTCGCTTACTATTCCTCATCACATGGTTCTACCGGCTCTATACTAAACCATGCCTATATTAACCAACTAGCTTCTTCTAACTCCTCTCTAAGTAGTTATAACATTGTACTTAAAGCGTCCGTAACATTAAGCGTCTCTTATCTCTTCTTAAGAATCTTAAGCCTGTGGCCTTTTACCTTTATTAAGTACTAAAGTGGTTTACTATCCTACTTCTTTTACGTTTTATAAAGCGATAGATATTATATCTAGTAGGGGTTTAATCCCTACTAATATTCCCTATTTTATAGTAGAATTATTTTTTACCTCTTTTATAATATCTCTAAGGTCTATATACTTCTAGTAAGCTACCTTTATTACCTTATTATTACTAAATATTTCGCCTATATTAAATTTATCGTCCTTAATATCCAATCTATAAACTAGTTTATTAGTTCCTCTAAACTCTAATAATTTTAGCTCTTATAGCTAATAGCTTGCGCTATATTTAGCGTTCTTATAAATTTAGTATATATTATTGTAATAAAATACAAAACTTTTAATTAAATACTCTTTAGTTCCTTATAGTATACTATTATCCCTCTATATATATATGTCTTCTACTAGTTTTATTCCTTTTACTATATAGTAACTTTAACCACTTCTACAGTCTTTAACGTAATAACCCTATTTCTATAATTTATATAAGCTCCTTCTTTAAACTATTTTTCTTGCTATAGAGTCTGCCTAAATGTCTTCTACTACTAAGATCCCTAGTTCGGCCTTTACTCCTTAGATCTTTAATTACTTAATCCTTATCCTTTAGGTTTTTATAATTTCTTATTTTATCTTTTAGATTCTTTAGTATTACTTAGGTCTATTAGCTTTACGCTATACTATAGTTTTTAATTTTAACTTTATTATTGCGTGCCCTGCGCCTTATATAACTGTAGAACTTTATCCTAGCCCTTCTTAGTCTGCTCTCTTTAGTAGATTCTATTATTAATCTTAATTACTTAATTAATTAATTCCCTAAGAGTATCTATATCTTCTATTAGGATAATTACGTCTTAGACTTTTACCTTAAGTCCCTATTTATACTATGCTATAAGCGCCTTATTATTCTATTTAAAACTATATTGTATACTTAATTACTAAAGCCCTTTATACTAGGTTTTAAAGCTTTTTTTCTACTATAATAGTTACCTTTAGGTCTTTAAATATTTGCGTTAAGCGTTCCGTAAACCCGCTCTAACTTAAGAATATATACTATACCTCCTAGTTAGTAGTTATTATACCGTATTCCTATACCTCCGTAAGGTAAAGTTTAAACTACTTAAGTGCCCTTCCCGTTAAGAATAATCCTATATAAGTGACTTAATATATAGGCATTTCTAGCTTTACTCCTTCTTATATAACCTTAAAGTGCATTTATATAAGGAATCCCTTAAGCTTTAACTTCTCCCCTAAGAATTGCTTAATTAAGGGTAACTTAACCTTAGTTACTCCGATTCTATTAATTCTTTCTTTAAATATTCTATTATTGTCTATTAATTAATTAACTATTTTCTATAGCTGTCTAAAGGGAACTAGCTAAGAGTTAGTGTCTGCTATACTAGTGTTGTTACCTAATCCCGATATAGTTGCTGCCGTTAACGGCGTTATAGCGGCTGCTTTTGGTAGCATGTTGTTTAACTTTATTAATACTATAACCTTAGTAGTGAATGTATAACGAAGCCTTATAGCAAGAACTATAGTAGACTTATTAATGGGCTGGGTATATAGGTAAATAAGAAGTTAATAACGTAATAATAACTAGTGGAGTGGTTGCCTAATAGATTAACTCTAATTGTATTATAAGATTTACTATAAGGAAGAGAACTATCTAGGTAGGGACTATGGTCCTTTAAATACACAACAATACTCCTAAGAAATCCTTCTTATACATAAAGTACGTCTTATATATAAGGTACGTAAGTTCCTCTTATTCCTCTTATTTAATACGTAGCACGTCATATAACCTTAGCTACTATTCCTCGTCATATAGTTCTATTGGCTCCATTCTAGACCGTGCCTTAATTAACTAACTAGCTGCTTCTGACTCCTCTCCTAGTAGTCGTAATATCGTACTTAAAGCGTCCGTAACACTTAGCGGAAGATATTACTAGAATCTATATATAAAAAGTATTTATAAGATATAGAGCACTAAATAAGATTATATTAGATAAAGATCTAAGATTTATAGCAGTATTTTAAGAGGTATTTTTAGCGGAATAAGGGGTACGCGTAGTAATATTAATAGTATATTACCTGCAGATAAACGGATAAATAGAAAGATTAAATCAGACGCTAGAGTAGTATTTAAGGCATTATTTTAATTATGTATAGAATAATTAGGTATTACTATTACCAGTTATATAGTTTATATATAATACGACACTATAGGAAGGTATAGAGATATTACTATTTTAGGCGAATTACGGATATAAGCCTAGAATATTATTGTTACTATAATAAGCGAAAAAAATAAGTAGTATAGCTAAAGAAAGAATAGAAATATTAATAAATCCTTATAAGGACCTTATGGAATTAGCAAAGTTAGTATTAAAAAAAAAAGTACTATAATGCTAGGAGATCTAATGGACTAGATCTTAAAGAGGGGGATAAAGTATAGCTATAATATAGAAAATTTATAAGTTAATAACTAAGTAAGAAGTTAAACTACGTTAGACTAGAGCCATTTAAAATTATAGCTAAAATTTTAAAAGTTATGTATAGACTTAACTTACTAGCAAAAATAAAGATTTACCTTATATAGTATATCGCAATACTAAAGCTAGCGTATAAAGACGTAGAGCTATTAGTTTATAAAGTAGATATATATAAAGGACAAAAGGAAGATAAATAGCAAGTTTTAAAGATTATTAATTATAAGGATATTAATAATAAGATATAGTATAAAGTTAAGTAGATAGGCTATAATAAGATTACTTAGGAACTACTATAAAATTTAAAGAAAACTATAGAAAAGGTATAGGAGTATTAGAAGAAAAATGGATTAGGTAATATTAAAAAGGAGCTAAAGATAAAAGGATTAGTTAAAGGTAATAGACGAGCCGGATTATTTAAGGGATCTACTACTAGCGTATAAGTTATTTCCGCCTCTTCTTAATTAGAATTCTTTTTAGCCTTTTTAGCCTTAAGTTCCGCTAAACCTTACTTAATAAGACGTAACTTTTTTAAGCGTACTCTCTTACGGACCTTTTTAAGACGGAGTAATTAAGTACGTATAGCTAGTTAAGCTTAAAACACTTTCTGCTCTTTAGCATAAATCCGATTACTATTATCTTAAAGCTTTTATACCTTAGCTAAGGCTATAGCTAACTTATCTTTAAGATAAAAGGCGGTAGATTAAATACAAGACCTTACGCTAGATTAGATAAGGTATAAGACAATTATAAAGAATTGTAAAACGTATATACTTAGCGTTAAAGACGGATTAAACGTTATAACGTGTTTTATCACTTATCCGCCAAAATCAGTCATCCGCCAGCCCCAAAAACCACCAAAAATTAGAAAAACTGCACCTTAATATCTCAACAACGGCTTAATAATAAATTCTAAAATTTTATAATTAGCCTTTTATACCTATTTTAAACCTTCTATTAGATTTAAAAAGTAATCTATTAAGTAGCTCTAGAGATATCGCAATTTAGCTTAAAATTGGGGGCTAAAACCTAATATAT
>Ga0307515_10020841_pt1 | contig 11656 bp, 6 predicted proteins | sample 17_EM_MG_FD_194513 | JGI IMG/M metagenome (GOLD analysis project Ga0307515, IMG submission 194513) | Populus trichocarpa ectomycorrhiza microbial communities from riparian zone in the Pacific Northwest, United States - 17_EM | ecosystem: Host-associated > Plants > Roots > Unclassified | place... | reverse complement strand
ATATCTTCTGGGGCGTCTTTAATGGATGAGTAGATTGGTGAGACCGCTTTGAGGACTGTGATGAAAGTAATGACACTGGCACCCAAACCTATCGCTTCAGCCATGGCGGTAACGTTGTTGTTGTTGCGAGGATACCGTGAGAGTTACTAGATGAGCGAGTGTGGGGGATAAATCAGTTGCTACTAGGCGCTAAAGTAATTTGAGGCTGTATGTAAGACGAGGCTCTGGGGCTTTGTTCAGGGTGCAGCAGTGAAGATGCAGCAGTGCATGCATGACGCTGTCATATATGTCGTGTACCCATCGTGCTCACACTATCTAAATACTAAAAATACTAATCAGCAGATAATAGAGTGTTGTTGGTACGAGTACATTCTCCGACCGTCAGCACGATTGATACAATATTTAAGAGTACGAACCATTAACTCTCAAGCACGTAATACATAAAGCCTGATAGCCGCTCAATGCAGCTCTGTATAACTATTCACCATCGTTTCGCTGAAACTTACTACTTGTAAAAGTTGCGTGGAATTTCGGTATACCGCAGCTATGAGAACCCGAACTCATCGCAGTCCTTCCATGCAGTTTTCATCCACCGTGGGTGTCATCCTGCTGCGAGGCGGTGCAGCGTTATTCTTTGGCGCACCTGCCGGCTGAATCTGTCCATCTTTTATGTATAACATTGGTTGCAGCAAAGATTGTAGTACCAGAGGCGATGAAGCGATGTGCTCAACATGCACATATCAGCAGTACGGGTACCAAAATGCCAATTAGAATCTGTCAAGTGTGGCGCTAGAGCTCGATGTATACAGTGAGAAATGCGGTTAGCGGCTGAATTTATTCCGCCACCATACTAGGCACGAGAGTAGAAGGGATCGATCAGGTTTATATATATAACTAGCACAGGTGGCGGCAAAGCCGCCCCCAGGGTTATGGGAGGATGGTGTGGTTGATGGAATCATCCCCTGAAACTTCTACCATACACCAATAACAACTTCACAAACATTTGTCCAATAAGAACCACTGATACACATGGAATGATCTACTCATTACCCTCTATTAGGCCATATTGTCCAATCTTGATTCCATCCAGCCAAGCTTGCTTAACAGCAGTGTTTATGACTTTAAGATAAATTGACAGATGGGAGATAGCTTGTGTCTCAGCTGCCTGGATGCGATTTGGACAGGCTGGCCATCTGCTGCTTACATCTGATCTGCATTGGTTAACTCTTGGCTCCCTACAGGGTGTTCAATCCTCTGTCAGTGCTGACATCTTTCAGGGTCCTGCACTGCTATCCAGAGCGGTGTACCTCTTGTTCAGTTTAGGGTTTTCTGGGCCAAGGCTAGTATCACTAGGACCTATTGCAGAGAGACTGACAGGCTGCGGTGGATGTTAGTAGTGGTGCAGGTTGCATATATTTCTGACCAGCAAGTCAGATTTTAGACCAGCTAGCAGGAATTCAGACCCTGTAGCAAGCAATATTTTGGTGTTATCTAATCTGGTCAGTGTTCCCCACACTGTCATGCCTCTTGGAATGATTGGGTGAATATAGGTGGCTTCTATTTCCAATCAGCCCAACATAATTCAGCATAAAGCATGGTTTGTAAAGGAGTGGAAGGCCCTGTAAGATTTTAGTCATAAAACTCAAAGTTCTTGATTTATAGCATTATGGATTCTCTCCATTGACAATTGTACTGTGGGCTCAGGCATGGCTCCACCTAGTAGAAATGGATAGTTAAGAACTCTGATGGGCAAGATTGTCTAGCCAGATGTGATCTCTATACAATGCCAAGCTGCTAACTCAATACAATCTCATTAGCCTGGCTGGATATAATCTGAACAGGATAGCTGTCGGCTAGTTGCTAGATATCTTATACATGGTTGCCCTCAGCTGGCTGTACATGCTCAGGTCTTGTGCTTGCCACTGTCAGGAGGCAGTATATGATCTGCACTTATGATGTTTTAGGTGGCTGGATAGAATCTTAATGAGTAAGCACTCGGCTCATTGCAGACAATCTGTACAGATTATAGCTTAGCTAATTGGGGAAGATGTGATCAGGCCATTGCTTGGCTGCCTGTAATCAATCTGGAATGACTGGCTCTCAGCTGGCTAGAGATGATCTGAACGGGCAGGATTGGCTGGCTGAATATGATTTGCATGGGATAGCTCATGGCTGGATGGAAACAGTGTGCTGAATACAATATAGTGGAAATCTAATAGTAGAAGACTTTCGTGCAGCCATAGCATGCCTTTCATTGTCCTGTCATATTGGACATCAAATCTGGCAATTATTAACATTCTGTCTAATCCAGACATACAACCCAGAAATAGACATTTCAATTGTACCTAAATATTTAGTTTGGTATACAATGGTTAGTATAAGAAACGGTTCCGGACTGTCATTTCGGGTCCGGGTCCTGGTCGCGACTGAACTGTTGACACATTGGCAGTCCTGGATGTCAATGCACCCGAACCGTCGATTCTGGCATGGTTCGATGGAAATCTCCTCACCCATCTGCATTGGGTGGGTTGTATGTGGGTTGCCCAGCGGGTCGCCAAGAGGGTCCATCTGTAGATTCATATGATGTTCTTGGTATTGCAGTTGGACAATAGGATATTATTGAAAGTTGGTATTCGACAGCCAATAATCTCATTTTGCATGTGTTGCAGTCAGCGATATTTATTATTTTGGAATCCGTGTCATAGCTGTTATACTTTCTGTTTTTCGCTATAAAGGCTGTCAATAGTTCTGGTATGACCTCATGTATCCGCGCAAAGCTTTGATTACTCAATATGCAAGACCAAATATTATTGATGCTGGGTTGACGCTCAAGTTCAGCCGGGGGCAGGGAGTGCGTGGCTTTTGTTTTTGGCTCTAAAGGAGGCCACTATGTCATTTTTGGATGTTTGCAAGCAATTGCCTGTTAGACTACCAAGATCCTACCCAAACTACCGTTGACGCTGCGTTGACGCTCATTTTCAGGATGGGGCAGGGAGGGTGGAGCTAATAGTTTTGACTTGGAATACAGCCAATACATCGTCTATGAATGGCTGCAACCAATCGCCACGCAGGTTACCCAAGATGCAAAGCCAAAAATCATTGTTGCTCAGTTGACGCTCATTCTCAGAATGGGGCAGTGACCGTGTCATTCACTCTTTTGCCAAGAAAGGCTGCCACTACTTTGGTTGTGGAGAGCACCGACCAAGTTACATTTCAATTACCGTACTTACCAGACTAAAAAATGTTGATGCTCCGTTTCCGATCATTTTCAGGATTGGGCAAGGAGTGTGTTGCTACCATTTTTAACACGAAAGGTGGCCAATACCTCATTTATGAATGGCTGCAACCAATCGCCACCTCGGCTACCCAAGATCCACAGCCTAAGATCGATGACGCCCCATTCACGTGCATTTTCAGAATAAGGCAGTGACCATGTTGTATATTCTTTTGCCAAGAAACGCTGCCACTACGTTGGTCATGGATAGCACCGACCAAGTTCCATTTCAATTACTGTACTTACAAACTGAAAGTCGTGGACGCTCCGTTGACAGGGATTTTCAGGATGGGGCAGGGATCGTGTTGCTATTATTTTTGATGCGAAAGGTAACCAATACTTTATTCATGAATGGCTGCAACCAATTGCCACGTAGGTTACCTTGGATGCACAGCCAAAAATCGTTGACACTCCGTTGAGGCTTATTTTTACGAGGTAGTAGTGAAGTCGTCTCTAGCATTTTTGCCTATAAAGACACCCATTATTGTGATTCCCGGATTGTGCCATTGCACAGCTCTTGAATTATCCGAGATGCAAGACCAAAAGTCGTTGACTCTACGGCGACGCTCATTCTTTGGAGGTGGTAGTGATATCGTTGCTGGCCTTTGTGCCCATAACGGTAGCCAATGCTGAGATGATGGCTTCACTCTGTCGCACATCCCAGTGATAATCCAAGGTGCAAGACCAGGGATTGGTGTCGCTGCATTGACGTTCATTTCTAGGATGGGGCAACGAGCATGTCGCTTGCCTTTTTACATCTAAAGCCGGCCAATAACTCGTCTTTGGTAGTGTTAGCAACGGTTCCGGGTTAGGGTTGGGACCGGAACCGAACCGTTGCAACGGTTTTTACCACACGAAAACCCGGACCGTTGCAATTGGGCCGGTTTTACCACCAAAAACCCAGCATTTCAACCTCACAACTTTGGCTCCAATTAAGTATTTGAGTTCTGATCGTAGTGTGACATGATCAGTACATAGATTGTGCAGTCTTACAAGGTCTTTCACTTCCGGCTTTCAGATATCCGATTCAACCAATATGCGTGGAGTCGCGATTATAGACCCGCGAATTTCGCTTGGAATTGGCCCTTTTTTCACAGCCACTCAACGAATATCAGTCAGATCGCAAATCTGAATGCTGGAGGTGAAAGTGCTCATAATTTTGTGTAATCTACATACTGAATATGTCGCAGTACGATAAGAACTCACATACTTAATTGGAACCAAAGATGTAGGAACCATAAATTTGAAACAGGGGTTTGGCTCCAACCCGGCCAAATACCTGCGGATCTATGTCCGGGCCGGGTAACATCCCACCAAGAGAACAGCGGTTCGGGTTTTTGGCCAGTTCTGGAGCCGAACCAAACCGAACCGCAGGTCAAAACCCGGACCGCTGGCGGGTTACCCGGACCCGTTGCTAACACTAGTCTTTGGATTGATGTGACTGTGCAACCCTTTGATTGCTGGAAAGATCAGACTAAAATTGTCGATGCTCTATTGACGCTCACCTTAGAGACCTACTAACAGTCATTTGGTGTGGAATCATTTTGCACGAAATTCATAAAGTCAGTATTGACAGCCAATAAACTGTCTCGATGTATAATCATCTGCATCCAAAATCATCAAGGTCTCTCAATTTCTAAGCCACCACTATTCATGTCTTGTGTCCAATAAATGACTTAGCTCCGTCGGGTTCTGGAGCTTTCTGCCAGCAGTATGCGCCATACTGATCCATCTGCAAATTTTAGACATATAGAGTGTGACTTCGTGATGTTTCTTTTTCCACCTCGTTCTCCTCGATTTCCATGACATACCTTAAGCAATATTCAATATTTCCACTGTGTGCAGCACTTCTGAGCGGAGAGTTATGCAGTTGGCTGCATGGACTGATCCAAGATGATGGCAGCGATTCATCCTGGTTCGGACTGTGCACAGACCGCTTCTTCCCAGACTCGTATGACATCACTGGCTAAAATTTTGTTAGCAAATTTAGTCTCTATTGTACGTTTTGGATGCTAATGTAACCATAACAGGCGAGTCGATATCCAGTTTGCTGGCCATCCATCAACAAGATTTCGAGTCTAGAACTTTCTCATGGGCTGTATGACCCCTGCACTCAGACTGATGAAATACCATGTCTCACAATTTGGTCACTGAAATCAAGAAAAAGCTGACACGCAACAAAATAGATACACAAATTGCTTTTACAAGAGATACATTGTCAAAACAAACAATTTGGATACCAATTCCTCAGGCGATGTGGGAGCCGTCACCATATATTCATCAGTATCAAATTTCTATATGATAGTTCACTTGGGACGCTATGTGCAGGGGTAAAATCTTACCTGTTCAACAGGCTTTGCATCCTCAATTGATATTGGATTGGGCACCACGTCGGTCGAGAAAACTGGTATGAATATGTATGACAGTGGTTTCTCCAAATATAGCATCATTTGACTACTTCATTGTCAAGAAGTCACTGCCGGCATTTGTGATTGTTCGCAGACGATGTCAAGAGTCAGCAACAGCTCTCCATATGTTGTCGGGGATGGTGTGGCCTCAGTCATGTCGATTTGGGGCTTGACAACTGCCGGAAGCTGCAATTGTGCAGTCTCATACTTCATATCTCTCTCACGGATGTATTTGGCTGCCTCACCCCATCCTGGTTGCGTCAATTCATCAATCCTCATCTGCTGCTGCCGAAAACTCTGCATGCGGTGCTGTACTGTTTTGGAGATTGTGTCCAACACCCAGCCAGGGTCATCATCACTCCCGTTGCCGAGCTCTGCATCGTCCTCATCATCTTCCTTGTCTTCAGCATCCTGCTGAACGTCAGAACTTGCAAGATCGCTCGAACTGTCTGCGATAGCATTCAACATCTCTTCAAATGTTTTTTCGGGCTTTCTGGATGTTGCTCCCCCTTTTTCTGCAGTAATCATATCTTCTTGCTCTTGCATGATTACTCTCTCTGCGTCTTGAACTCGCTTTCCTACCACAGTGGTTCCTCTCTCCAAATAATCCTCCATCCATTACTCCTTCGATTCATTCCTTAAAAAGTGTGTTTCCTGTCTGTTCTCCGCCGAAAGCTGCTGTTTAGATCGTAAGCAGTGCAATACTCACAACGCTCGGACTCCTTCGGCCTCCAAGCCGCTGTTGCCCTGATTCGCTTGATGACATCAATGTGTGGACTGCTTTGTTGATTTGCCGTATTTACCGGGCGCAAGTAGCGAAAAGTTCCTTTCAGTGCATTGACCATTCTATATTCTATTGACCTGGTTATTCGGCGACATCTTGGATATTAGAAGATATGGACCACATCCAGGCAAGCTGAGTTTTGTATGTGAAGGTTCATACGTTTGATCAACTCGGACAAAGCAAAATCGGTATTTTAACCGTCATTTCATTCGGAATGGTAACGCTATACATACCTCATGTCTTGATGGTTAGCATGTCTTTCATTTATGATCCTGGCGATGCGTGGTTCCAATCCTCTCCAGATGTAATTTCCGTTGAAGAATTTCCTTTTGATATCTGTCTAACATGAGATTTCAGCTGTCGTTCACTGCAATGAATCATTGCCATCAAACAATCAACTTCGGACCGACTTACTGCAAATCGGGGGACCTTTGGAATCCCCTGAACCTTCCATCCATCCGCAGTAGAATATATCTTGAGTAGCACGTGCAAGTTGACTGTCATTCATTCCAATGTGACCTGTAGTGTACAATATATCCCTCTGGACTTCTTATTTTTTATTACCATCTTGCTCACCTTGTCCACACCAGCAAGTCCTGGCTTCACAAACACCTCACATCAGTGTGATTGAATCCGAATTGAGCCGAACACCGGGCGCTTCATCAAATGCGCCCCAGGTGGAGACACAATAGCAACAGAGACACTAGTTAGTCCGCCACAATGCGGCAATTGCAGCCACCGAAAATGTCACCGACGACACACAATCAAAAATAGTTTGTAAAACTGCACACAGCAATAATAGGAAGCAGCATGTGATGGTATGTTAGTAGCTCCATATCAACATAACAGGCGATCAACAAATGATACAATGTATAGCTGGTGTACGTATAGAGCTCCATGAGCGATGTATCGCGGCCCTCAATGGCAAACCTCCATGGTCGACGAAGACATTTATCCACACAGTCCGCGAAATTGAACATCATGATGTCGTCAGCTTGGGTATTGTCGCGGACCAGTTCCGTGATAAGGGTCCACAGGAGTGGACAAAGCACGCTATAAACACCCTTGCGCTTGCTCCAGAGTCATATATGGTCAAGGTCATAGCCGAATCTTCCTTTTCGAAGCCGCAACCAATTGAAGAAGGTTTCCAATATGTCTGCTGCTATGGCAAGGCAAGGAGGTCGGGTATGGCAAGAACAGTCCGACATTCTCCTCGCCTTGAATAAGGCCAAAATGGCCAAAGAAGGGTTTTCCCACACCACAATATGGGAAACGCTACAACTAATCAAGAAACCTTGCGCCCAAGTCGGAGCAGAGACAAGATGAGGACTTGAGTTCACGAAGCATAAACATGTGAAAGCTGCAATAGAAAGACACCTGGCGATGGTTGATAAAAATCATACGGACAGCTGCATGGCATGCCAAAATGGCACAGCAAAGAATCCACAGACATGCTGAAGGTACAAAGGAAACAGAGCACCTCCACTGTAACCGGTGGCACCTCCGCCCAGAACCCCACCTCCGCACAGAACCCCACCTCTGCCCAGAAGGCAACCTCTGCCCAGAACGCTTCCTGCGCCACCTGGTGCCAGTGTGGAAACAGAAAGTTATAAAATAGAACGTATGCCATCCCGGTGTGTGTATATACATTATCCTCTTCCCAATACTTGATCATTCAATCATAATGCATATGCCAAAGATAGCAATTGCGGTAAAGATTTTATTGAAGATTGGCTGAGTACACTATTCGCTGCATGGCAATGCCGCTGACATTGATTCTGAAGACGAGAGCAGCCTTTTGAGCGAGTCTGACAGTGAAGACCAGCAATGATATGAAGGAATGGGATTTTTGAGTATTATCATTATCTACAATTTGCGAACACTTTAAAGTATATTTCAAAGAATATATTGATATGCACAGTTAAAGAACAATGTAGTGATAAAGGAAAACATACATGAAGAGGATGAAATGACTGCCAAAACACAGTTATTGATGTTCTATGCTAAAGTGAATGGTTGCATAATGCACATACTCCTGTGGCAAAATGAGTGTCAATGGAGGGTCAACATTTTTTCATCGTGTAAGTCAGCTTATTAGTAAGATGTGAATTAGTCATTGTTATCTATAATAATTGTATCGGCTGCCTATATAGGCAAAAGAGAATGCTACACTCTCCCTGCCCCATGTTGACAATGAGTGTCAACAGAGCGACAATGATTTTTAGTCTTGCATCTTGGGTAATCTAGGTGGCAAATAATCGCAGACAACTATAAACAAGGTTTTGGCAGCCTCTATAGGCTGACCAGCAAGAGATGTTCGCGAAACAGCCTCCCGGACAATCAGGACTTACTTCGTTTTCAAAGCTTCAACTCACTGACCGTGAATGTTTCAGCCAATAAAACTGGTTGAAACTCCATACATTGACATTAGCGGCCATCTCACGCTTTGATTAACCATCGCACAAGGTGAAATATCGTTGACACTCCGTTGAAGCTCATTTTCAAGATCGGGTAGGTCACTGTCTCTCTTTCTCTTTAGCCTATAAAGGCAGCCAATACTACCCTTCTGAATAACAAAGACCAAATCACTCTTCGATTACCTGCCTTACAAGACTAAAAATCTTTGACACTCCATTGACGCTTATTTTCAGAATGAAGCAGGGAGTGTGTCACTTTCTGTTTTGCTTCCAAATGCGGCGCAACCTCATTTATGATCATCTGCATCCAAATCGCCACCTAGATTACCCAAGATGCAAGACCAAAAATCATTGACGCGCCATTGACTATCATATTCAGGATGTGGCAGGGTGCGTGTCTCTGATGGGTTTGGTTATACAGGCGGCCGATAAATCCGAAAAGAACAATAAGGTACTGAAGTCATTATTTTGTGATTATCAGCAGCATATCTAAATGCGACCATAAATAGAAAAACCCGAAACGCTGAAACTGAGATTGGAATCAATCCGTCTAGCCAAACCCAGTAAGACCCGCAGGTTGGCGTGTACCATTCCAGATTTGGCCCTCCAAGACACAGCAGGTCGGGTTTTCAAACAGTTCTTCGACCAAACCAAACCGTTTTTCCAGTCCCAATCTCGACCGTGGGTGTGTTACCCGGACACATTGCTAACACTAACAATGTTGCTACATTATACAAGTGGTTGGATAACTCAAGATGAAGTGAGACACAACCATTCATTCATTGCGGCGGATGATGCTGCTGTGGCTATCGATGGAACTGGACAACCATGAATGATGAAGCTGGAGTTGGCATCTTCATCTTCTGGAGAGTGAATAACTGATAGTCCATTCTAAGCCTTATACATATAGTCTATCTGTATCCACGAACCTCGTATGACAGTATGCGCCACTCCCCATCCTCAGCAACATCTCGAGCTGCACATGTCGACGCTATCAAGAATTGTAAAACTCGTAAGCTGAAACGAAAAATATGCAACTATCAGTTTGACTCTAAAGATTAAGTAATATATACATGAATTGTTTATAATTCAATGCTCTTTCACCTCCATATCTCTGATTTACCATATCTTCTCAATTGATAGATTGGCTTTAGAAAAACCCTCGAAAATTACCAAAATTTCCCAAAATAGCTACTTTTCAGGAACCATTCTATCAATTCTGAGCATATGCTAAATGAGAGACCAAGAGGTGAAAGAGGATCAAATTTTAAACATTTCATGTAAACATTACATTATGATCAGAGTTGAACTCAAATACTTAATTGGGAGTGGATATTTCAGGATATTTGATGGGGTATCCCAAGCCATCCAAAAGATTGAAGCTTTGGGTTGTCAGCCAATGAAAATCCTTCTTAGTGGTACGTACCACAAGTCAACCAATCAGAATGCTTCGAGCTGCCAAACCAAGTGTATCATATATTATCCATATAAGCGCACGGAATGTGTCTTTTCCGATTCTTGTTGGTTAGAATTCTGTGGCTGAGTGGCTGATTGTGGCAAGTATAAACCACAAGAACTCAAATCAAAAACCACCCACTAATTTAAGTCTGCAAATTGCACTCTGACAACAAAGTGTGATATACATGAAATGTGTATAACTATACCTGCTTTCACATCCCAGGTTGAAATTCATGATATTTTTAATATTGGGTGAGCAGTTGTGGATTAATACATTTATTGTAATGTTTTTTCACAGTAGTATGAGGAGAATTTGCAATGGAGAGAATTGGCAACTGGGAAGTGAAATAGGACCTATTTATGGATGTTTCATCTCCAGAACATGTTGTGATCAGAGCAAAACTTGGTGACATCATTGGATTTCAAATCATTCAAATAGCTGAGTGGGCAGCTTGTTTTCAGCTGATGATAATTACCCCGGCCATAGAAATAGTACAACCTCACAGAGACTTCGAGACATTTAATAGTGGGCTTGGGACCTCTACACTGGGTATACAGTAGAAGTTGAAGTTGAGTGTACATGGGGTGGTGGAAAAACCCATATCTTATCTCCACCACTTACATTGCCAGGGGAAGCCAGCAGTGGGATGGTGGTGCACAGAAATACAGGGACAACAGAGGTGGACTGGGTGATGGGGAGTGTAGATATTTAGGAGACTCACGGGTAGATAGATACACAGGGAACAATCACATTACATGACTCATCACTCATAGAGAAGCAGATTCTGGCATGGTAATTAATAGCATAGTTGATGCGTGGGAGTATAAGCTCCTATGAACCTGCGCATCGATTAGATTACTATGATATACTTACGATTCTGTGTGCTTATTACTATACATCATGCTGCATTCAACAATACTGCACAATACACCTCTTTGTACGCTTCCAAGTAAGCTCTCAAGAATCTCTCAAGTACACTCCTGAGCACAATCTGAAGTACACTCCCAATTTCACTCAATGACACACTCCCAGCCTGCTTGACTATATACACTCTGATGTACATCAGCAACGACCCTAATTTCCGTCTGAAACACCCGGGTGTTCCGGACGGCTCTGACGGCTCTGACGGAACCTCGTACGCTCTGAAGGAGAATTACACGCTGCCCGTCGCCCAGACGACGGGTCGTGTTGCATACGTACCTCCTTTACTTTGTGGTGACGTATACGCATCATCAGAACGACACGTGTGTTACACTCTTCGCAGGGGCTGCAGTTATGCTGAAGCCGTTTTTCAGGAGAGTATCAGACCATAGG
>Ga0307515_10020840_pt1 | contig 11656 bp, 11 predicted proteins | sample 17_EM_MG_FD_194513 | JGI IMG/M metagenome (GOLD analysis project Ga0307515, IMG submission 194513) | Populus trichocarpa ectomycorrhiza microbial communities from riparian zone in the Pacific Northwest, United States - 17_EM | ecosystem: Host-associated > Plants > Roots > Unclassified | place... | reverse complement strand
AAGTGGATTGGGGGAGACGTTCCAGCTGCTCGCGACGTGCTGGCCAAGGCCTTCGATGCCAACCCAGAGAGCGAACAGATCTGTCTCGCCGCTGTCAAGATTGAGGCGGAGAGCAGGGAGTATCATGCTGCTCGCGATCTCCTAGTCCGTGCCCGCACGGTTGCAGACACGGAGAGGGTGAGTGAGACTTTCGATGCGTCAGCGCCCTGACCTAACCTTCACTTCCGTAGATTTGGATGAAATCTGCAGTACTCGAACGGCAACAAGGTCAGATCGAGGCTGCGCTGGAGACCGTCAAAGCCGCTCTTGTCAAGTTCCCAAAGTTCCCCAAGCTATACATGGTCCAGGGGAAAATCTACCAGTCGCAGAAGAACCATGCTGTGGCTCGTGCCGTGTACGCTGCTGGCCTGAAGCAGTGCCCCAAGAATGTCGCATTGTGGATCTTGGCTAGTCGACTAGAGGAATTAGACGGGAAGAGTATCAAGGCTCGAGCGTTGCTGGAGCGTGCAAGGATGGTGAATCCCGCCTCGGAACAGTTGTGGGCTGAGGCGGTTGACGTCGAGGAGAGGTCGGGTGGTGCGATTCAGGCGAAGGCTATGTTTGCCCGAGGTACGAACAACTACCACCGCGTTTCACGAGTCATATCTGACCCGTCATTCTCTCAATAGGTTTATAAGAGTGTCCCGAATCCGGTCTCTTATGGACGCTGTCGATCTGGTCCGAACCTCGACCTGCCAGGAAGACACGTTCGGCAGACGCTCTCCGAAAAACAAAAGATAACCCGTTGGTGATCTGCACTGTCGCGATGATCTTCTGATCCGAACGAAAAATCGAGAAGGCCCGAGAATGGTTCGGTCGCGCGCGTTGGCGCAGGATAGCGATCTTGGAGACATTTGGGCATAGTGGTTGAAGTTTAAGAGGCAGCATTGGTCGGAGGAAACCCGCCAGGAGGTGATTAATAGGTGCATGGCTGCTGAGCCGCATCATTCGCCGGTCTGGGAATCTATCGCAAAGGATGATAAGAACGTTGGGAAGGGCACCAAGGAGATTTTGGAGATCGTCGCGAACACCATTCAGTAGGCTTTCGATCGAAACGACCGGGTACTTATATCATCCAACCCTCGCGTACAGTACATACGTGTAGGTCTATCTCGATTCGATAGTTCGTTTCAGAAAACACAGTATTTTTGTTCATCTGTGGAGTTGGAGAGGGATTTGGAAACGAACCGCGGTGTGACGGTGGACTCGTCCACAGTATGCCAAACACTCTGGAGACATGGGTTCACTCTCAGGAGGAATGCATTCTTTGCGAAAGAGCATGTGGGAGAGGATGGGGTCAGATACAGGACAGAGGTCTCACAGAATCATCGCCCAGACCGGCTGATACTCGTTGACGGGTTCGCGATGGACCGGCTGACAACGCGGTGGTACCTCCATATGCGGTCTCTATGCGGGTCTCGGATACCTACAAAACGGAAACCCACCGCGGTGACGAGCCCCAGTCGGGCATCAATTCAGTCTGGTCGACGAAATATTCGTTTCTGTCGTCCCACCTTCCATGTGCCGATGGTCCTCTGGCTGTTCCATATTTCCTGTACTTTCCATCGACGGAACCCTGCGCAGCTCGGGAGTTTAGATAACAGACTTCGAGATGTCATGAATTTTTTCCCAATATTGAATGCGATGCAACCATTGGCTGTCTTGTGCACGGCAGGCCGCGTTTACCGCCTCACGCTTCGGCCCCTTCCAGATCAGACTTCTCCCATCAAATTGCAAGCGGCTGTAAATATTGTATGATAGTAATCAGCGTTCGTTGAGTCGTGAAATTTTACCCACCAAAGGAGGCGAAAGCCGATTCGAAGAGTGGATGGAAGGAGTCGGGGACTGGCGCCGTTACGATGAGAATAACCCCGGGGCTGGATACGGGGTCGAGCAGCACGCGTTGGGGCTGCAGCGAGAAAGCAGGGGAAGCATGGTATGGGCGACAGCGGGAAGGACCATCGCTGCCGGTCCACGCTTGAAGGAAGTGGGGGAGGATGGAGTAACAGCAACGTGAGACCAGACGGGTGGCGCGACGCTGACCTACGTGGCGGCCCTTGGTCATGGGTCGTCAATTTTCATTTCGGAAGCAAATTGGCGGCATACGGCTCGCGAGGGATTTCTTTCCCAAATTTGCCGATGTTCGATTCAAACGAAATCTCCCCAACCGAACTGTCATGAGGCCTTGACAACCGGAAGGCTAAGTACTTGAGCCAGGCTCGTTCAGCCTTATAAGACCTAAGGTTTTATTGGATGATTGCGGTATGTACTGAACCACTTTTTGCAAAGGGGGCAGCGGTAGTCAAGCCTGGTCGAGGGTTTTCCGGCTTGCACCCGTCGTTCTCGCTCGTCGCGGCGTAGGACCCTTCTAGTATTCGTGTGGTGCGTATCCTTCATTATCTCCACACTAGTCAGGGCGAAAAAAGTTCAGTCTCCTCCAAACGAGTACCGTCGCTCACCAGATGGACTGACAACATAGAATCGCACAGAGGTGGTGGTAATAACGAACCCCGGTCCCACTAGCGACGAGACGACTGGCCTCGTTTCGAGATTTTATCCGGAACCAGCAGCCTGCGGAACTAAGGGCCTGGTCAGGTCCGTGGATCTCAAAACCAACAGGATGGTTTTCCCTCCGGCAAGGTTCGAAAACCGCCTGCCGGCCATCAGGAAAAGCCCGAGTCAGTGTCCACGCGCTTGGAAGCGCTTGAGTAATGAAAAATTGCTTGGAACCCAAGAGTTCCTTTCGATGGACTTGCAATCGCTTCCATATTTGACAGTCAGCGCGAAGTGCTTGGAGTGGCGACGTTTTTTTTCGAAGCGCTTCCAAAGGCTTCCGACCACGTCCAAGCGCTTCGAAGCGCTTTGAAGTACGTCAGAGCCACAACCAGCTTTTTTTTTGGCCGGCTGGTTCCGGTATGGAGGAAAACAGAAATGGCATGGGATGAAAAGGACAACACATTGAATTGCACTACGCATCCTTAGCATACAGTAGATGAGATTCGCGCGGCTATTCTCTACTGCAGGTGACCAGGAAGCAATGATAACCATCGGAAAGGTGATGCAACCTCATGGTGCGGCGCGCATCGCGACGAGACACACTGTAAAAAAAACTGCGTCTTAAATTCAGCCCCAAAAATTGACTGAAATTAAGTTGATTTATGTCGCCTTTCAGAAAAGCGCCCAATTTCAGTCCCCCACGCCGACTGAAATTCGTGGCTTGGTTCAGTCGGAAAATGACTGAACTTGTAAATTAAGTTACTTTTGACTGAATTTAAGGCGCAGTTTTTTTTACAGTGACAGTCACTGTGAAAAGCACAGCGACTGAAATTCAGCGGTCGGAAGTGACTCAATATAAATAACTTTGGTGCTGAAATGGAGGGAGTAAAGATGAAATTCATGACCCCGGGACAATCTGATATTGAGTCGCTTTTTGTCGCCTTTCAGGACCCCTGGGCAGCTGCGTCTCAGCCTTCCCCTGACTGAATTTCATGACCGACAGCTGGTGGCTGGCTGCCAATCGGAGATTCCCGAGCACGTGGTCCTTATGTCAGTGGGTTCCGGCACATCGCAGCATGACGCAATGTGGGGCATTGGGGCCTCGTCAATCTAGCGGCAACCCGAGGAGTACCATACTTACCCCATAGGATATAGCGTCGGCCCCCGTGAAGACCAGCCAAATGAGGTTACCAGATTATATCGAGCTTGCCATTAAATTAAATTAATTTATATTTCCAGACCCTACACTACTGACAAACCCCACGCTTGCTGCTCACAAGCGACAGTCCGGCTGGAGCCGCAACGTGGCCTACAGTGTACAAGCAGAATCACGAGGACGTTGTTGAAGGACATTTAAGCAGAGTGCGTTCGATCCTATGGTGAAACGAAAGGTAAGTTCAGGTCCGTTGAATAGGAGATGATTTACCTGAATGGTTCGTCGCTCGGACACTGCCATCCCGACTATCTGACCCTCACGCCAGGGCACCATCGCTAAGAGCAACAGAGTAAGAGATGGGTGAGCGGGTGCTTGATGGGAGAGGGAAAGGGTGCAAATAACATACTGCAGTGAACGTTGGAAGGGTCCACAATGGCGTCAAGAAAGGATGGAAATCTGGGCGTATGTAGGGTGGGTCAGTTCGAAAGCATATGAGAATTGGGTGATGTTCACACCGGCTGTATGTGCCCGAAGTTGGACTCGCTGACATGCGATAGCGGGATGGTGGTGTGGGGAGAGACGGTTCTTGAGTGCCTCGGGCAACCCGTGAGATATAAATTCGCTGCAACGGCACCTTTGTCATCTTTTCTCAGGGCCACGTGTGGCATTTGCTCCGTAGTGCGTTTCCGACCTGTCGACCAGTTGTCCCAACCCCAATGTTGTGCGCCGGAATATCGGCGTTGCCAATGGCAAAACAGTGAGTAGTATTCCCTGTTTATCACCCATTTCTTTTCAAACATGGTGGATTTACAGTAGCGTAACCCCCGCTGACGGTATATGATTTCTGTTGTCGATGTGTCCGTAAGGTCTGGCTGGCCCGCCATACAAGGTCCCCGGGCTGGTCTTTCTCATCTTCAGTCCGGCTTGTCTCGTCCTTGTCTGATGTAAACCTCACGGGGTACGCCGCAAATCTAACCCCACCACCATCCCTGCCCAGCGCCCTCACTCGCTCTAAGTTTCGGCACATAGTGGCACAACGCAGCGCAGCCTCAGTGCCTCGTTGGTCAAGCGGCAATCCTGGAGGGGGCCATACTTCATCGGATATAGCGCTGGGTCTACATCCAGGTCGCCAGCGACGACCGGCCAGGTTTGGTGGGACCGACCAGACCACTTCAAGTTGGCGTCCCCACTCCTGAGGGTGAGGTCAAGTAGCATGAGAGGAGGATGGCTCTCAAACGGTAATGCCACACCCTTCATGAAGAGAGTTAGTCTAACTCGTTCGGGTTGCCAGAAAGCTGGATAATGTTCTCCAAGACCTCATCCCACTCGCAAAATGAGGCGAGGCCACGCAGTTCCTGAACAGCAATGAGGATGCGGATAGACTCGGTGGCTTGGTCGACGAAATCCGTGATGCCATGCTGAATTATCAGGTTCGTCCGGGAGTGCTTGGTCCCGCCACGGCTAACGTCTGCATTAGACGTCTTTGCAGCAGGATATCCGGAAGAACCGTGGTGTTCATCTGAATCGCGCAACGGTCGTCGAACTGACCGATGGTAGGAATTTCTGCCATCATGACGCGTCTTAGTGAGTTTACAAACCTGGAGAGGAGTTGTCCCTGACGGCTGAGTACCAATCATGTATTATTAGGATTGAGACGTACGATAAGTCGACGTTTTCGAGGACGAAGTTGACCCTATCCCGCTTCAGATCTTGAACTTTTCGAAATGGATGGCCATTATACGTCGAGGAATTACAGCATGCCTGGTCTCTCCAGCTCGTTCTCGGCTGAGGTGTTCGAACCACGGTTGTTCGCCCTGACCCCGGATGAGGGCTCTTTCGCGTACACGAAATGCCCGAATACCGACGAACCAGCCTCACGGAGAAGAGCTTCTCACGACCTTTTCGAATGCATTGAACAATCCCCCGGGAAGCGGCTTCCCAAGCATCAAGCCAAGTTCATGTTTAGTCTACAATAAAGGACGTTGGATCATGGTAAGTCTTACTCCCCAACTACCTCTCTGCGAGGATTAACCAGTGAACAGGAGAGAGCAGACATCGCCCTTCTTGACCACATGTATCGGAGCTTCGTTTTAAGTAGGGGGCCAGTCCTTGTGTGTCAGATACATTGTACATATTTCAGCTTTGTAGTTACATCGATGAATCACGTTTTGTGACGATACATGAGGGAGTGGCCTCAAGGTGACACAGGTTAGATTTTATGAAGTTGTTCGTAAATTTTCTGCCTCTGGGCAATAAGCTCCTTAATTTTGAACCGGTCTGGGACGTCGTCAAAGATGTCAGGGCCAGTGGCCTGGACAACTTCCAAGTACGCCTCCCTTCAGCAGCAAAGGTAAGATATGCAGACATAGGTGATAGAAGTTCGATGAACACACCTAAACGCATCCCTCTCGGCTGTTCTTTCAATCAACTTCTGTTGCATATGCCGATAGACTGGGTTTCGGGCCAGCGCCCAAACATCAGCGGTCTCGACTGCGTTGTCAACGGTGTTGTTTTGCGGCATGCGTAGGAGTGTTATGGGTGTAGTGAAAAGAGTTGAGACCCCTGTTTGGTACCGGTCTCTTCGGGTAAAATTGTGATTTTCGGTGGTCCATAGAATTTAGAATCTCACTTATGAGTGCTAGACCACCTTGGGTGTTCACCGCCACTAATTATAGACTCTGTACCCACCAGGCCTCGAACCAGATCTCAAGATTACATTTCATATCGGTGGATACTTGACTAATCAGTCATCATCGTCATCGCTATCATCCATAAAGTCTTCCTCATCATCCTCCCTGCCGAGATCATCATTGTTGCCGCTACCGACATCGTCGTCATCATCGTGATGAGTTCCGGATGGTCCCGCCCCATTCTCATCTGCCGGCCTGGGATCTTTACCATCATCTCTGTTCAAATACCCACGCCGATTTGAGAATGAGCGACGGAGGTAAGCCGTCGTAGCCCAGTCCCCTTTGAAGCGACGGAGGTAGATCACCTGCTTTCTTGCCTGTTGCATGTGAGAGTGGTTCAGAGTGATGAACGGTAAAGGCAGACCAGTCTGCAGAATTTCACAATCTTGTCCCTTGACTGCTGCGAGAATAAGGCTCCATCCTTGAACCCTGCCTCCTTCTTCAGGTTTTTCAACTTTTGCTATGTGTCGTAGGTCAGCTGAACCCAGTGTGGATTGAAAAATGATAAAAACGAACAATTATTCGGTTGTATTTATCCTCGTCATTGGCCAAGCCCATTTCATCCCTGAGGCACCAGTTTGAGCCTTTTGGACGGCGAATGCGTTTTTTCTTTCGAGCACCCGGATGAGCAGATTGAGATGCACATCCAGTTTGAACCGTTTGTCCGGATTGAAGCTCAGCGAGCTTTGCTGGTGTAAGCCGATCAGTTGTGCAGAACACGACAATATACGATGACTTTACCTTCAAGAAGTTTGTTTGCATTTTGAAGTGATACCACGGTATCCTGAGAGATGGTGTGTGCTTCTGTGAGCTGTCTCACCTGTTCTACAATAGGTGAGCCAAGATACGAAAAATGGGGAGAAACGGGCTCACGGTTCAACGTGTCAAGCTCACTTGTAGTTGTCTGAGGGTTCTGTGTTGCGTTGCCAGTTGGCGTTGGTTGGTTTCGCGCTCGACGACGTTGGTTTTCACGGGAAGGCGGTCTAGATTGGGAAACATTTGAAGTGTTGGTTTCGCCCCCCTCTTCATTCCTGTTTCCCCTTGACCGCCGACCTGTGCCAATATTATCAGCTCAATCTCGAAAATTTACCTCGCAAATGGACCAGGGTTCTTACTTTCCTTGGTTATTCCCTTTTTCTTGATATTTTTCCCCATGGCTCTGGGAGGACGGGGATCGATGGGTTAAAGGTGGTTAAACCGTTCGGAAAACTGCGCCACATCAACACAAGGCAGAGTTTGAATTTAGGGGCTTATTCCTCTCACCCTCATACGCCATGCCAAAAGCCAAAACGAGCTCCTCCGATAGAGTTCTCTGTGCCTGCGGTTGTGACAGACTCATCTCGAGACGGCAACAAACCCGCCATCTACAGGCGCGTGGTCCCATTACTGCAGTTGCAGGGGTCATCGAGACCAGAGCTTACTTCCGTAAGCAAGGTACAGAAAGCGCTGAATCTGAATCACCTCCACCTCAGAAACGCCAGAGACTTCAAACACCCAAGCCAGAGGATGACAGTTTACCCCAGGCGCCTGTGCAGGAATTTGGTTACACCCCTCCGGTGGATATACCACTGCCAGATCCCTTGCCCTCACCTACCCTATCTCCGGCTTCAGGTCCTCTACCTAGGAACCAAGCCATCTCTAAGGCTGCATGCGAGGCTCTCTCCACCCCTTGGAAAGGGCCGGCAGACTTCTGCTATGGGGATGATGGTGTTTTTGAAGACTCGAACGATGTCAGCGGCCAATCCGCCCAGCTGGTGCCCATTCCTGACCCAGTAGAACCGGAACCCGAGAGTTCCGATACAAACTCAGAGTCGGATGCGGATGACGATGGTGCTGGCTCGAACGGGTCTGACACGGAAGAGTTCCCGGACATTTTCCAGACGGACGCTGATCTGAATGCGGATGAGTATAGTAAGTATACCATTATCTCATCATACCGGCCCTCGGGACTGTTCCTCACCAACACTACCACACAGCACTTGAGGACCTCGGTGTGGACGACTTTGACTTACTCCGTCTCTTCTCGCTGAAGATCAACGACCCCGCTGTCACCGATAAGCTCCTCGCGCAGATAGGGCAGCTGTCTCGATGCGACTTCGATACACTTTACCAGATGAAGAAACGGCTGGAAGAACTATCCGAACTGATGGCGGAGAGCTACGACTGCTGTGTAAAATCCTGTATAGCGTTTACTGGGCCACACTCAAAGCTGAAGGCATGTCCCCGCTGTCGAAAACCGCGTTATCGTCGAAATGGGCAGCCAATGAAGACGTACCGATACCTTCCTTTGATCCCACAACTTGTCGCATATTTCCTCAACCGGGAGCTCAATGAGCGAATGCGTTACCGTAGTGAAGGCCACCCGAAGGTGAAGGCAGACAAGAATGGTCACATGACTGATGTTTTCGACGGATCCCACTACCTTGGACTTCTCGAGAAGGAAGTTACCATCAATGGCCATGGTCTCGGCCACACCTACTTCTCAGATCACCACGACGTTGCCCTTGGACTTGCGACCGACGGCGTAAACCCCTGGCGGCGGCGAAAATCTACATTCTGGCCTATCCTCCTCTATAATTTCAACCTGCCTCCAGAAGAGCGTTCTCACGACGACAATGCCATCTGTATCGGTGAGGTCCCAGGCCCTGAAAAACCCAAGGATATGGACTCCTTCCTCTACCCCGTTGTTCAGGAGCTTTTGAAGTTGTCGGTTGGTGTCCAGGCATATGATGTCATCGAGGAAGAGATCTTTATCCTGCGGGCGTACCTCATCACAATCTTTGGTGACATTCCAGCTGTTTCTATGCTCCTTCGAATGAAGGGACACAACGCACGCTCACCATGCCGCCTGTGCACAATACAAGGAATCCGCATCCCAAACTCACGGACTACCACCCACTACGTCCCACTCTGTCGCAAAAATCTGCACACTGGCCAGAAATACTACGATCCTGCAAACCTCCCTCCACGAACGCACGAGCAATTCATAGCACAAGCACACGAGATTCAATCGGCTGAGACAAACGCCCAGTCAGAGAGGTTGGCCACCGAGTATGGTATCAACGGTATCCCCCTACTTAGTGTCCTTGATTCACTGTCGCTCCCCCTCTCGACCGGTTACGAATTCATGCACCTGGTGTTCGAAAACCTGATTCCGAACCTCGCACTCCTATGGTCAGGCAACTTTAAGGGTCTCGACAACAATCAACCCTTCGTCTTCAACAAGACAGTTTGGGACGCTATCGGAGCGGCCGCTGCAGCGTCTCGGTCAACCATGCCCTCAAGTTACGGGGCCCCGGTTCCCAACATCGCAACCGACCGATCAACTTTTTCCGCCGAAACCTGGTCCCAATGGGCACTGTTCGTCGGACCTATTGTACTCAATGGCCGTTTTTCGGACAAACGGTACTACAACCACTTTTGTGACCTTGTTGGACTCATCAACCTCTGCCTTAAATTTGAGTTCTCGAAAGAGGACGTATCGAAGATCCGTGAAGGGTTCATCCGCTGGGTCAAGAAGTACGAAGAGTACGTTGGAATCTCATCCCTGCCCACGAGTACCCCCACTGACCAGAAAGCAGGTACTATTATCAATACATACCAGACCGGCTCCCATGCATGACGCTCACAGTGCATGGACTCCTTCATATCGCGGACACGATCGAAAGGATTGGCCCGGTATGGGCTTGGTGGTCATTTCCTATTGAACGTCAGTGCGGACGTCTGCAGCGGCACATTACTAGCAAGCGCCACCCCTTTGCAAATCTCGACGACTACATCACTCTCTCTGCCCAATTCAAGACGACCAAGCTAATTTACAATATTGCCGATAAGGACTTGTCACTAGAAGGACCAGTGAAGAAGAAGACCGGACTTGACCTCCATTATGAGCGTAAGTGTTTTTATCGAGTGTGCAAGGTGGACCTAATGTTGCTTTAGACGAAGGGATCACTCTACATGGCAACATCCGTGGAGGCCACCAAAAGAACGGAAACTATTCGGCCGCTATCAAATCCTGCCTATTCACTCGGTTTAGCTTGACGGACAAGACAGCTCAAGATCAGTTCTGGGAGCGCCTCCCTGCAACGTTCGAAGAGTACAAACAGGCTACGGTTGCCAATGGAGATCGGGTTCGCGCCGTCGACCACCAAGGTGCGGTTGAAGAAGATACCGATCACCGCGACGCCACATTTGTCCGAGTGAGTGGCATTGTGCCTCGTGTTCGTTCATTATTCATTCCCATCCCCCACAGTACTCGCTGCTCAGGGACATATACGAACACATACCGAGCAGGAAACCCGTGTTCAAGGCCACCGAGTACTTTGGGCAACTCAGCACGATACTGGTCACGGAATTACCATCTGGGATCATTCCGTCTATCACCCAGCCCAAGAGAGTCGTTCTCGCCATCATAAGTCCAAGGAAGACAACAAACGAGTCCTCCCTAGGAATTCCATACTACGCTGAACCAAACAAGGTAACACCCAGGGCCGTCGACATGAACACCGTGATGTGCCTTGTTGGCCGCATCAAGGACCGGGGCCGATGGGCGATTGTTGATCGCAGCGGGGACATGGCAAGGGCGGAGTTCGTCGAGTAGATGACAGGGACGTTGAAACAAAGTCTCTATATAGATTTCACCGTTAGTAGAGATTATCGTGGTAGCGGGGTCGCAATCAAGTTAACGAATGTACCCAAGTTATATTTAACAAGTTTGTAAATCTTCCATGGGACGTTTGGCGTAGCGGTTCGCAGTGGCCACCGCTCTTTTTCATTCGCGCGTTCGAACCTCCGTCTTCTCGACTTTTTCCCGTGCCAAAGGCCGGTTTTAAGGGCAGGGGAACAATTTTTCTGGGGTCACCCGAGTGTCCTATGTATGCTATTCTTTTCCGACTCATTTTCTCGATGGTCAACATTTTCAGCCCCTCGCACCGGCTGAAAAATTTCAGCGTCGATTCAGTTGGAAAACGACTGAGTTTGTAATCTAAGTCGAATTTGACTGAATTTAACGCGCTGCTTTTTTTATAGTGAGTGTAGGGACCAGTGGGATCTGGCTACGATGGATAACATAGCAAACGCACTGATAGGCTCGCACCAGAATCAGGAGGACGCAGGGGTCGCTTGACCAGACCAAACGGAGTCTCGCGTGGCCGCGCACTTTGACGATGCGGTCCTGCCGTGAAGTGTGCTGAAATATAAGAATCGTAACGGCGCAAGGGCGCCAGTCCCCGACTCCCCATTGCTGAATAATTTTCACGACTCAACGAACGCTGAT
>Ga0307515_10020839_pt1 | contig 11656 bp, 7 predicted proteins | sample 17_EM_MG_FD_194513 | JGI IMG/M metagenome (GOLD analysis project Ga0307515, IMG submission 194513) | Populus trichocarpa ectomycorrhiza microbial communities from riparian zone in the Pacific Northwest, United States - 17_EM | ecosystem: Host-associated > Plants > Roots > Unclassified | place... | reverse complement strand
CACATACATGGACAATCTTCTATAATTTGTTTATTCTATATAGAATAAACAAAAATAGAATTGAGATACGTACTAGAAAACCATCTTGATTGAGTCTTCACAGGGTTGAAGGGTTCATAGAACAGTCATTTATATCAATAAAAAGTTTCGAAGAAAACTGTAAAAAAGGCCTTTAAAATCTTGAGCTGGTAAATTTAGATGAGGTAGTACTTTCATGATGGTGCCCAATTCAAAGGGCAGCCCTAAATTGGAGATTTAGAAGTTTTTCCAAAAAAAGAAAGAGAAAAAAAACCCTCTTATAGCTATGGTAACAAACACATATTATAAGCTATTTAATCTGTAACTTCCGTTGGCTGTAATTTAAAAAAAAAAAAAAACTTGGGTTGTACAGACTATCTTCTAAAAAAATTCAAAATATAAATAAATAAACTCATACAATCATCTAATCAAATAAACCGATAATTATTTATATAAATAAAAATAAATTATTAACCATAACCAAAAGAAAAATCTAGAAAAATTAAGAGATGGATGTAAGCCAAGATATTTGATCCTGTAAAATGAGATTTTTATCCGTTTATCTCTACTGAATTTGCTTATTAAAATCAATAAAAGATAATGGAAACAAACAAATACGAAACTGAAAACATTATGCAAGACCAAACATATAAAAAATCTTATTTAAGAATAAATATAGTTTTTTATAAAATAAAGTTCATCTGTATAAAATAAAAAGAATTATTCAAAAATTAAATATAAAAAAAAATCATTCTTAAAAAACTTTTATTCAAAAAAAATCTACAAAACTCACGATCTAGGCCATGAGATCAAAATAAACTGATAGAGAATAAATTGAAGATAACCACAAAATTATTTTTTTAAAAAATAATATTGAATACTAAAATTGTAAAAGAAATTAAGAAAAAAAATCCCAAACGACATGAACTTGTCAAACATGTTACCAATGGCAATAGACGAGAAGCATCACAAATTAAAAAGCTCTGCGCGAAACTTCGATTGGTGGAAGCCAGTCCATGAAGATTCTCCCTTTTCTTACGTGCAATTCCCCTCTTTCGGTAAGCATCTAGTATCTCACCAAATGAACATTTCTCTAAGCTTATCCTGAAACCCATATCCCATCAAATCAAAGGCTAAAGAATGAAACATGAGGGAAAAAAAAAATGAAACCCATTCCCCATCAAACAAAAATTGTGATTAAAAGAATGAAGGAGAAAATTGAAATAAAATAAATTAGAGGGTATCAAAAAAATTTAAATTGGAGGGTTAATTTAAAAACAATTAAACTTTAACAAAAGGGAAAATAAATTAAAAGAATGAGGGGTAAATTGAAAAAAATAAAAAAAACATAAACTTTGATTGAAAGATAAAATTGAAAATTAACAAAACTTTAACAAAAGAGCTAAGGGAAAAAAAATCAGAAATCAAAAGAATAATGATTGAATTAGAAAAAATAATATATAACAAATTGTAATTCAATAACTAAATTAAAAATAACTAAACTATTATAATAAGACAAAGGATGACAATAAACAATAAAAAACAAAAGGACTGAAATTGAGAAATTTAAAGAAAAAAAGGGGCAAAGGTGCACTTTCTCTGGAAAAGAAAGAAAACAATGAAGAAAAAAAAGAAACGACCATCGGTAAGAAACCAACCATAATACGTCGGCATGTGCCACCTTAGAAGAAAGAGGATACAACAGCATATTCAATGACACGGCGAAAATATAGGTTTGGCCACTGGTTATGTCTGCACGCACCCTCCAAACACCGTGGATGACACCTACGTACTAACTGGCTCGTGAACGTGATGCGGCAACACCTTTTTCGAATAAAATAATTATTTCCTAATATAGAAATATCAGAATGCCCTTCATGAACCTAAGAGTCACAAAAAAACCATAGTGAAAGTACACAAATATCCCTAGACACATGCCTTGATTTTTGTCTTTTCTAAAGGTATAATAATAGTATTTCTATTGTATTTCAAACTGTAAAAAACCAAAACAGCCCTTAGTCAACAACTAATTTTTTTTTTTACTTCAAGGGTAAATAAGTATTTTAACTATTTTAATGTTTTTGAAAAGACTAAAAAACCCATGGACAACAGCTCAAGAAATGGTTAAATTTAGGGACAAAACCATATTTTTACTATGTAAAAAAATAGAAAATACTAACATATCCCTCAACAACCTTTCAATGACTAAAAAGACCAAAACACCCTCAATATCATTATTATTTTTTTTCAACTTGTGGATAAAAGAGTAATTTTATTATAGTAATCTATAATAAACTATATCTACCACTACATATTTTAGAGTTTTTGGTATTTATAAAATTTATGGTTCACCGATTTATACAGCGCGTAAAAATAGGTTAACACATAAATGTGAATTATGATTACATTTTTTCCTATCTAGATTTGATTTTTCTTATCATTTTAACTTCCAAAAAGATTATATATATATATAAAAATATATCACGAAAAATACTAAATTAAAGAAAAATAAAGCATTCTGAACTTAAAAGGGCCAAATAAATTTTATTACAAGTAAAAAAAAAAGAAGTCAAAATCAAATTCAAGAAACCAAAGATTTACCATGTGACAGAACAAGACCAGAGGAAGGCATCCTATCAAACATGGCCAAAAATTAAAGAACAGCCCAAATAATAAAAACAACAAAATAAAAGTCACCGTCTAATGACATTCTAAACCCACAGGAAAAGAGGAGTGGAAGCAACAGCGCAGCTAATGAGAACCGAAAAGGGAGCAGAGATAGAATATGCCATCCCTTTCGCTGGTGCTTGTGCTGGAACTTCAATAATTACTGGAGCTGCTGCTGAAACCCCATTATCATCACTGTTCGATGGTGCCGGAGCTGGGGCTGAAGGTTGGTTATTTGTTGCTGGCTCTATAACAGGATACGGTGGAGATTCTGTCGGTGGAGCTGGCTCTGGAACGGAGGATGGAGGGTTAGCTGCATAAACATTTTCCACCAAATAAAAATGTTTAAGCTGTCGTCAACAATAATTAACAGGGAAAAGAATTTCCCTTACAAAAGAGTTCAAATAATTAAATATTATGGGGCGTGACAATATAATCAGGAGCTTGATGATAATCTTTGCTCTACACTACACCTTTTCATCACTTTAAATTCGTTGATTTTTATTTTTTAAATTCATTGTTCATGAAAGGGCTTGTTGTCTTATTTGTCAAATTAGGAAACATTGAATATCCAATTCCAAATCCCACGCCATTCATGTCTGTCTGTTTTAGTAGCTGAATACACACAAAGTAGATCTTTCATATTGTTAATTATCATCAAAGCAAAGCAAGATAGAACAATTTCAGATTGAAATTGCGAAAAACTTAATCCAAAACTTACGTACCAGGTGCACCGGTAGCAGGCACAGAGACTGCATGCAAAACAAACACATCATCAAATAGATAAATAATCAATCAAATGAAACATGCTACGAAAAACGATCCAGGTATTAGATTACTCACTGCCACATTTACTAAGAGGAGGAGCAGAAACTCCACACTTAGAAGATAAAGCTGCAGCCCTGGTAAGGTTCAAAGCAACGCCAAAATCTGCACTATGCTTCAATGCAAAACATAAGCACTCAGCATCCAGACTAAGCACTGCTTCAAACCCAGCACAGCAAGAAGCAGTGGGCTTCGCCGCTTCGCTACCATCCGACAAATAGGTTATACAATCCAACATGTCAAATGCCACATCGGTACAATCTGCTGATGGTGACGGTGCTGGTGATTTCCGAGGTGATGATTCATGGTGAGCACTGTTTGCTAGCACAGCCAGTGTGGCCAAAATGCAACCAATGAAGAGACTTCTCTTCATTTTTGCTGTTGTTTCTAGGTTGAGGGTGATCTAGAGAGGCTATAAGAAACGAAAATAAGAAAAAGTGTGGGTATCTAGGGTTTGTTATGTTGGTTTATATTTATCACTTTAAATAAATAACTTAAAAATAAATTATATTTGAGAATCTCCATGAATCTCTCTACCAGTAGTTTAAATTCCGCTTTTATTTTGGGATTTTAGTTTTACACTTTCTAAATTTTAACTTCTCATCATCTATTTAAGTAAACTAGTGTTCTAGTAACTCTAGAGTTCTTGTACCTTTAGATGATTACTCCATCCTACAGCATCACAATTATCACCTGAAATACCTATTCTATGCATTCGCACCAACTAATGCGTGAAAATTTCAACAATTTTTCTAGGATTGCTAAACAGGATAGCAAGGAGAACAACTCCACTTCTAATTTAGTTTTTTTTTTTTTTAGTTGGGAGTTTGATACGATTGTATTTATGGTTTGGGCTCGATACTCATGATCATTATACAAGTTAAATTAGTACTAATAAACTAAAAGAATTGGATCAAAGTAGCATTTTGATCATCAAACTTTTTTTATTTATGATTTTATCATTCTAAATAATATTAGCATGATTTTTTGTGTTTAGATTTCTTTGAATTTGCATGATCTCGCATATATAAGAAGTATCAAGTAACATTCAATGACAAATTAAAATTGATTTTGTGAAGTAGAATTTTAGATTATAGTTAAAAAAAAATTATACTAACAAAGATCAAATTTAACAAAAAAAAAAACCTCATTTACAATTGGGCACAAGTAACTTCATTTTCATCCCTGGCAATTAATTTATGTATTTATTTTATGTATTTATTTAGTTTATGTATTTTTTATCTCACTTATTTTAGCAATTTATATTTTTGTTCAATATTTATTTTTTCACGTTTCAGTTCCTGGATATTGAGAGGAGCTGAGAGAAAGTTGCTAGAAAATATTAAAGGAGAGACAAGGTGCTCAGATGATCATATTCTAGTTAGTAAAGAGATTGATCTTGAATCTTGATGTTAATAAGTTCATCGATCTTTTTTATGATAGTTCAATGAAGGTTATGTTTCTCTTTAACCAAGCTGGAAAAACTAGATCCAAGTCCATAAAAAAAATTTATTCATTTATTTTTTGTTTTCAGAGTGATAATAGGGTGTTTTGGAGTTAAAAATAGATTTAGTGTTTCTATTTTGTTTTTAAGTGTTTTTCAAGTAAAAATAAATTGAAAAATAATTTTTGTGGTTTGAAAACTTGAACCTCAATTTCAATGATCAAAAGAATGTTCTAGCGAGTGACGAGTAATTAGGCATAGTAGTCGACATGTTATATGTTTAGAAAGAGTAGAGCGAACAACATCCGCTCTTTCAGAAAAAACCAGCCAAGTATGTGTGCTTCACCTTATTTTTTTAAATTTCATTATTGTTTTAAAATTTAAAATCAACACCCACTCTATTTTTAAAAAACTTATTAGTTTATTTATTTAAAATATTAATTAATATTTTTATTTCTTTCTTTAATTTCATAATGCTTCAAAACAGTTATTGTGATTTGTCTGCAAATTTTCTCTCTCTTATATCTAATAAATAAGTTGTACTTTTATGATGCATTTATGTTAAAAAAAAATGTTTGTTCTTAAAAACCAAAATTAACATCTAATTAAGATAAAATAAATGAAAACATAAAATAATAATAAAACATAATCGGGGTAAAATATTTGCATGTGCATCTAACTTTTGCTTTTATTAGGAATATTAGCTTATCGCTTAAGTATTTAATTAGCATTAACAACTCATTTTCCTTTTTATTTTTTACTTATAATTATTTTATTTCATATTTTAATTAATACTCACTCTTTTACTTTTTAAATTATTCAGTTTAACTATTTCTAAAATAGTAATTAACCTTTTTAATTGTTGTTTTTAATTTTTATTATACTTCAAAGAGATTATTGTAATTGTATTTAAATGTTTTTAACTTTTATTTTATATAAGTAATTTGTATTTTCATGATATTTATAAAACCAAAAATCATTTGATTTTAGCAACAAAAATTAACCTTTAAAATAAAATAAATAAAAACTATAAAATAAAAAGGCAGCTCAAGTAGAATATTTGCATTCACATATATTTTTTATTTTTACTAAGAAGATTAGCTTTTCATTTTAGTTTTTAATTATTCAACTTACTTGTACTTTTCTTCGGCAAATTTTCACAAAACAAAAATATATACAAGAGCAACGTTTTTTAGCATAAAACAAATTAAACAGTTAGCTTAAAATTGGATGCTTGAATTTAATAAAATAAATCCATGATTATATGATTCAATAAATATTAAAAAAAAGTTATTACCAATAAAAAAAGATTAAATCAAGAAGTTAAAAAATAAATATAAATTAAGATATCAGATGTTGTATCACAATTAGCCATTCAAATATTTTACTCACTTATATGTCAATACGTTTTTAAGAAAACTAACAATTTAAATTCAATATAAGAAAAATAATTTGTTGATATAATCCCTCATTTACTTATATTTTTGTTTTGTGTTCTTTATCAAAATATCATACATTTTTTTGTTTTGTGTTCTTTATTTAATAAAAACAAGAAAAAAAAATTAGAACAGATATCAAAAGAGATTTAGAAAAAAAAATTATAACAAATATCAAAAGAAATTCCTTATTTAATAAAAAAGGGAAATAATGATAAAAAAAAATATCTTTTTAGTTAAAACCCTTTTATTTTATTAACACACATTCCCAACATTTGTTTCACTAGAATATTTGTTTTCGGACAATATTTCCTACCAATCATAAAAGCAAGTTCAAATAAAAAAAAATATATATTTTAATAATTTTAACACAATTGCATTAAAATACATCTCGTTTATTGACACTAAGATATTTGGGTTGTGTTATCATACTAAGCCCATCTCAGCAGGCCAACCTGCACCAGGTCTCAAACTAAATCAAGTTAAAGCTAATCTAATATGACTCGATTGATATAGGCCCAAGCGTGTTATGAATGACCCCATCAAAACTTATTTGCCTTAAAAAATTTCAAGATGATGTCATTTTAATTTTTTTTTAATACTGAGATTACAACGTTTTGGATCCATCAAGGTCAACTTGGATTAACCCACCAAACTTTTGACCCAAGTCATGAATCCAGTTAGGTTTGATAATTTTATTTTTTTTGAAATATATTTTTTATTTGATTATATAATAATATATATAGAAGTGTGTACGAAAATAATTGAATAAAATTAAAGAAATAATAGAAAAATAATCATGAAGGGTTGTAAAAAAGAAGAGTTTATTACAACTACCTCCTAAAAATAATTGAACAGGTTGATAGTGCTTCATTATTAACCTTTTTTTATGTTTTTTTTAAATTCTACCTTGCAAATTTATTTCTTCTAATTTCATCATTTAATATTTTATTGACTTTGAATTGATCATCATAATTTATTTTGGTTTACTTTCTATGAGGTTATCGCATTCTTAATTTTTACAACAAATATCCTAGCATTTGGTTGATATTCAATTTTTACAAGTGTCTATTTTTGTTATCATATTATTAAATACAAAAATATTTTAAAAAATAAATTTTTAAACCAAGTGGAGTCCATGATCCGAGTTGTAGATTTTGTGAGTTAAGTCGCGAAGCCTAGATTAATCCAATATGTTGTTGTCTCAATATTCAAAACAAAAGATATCATTTTGATTTTTTTTTTAAAAGCTAAACCCTATTTTTACTGGTCTTCTGGGTTGCTTTTGGACTCTTCAAGTAACTAAATCATGTAGAGTGAGCTTCCATGAGTGTTAATTTTAAACTTGAGCTATAAAAAGAGTCGAATCAAAGGATTTCAAGGTTGACCCTCTAGGTTGGGTTTAATAACAATGCATTTAGGCCTTTGCCTGACCTGATTTCAAAATTAAACTTGGTTGGTGATGATTCAATATGACTCGTTTATCCTGCAAGTTCAAATACAACTTGAATAAATCATGGTTTGATTTTAGAAAAATACAAGACCACGCCGTTTTAACTTCTTATTCTTAGATGGTATATAAGTTTTGAATTAAAACAAGTTAACCTTATACTGAACCTGTTAGACTTTGTAAGCATGTCGGCAGGCCAGGAGCATTGGCATTACTAAAATATCTTCAAATTATTGCCCTTAATTAGCTATAAGAATATCATCAAAACTCGAGCTCGTGACAAATAAATAACGTTTTAATTGATATATCATGTCTAGCACTTGTTGCTAGCTTGCTAGACCATCGATCGATACCTAGGGAAAAATCACTCAATCACAGCATCTATTACAACTAGTCAACTTGTCCGCATTTACTGTAGATTGGAATAAAAATTATTTTTAACGAAGAAGGAGGAGGAGGTATGAGCAATATTAATGCCTTTTTTAGCTTAAATAATTATTTTTTAAGAAAAGAAATAATTTGCAAGTATAATCTTCCTTTTGTAATTAATCTATTTTTCTCAATTTGTTTTTAGCAATGTACTTTATTTAATAAAAATTGAAGGCGATTGATAGAATAATATCAATAAAAAACTTTGGACGATCTAAAATAAAGATATAAAATGCATTTTTTTAATTAAAACATTTTTATCCTATTGATTTATTTTTTAGTAATTTGTTTATTACAATGCTTATTTTTTGAAGCAAAAATATTTTAGAGTCATAAAAGTAAATTTTAATAAAAATAATGATTTTTTCATTATTATGCCGCATATGTATTAAAAACTAAATGAATAACACTGATGTTTTTAATCTATTTTTTTTTAATGTAATCATGCACTGATAATAAAAATATAGAAAGATTTGTTACCTTTTAATTCAAAGAAATAAGAGATGGAAAGCTTGAAATCAACACACAAATGCTCATGCGGTATTTATGGATTTAATGAATAGGGTCTTCCGACCCTATTTAGATAGGTCAGTTGTGGTGTTCCTTGATGATATCTTGGTGTATTCCAGTTCATATATAGAACATGAAAAACATTTGAGAGAGGTATTACATACTCCAAGAGAGCATCGACTATATGCCAAGTTGAATAAATGTGAATTCTGGTTAAAAGAGGTGATTTTCTTGGGGCATGTTATCTTAGCCGAAGGAATCTTGGTGGATCCAAGGAAAGTGGAAGCTGTGTTAAAATGGGAGAGGCCCACAAATATGACAGAGATACGTAGTTTTCTCAGGCTAGCAGGATATTATCGGAGGTTTATCAAAGGGTTCTCTACAATAGCGGCTCCAATGACCCATTTGACCCGGAAAGAAACGAAGTGGGAATGGACATCAGAATGTGAAAGTAGTTTTCAAGAGCTAAAAAGAAGACTCACCACTGCTCTAGTGTTAACTTTACCCTCTGGAAAGGAAGGGTTTGTCATATATAGTGATGCATCCAATAAGGGTTTAGGATGCGTGTTGATGCAACATGGGAGGGTAATTGCTTATGTCTCAAGACAGTTGAAAACCCATGAAACAAATTATTCAACCCATGACTTAGAATTGGCTGCAGTAATTTTTTCCTTACGAGTTTGGAGACATTATTTGTACGGGTCACGGGTACAAATTTTTACTGATCACAAAAGTTTACGGTACTTGATGACTCAAAAGGAGTTAAACATGCGACAGAGACGATGGGTGGAGCTAATTAAAGATTATAACTGTGTAATAGATTATCACCCAAGAAGAGCTAATGTGGTGACAGATGCACTTAGTCGCAAAAGTAAGTTATTAGTTATAGAACCAAATGATTGTGATGAAAAAAGAACTAATAGAATTAAGAAAAATTGATGCCAAGGTGGAAGTTGGACCTGAAGGTTCCTTATTGGCTCAATTAAGGGTAAAATCGACATTTTGAGAGAAAGTATTGGAGGCGCAACAAAAGGATATAGAAGTTGATAAAGTAAAGGAGAACATTAAACCAGGTATTGAGACTCTTTTCCGGGTCTTGGATGATGAGATGGTATTAATGGGAAAACGGATGTATTTACCGGGAGACCAAGTTTTGAAAGGGGAATTATTGAAAGAGGCTCATGAAACAAGACTTAATATACACCCTGGGAGTACAAAAATGTATAATGACCTAAAGGAATTCTACTGGTGGCCAAATATGAAGAAATAAATAACAAATTTTGTAGCCAGTTGTCCTGTATGCCAGCAAGTGAAAGTGGAACATCAGAAGCCGGCAAGGCCCTTACAGCCATTGTTAATACCACAGTGGAAATGGGAAGACATTACAATGGACTTTGTATGAGGGAAGAAGGGTAATGACGCTATCTGGGTGATAGTAGACCGACTGACTAAGTCTGCTCTTTTCTTACCAATAAAGATGACGACCCAGTTGATAAATTAGCTAGATTATATGTCAATGAAGTAGTGAGATTACATGGGGTGCCTTTGTCAATAGTATCAGACCGAGATCCTCGATTTTACTTCTCGGTTATGGCTTGGCATACAACGTGCATTAGGGTCGAAACTGAATATGAGTACAGCTCTTCATCCTCAGACTGACGGACAATCTGAAAGGACAATTAAGACCCTGGAAGATTTATTGAGGGCATGTGCTATGGAGTTTGGTGGAAATTGGAAGGATCGCATACCTCTCGTGGAGTTCACATATAATAACAGCTATCAGGCTACCATAAGGATGGCTCCATATGAAGCCTTGTATGGCATAAAATGTCGGACTCCAGTATGTTGGGAAGAAGTAGGGGATCAGAATTTAATGGGGCCCGAGTTTGTCCAGGATACATCAGAGAAGATTAGAATTATAAGGGATCGAATGAAAGCAGCTCAAGACAGACAAAAACGTTATGCCGATCGACGAAGGAGACCTCTTGAGTTTAATGTGGGGGATAAGGTGTACTTGAAGGTTTCTCCTTGGAAACACTTGTTAAGATTTGGTATGAAAGGAAAGTTAACGCCAAGATACATTAGGCCCTATGAAATCATGAAAAGAATCGGCCCAGTAGCTTATCAACTAGCCTTGCCCCAACATCTGGTCAAAATATATGATGTGTTTCATGTATCAATGCTAAGAAAAGCTGAAATAGATCCAACTCGAGTGCTACCACAAATTCCAATAGAAGTTAATGAAGGATTAACTATGGAAGTCAAACCAGTGAGAATTCTTAATCAAATAAAAAAAGTGCTCAGAAATAAAGAGATTTCCCTGATCAAGGTGTTGTGGAGGGGTTCACAAATGGAAGAAGAATCCTGGGAGCGGGAAGAAGAAATGAGGAGCAAATACCAAGGATTGTTCTTAAAATCTGGTAAGAAATTTAATTTCAGGTACGGAATTTTATTTTTAGGAGGGAAGAAATGTAACTCCCGGGTAAATTCTTGTATTTTGATTTACAAAAAATAAGGGGGGAAAATATATATATATATATATATATATATATATATATATATATAGAAGTTAATGGAGTGGAAATTATTATATAATAAGGTGAATGTGGGACAAGAATTAAATTGAATAAGTCAAACTTTTGGGCCAAATGGTTTTAAAATAAAACAAGGAAGGACTTAAATGAAAGGGGGGGGAGACTTGTAAATATATAAACAAGTGGGGAGTGGAATATAAGGAGCATGTGGCTGGCCATGTTAGGGCTTGAGAGGGAGAAGAATTGAGTGAAATTTATCAAGGTTCATCCAAAATAAATTCATAAAAAAAAAGGAGATAGAACTAGTGATTAAAGTTTATTAGGAAGGGTTTGAACAAGAAAA
>Ga0307515_10020838_pt1 | contig 11656 bp, 12 predicted proteins | sample 17_EM_MG_FD_194513 | JGI IMG/M metagenome (GOLD analysis project Ga0307515, IMG submission 194513) | Populus trichocarpa ectomycorrhiza microbial communities from riparian zone in the Pacific Northwest, United States - 17_EM | ecosystem: Host-associated > Plants > Roots > Unclassified | place... | reverse complement strand
GTTCGTCCACCCTCCGAAAGCATGTCCGCAAAGGCGGTACGTTGGATAGCTCTCATTCCTGGACCTCCAATGTTACGCAAGTGAACAATATGGCGACTTCACGAGCAAAGAGAGAGAACCTGTGAGAACTCTCGACCACTCACTCGGCGTTAGGGCTGAAGATAATCCAGCCTCTGCCTAGATGGTGCAGCGCTTAACTCACACAGACGTCCATATCGCTAATCCTGGGGATCATACAGAAATTACACTCCAAGAGATCCCAAACCTGAAGTATAAGCTAAGATTATTGATCGAAAGTGAGGAGAGAGAATTACAGAGGCATGACAAACAAACTTGGAGACCTGCCCAGCGCATGTACGTCCTTTGTTCCTCAGTCATGCACGCCATCTAATACCTGTTAATATGTAGAGAGGTTTATCCGATGTCCACGATGCACGTAGAGGTGCAAATCAAGAGCGGTCATCTAGCGTGGACGAAAACGGAAAGGGCTAGCATAGAGATCGACCTTCAAGAGTTGTTCAATGATTATTGGACCTCCAGGGCCCATGAGCTCCTAGTACGGGGTCAGTCGTGATTACAACCAGCCCGGTCCTCCCTGATGGAAAAGATCAGAGGACTGTGTTGTCGGGAAGCACGATTGCTATCTGGAATTACGCTTCTCTACAGAACTTAACGTTCGTTCTTTTGCGACTCACCATGCCAAACCGCTAATTCGAATCGCAATAGGCGGAATCTCTGCGCGCCTCACTTCAAAAACTCGAAGAATTGTTAATGACTTACTCCCCATTGATGACAGAGTCGGTGGAGAAGGCTCTAGAGAAGGTAGTTCGATTCGGTGTTGCAATCTCGGAGGTCGGTTCTTTCATATGGAGACTAGCAAGACGTTGACACCTACTAGATGAATCATGTTGCAAAGGTTTCCTTCGCGGTTGCCCGAGTCACTTTTGAGGTTTGTGCCCGTCACTGGTGCATGAGACACAGAGGTAACGCTTGGCTATTCAGCTCTTACAGGAACAGAATAGATTTGACCAGATGCCGATGAGCCTTTTGAATCGGTTGCAACGCATTTTGTTTTTTGCGGACAAGGTCTCGGCTGAAATCGTCTGCGAAGAGACAGAAATCTTGGAGAAAGCCATCCCGCGAATGTTCGAAGTGATGCAAACGGTCGCGACATTCACCTGCGACTATGTCAGACGTGGGCGTTTCGGTAGGCGACCATTTATCACTTCCTGGCTTGGAAAATGCTGATAGTCGCAGAGAGGACAATGGGTGGGCTGGTCCACCCGCAGAAAATTGAAGAGATGGATAAAGAGTTGACCGAAGTCATTGAAGATTTCGACCGTGCAGTGAACGTTGAGGCCCTCCGCCAAGCGATGGAGACGAGTAAGCGCTCATTGTTCTCAACCCGGCGAGAGTCCATTCTCAGTCGTTCGCGTAGAGCTAATACAGCAAGACCTTTGGCTTAAGGAACGGCTTAGACCTGTCAAGGCCAGCTATAACCGGACACTCTGCTGTATGAATGGCACCCGCGAACTAATCATCAGTCAAACCACGGCCTGGGTGACTGATGCATCGGAGAAGAACGATACTCTCCAGAGCAATATATACTGGATCTACGGCTTGCCCGGAATCGGCAAAACGTCGTTGGCTCATTCGATCTGCGACAAACTTGATGAGCAAAAGCAGCTCATTGGAGCCTTTTTCTGCCAGAGAGATGATACCAATCTAAGCGATCCTAGAAATATTCTTCCGACTCTCATCTACAAACTCGTCGAAGTCTTACCGCCATTTCGGAAGATTGTGACAGAGAGTCTTCGCAAAAGCCCAAACCTGACAGCCGAGTCTATGAAGGACACAATATTTCTTGATTTTATTCGCTCCCTGCCTCCACACCCAACTGAACATTCTATCGCCTTTGTGATCGACGCACTTGACGAGTGCGGCAACACTCAGAGTCGCCGAGACGTCCTGATGGCTCTGACCGACGCAGTCGCACAAGCCCCGTGGTTCAAGATCATCGTCATCAGCAGACCCGAGGCTGATATCCAACGTTTCTTTAATAGTCTCGTTAGCTTGCCCCATTCATCGTATGATCTAGCCACAGATCCAAAAGCTAATGATGATTTGCGAACCTTCGCCCGAAGCCAGTTCAGCTTATTGGCCTTGCAGTGGCATCTTCCCGTTTCTTGGCCAGGGGAATCAGACTTCAACAGAGTTATTTCTCGTGCAAATGGCCTTTTCATCTTCATCAAAACTCTTGTTCTTGCTCTTAAGAAGTGTGAGGACCCCGAAGAGTCTTTGAAGGATGTCTTGCAAGGCTCAACTGGTACTGGCTTGAAATCACTATACGGACTCTATTCAAGTATCCTGAAGGCTCACAGCAACATTGGAGGGTTTTGGAGGATGATTATAGTGATCACAACTGCTCAGTATCGCCCACTGTGCAAAGGGCCGATCGCAAAACTGACAGGAGTGAAACCCAATTTATTGGAGACATTTGTGGATGGCCTCAGCTCTTTGTTGTATCGAGACGAAGAGGCCAATGGAGCAATTCGTGTCCGACATTTGTCAATCTCCGATTTCATCCTCAGCGATAGCTGCAACTATCAAGACAAGTTACGAGATGCGCACACGCGGCAGGGTATTGCTTGCCTCGAGACGATGGTTAAACAACTCCGTTTCAATATTTGCAAGCTCGCAGATTCCCGGCTCGCTAATTCGGAAGTTAAAGATCTTCAACCCCAAATCGAACAGAATATTTCAGACCCTTTACAGTACAGCTCCCTCTATTGGTCAAATCATCTTTGCTTTTCCCCCGATAATATCGGTCGCGACCCGCAAGTTTTGGGAAGGTTGAAGGAATTTTTTGAAGGATTGTATCCTTTATTTTGGATTGAAGTATTGAGCATAATGGGGATGGTCCCGGTTAGTGCTCCAAGCCTTCGAAGAGTGATATCCTTAGTCAAGGTGAGTACTGACAAATGGCGCGCACGCCATAGTGGTTCTAATTTGCTGTAGGATGCCGATTCAAGTCTCCTTGGGAAGGTCCAGGATGTTTGTCATTTCATCATCACCTTCCATACCCCTGTTTCTATTAGCGCTCCCCACACATATATTTCAACCCGACCCTTCCTACCCTCACAGTCACATCTATCAACCATATTCACTACACACTTCACCAAGGGAATTGAGATGAAAAGCAGAAAATTGCTTTCATGGCCAGGGCCACCATTGAAATGGATCGGACACAGTGGTAGTGTGAATTGCATGAGCTATTCCCCCAATGGGAGCCACATAGTCACCGGAGCTGGTGACCGCACCCTTCGAATCTGGGATGCCGAAACTGGTACTGCGGTTGGCCAGCCTCTAAAGGGACATACTGGATGGGTGTGGAGCGTTGCTTACTCTCCCAATGCACGGCATATCATCTCCGGATCCGAGGATGGGACCATTCGGATCTGGGATGCCGAGACTGGTGCTACAGATTGCGAGCCACTAGTGGGGCACGAAGCCTCTGTGTGGTCCGTCGCTTACTCTCCCGATGGGCGGCATATCATCTCTGGATCTGATGACAAAACCATTCGAATCTGGGATGCTGAGAGTGGCGCTTCAGTGGGCAAACCCTTAGAGGGGCATACTGGGGGTGTGCTCTCCGTTGCTTACTCTCCTGATGGGCAGTGTATCATCTCTGGATCCGCTGATCGGTCTGTTCGGATCTGGAATTCCAAGTCCGGTGCTATAATTAGCAAACCTCTGGAGGGGCATCAAAAGTCTGTGCGGTCGGTCACATACTCTCCCGATGGCCAGCACATAGTCTCTGGATCTGACGACAATACCATTCGAATCTGGAATGTTGAGACTACTGCCGAAGTCGAAAATGTTCTAGAGGGTCATAGCAGGGGTGTGAATACCGTTGTATACTCTCCAAATGGGCAGCACCTTGTTTCTGGGTCTGATGATAAGACCATTAGAATCTGGGACGCTACCACTGGTACCGCTGTTGGCAAGCCTGTAGAAGGGCACAGCGGTTGCGTGTGGTCCGTAGCGTACTCTCCGGACGGGCGATACATTGTCTCCGGGTCCTATGACAGGACCATTCGAATCTGGGACGCTATTACTGGCGCTGCAGTTGGAGATTCTCGAGAGGCACACGAAAACTCTGTTTGGTCCGTCGCTTACTCTCCCGATGGGCGGCACATCATCTCTGGATCTTATGACATGACCATCCGACTCTGGTGTGCTGAGACTGGTGTGCCAATTGGAAAGCCTTTGAAGGGACATACCAAGCGTGTAACTTCCGTCGCCTGCTCTCCAGATGGGCAGCATATCACCTCGGGATCCGAGGATGGGACCATTCGAATCTGGGACGCCGAAACTGGTTCTGCAGTTGGTATGCCATTAAAAGCACATGGAAACCCTGTGTGGTCCGTCACTTACTCTCCCGATGGGCGGCACATCATCTCTGGATCTGATGACAAGGCTATTCGGATATGGGATGCTCAGACGGGTGTTGTAGTTGGTAAACCTCTGGAGGGGCATACCGGCGGTGTCCTCTCGGTTGCTTGTTCTCCCGACGGGCAACAGATCATATCTGGATCTGCTGACTGGTCTGTTCGAATTTGGGATTCCAATACCGGTGCTACAGTTGGAAAGCCTCTAGAGGGGCACAAAACGGCTGTCCGGTCTGTCACTTATTCTCCCAATGGACGACACATCATCTCGGGATCTGATGATAATACCATTCAAATATGGGATGCTCATACAGGGGTTGTAATCAGCGAACCTTTGGAGGTGCACACCCGGGGTGTGAATTCCGTCGCTTACTCTCCAGATGGGCAACGCATCGTCTCCGGGTCCGATGATAAGACCATTCAAATCTCAGACGCTATGACTGGTGTTGCCATTAGTAAGCCTCTAATGGGGCACACTAAGCCAGTGTGGTCCGTTGCTTACTCTCCTGATGGGCAAAAAATCGTTTCCGGATCCCAAGATATGACAATTCGGATCTGGGATGCCGTTACTGGCGTTACAGCTGACAATCCTCTTGACGGGTTCACCAGTCATATTGATCCCTCTCCTGGTGGCCAGCCCGTCATCTCTGCCTCTGGTGACAAGACCACCCATGTGCCGGACTCATTTACACGTCTTTCTGTCCCACTTTCCACCTCTTCTAACCCCATACAGCCCCCCTTTTGCTTGGAGCCAGACACCAATGGTTGGGTCAGAGACCCAGAGGGTGGTTTACTATATTGGGTACCTCCAGACTGTCGTACAGGCCTCCATTCCCCTGCTCTCCTGACAATCCCTCTTACATCCAATACTCGATCTGTTTCTCTTGACTTTACAGGTTTTACCTACGGAACCTCATGGGCACAAGTTTTCAAAGGCACACAGCCCTAGCATCCTTCCCTCAGGCCCCTCGCTTGTAGTTTGATGTACAAAGTGGTCTTTAGCTTTAGCAATCCCAGTCTCCTCTTCTTTGGTTTTTTATTTCATCACAAAAAGCGTCAGAAAAGAGCTCCTCTATTTATAAGACAAAACATATAATGTTTCCTTCTTCTCAACCACTGCGAGCAATGCCTTGCAATGGCCTTGCATATAGCGAAGGAACTTACCTGCAGCCGTATTGTTCGCTGGGCGCTCCTATTGTAGCAATGACTGGCCCACATACAATGTCAACTTCTCCAATTGGTAATATGTTCCAACTGTGATTATGACAATTGCCATCCCCACTGGATTTCACCATCACAGTCATCAGTCATTGTCACCTAAATGGCGAACTGTCGGGTGAGGAGGATCAGAACGACCTGGGTGCGTCTGGGGTCAGGGACGAGGGACGAGGGCCAGCCAGTCTTCGCAGACTGCTAAGTGCGCCAGTCAGTTGTCGGCGGCGTAGAGAGAGGCAACAGAGAAGATGAAACACATACCAATGTGTGCTATATATGCGCACGACGGGGCTAAATTAGGGCGGGGAGGGCAGAGGCGGGAGGGAAGGGGCTTAAGAGACGAAGACAGGACGGGTCCTGATGGATTCCCCTCATGTGTCAACACACCCAAAAAGCAGCGCTTGCTTAGCAAAGCCCAGACTGCCCGTGGGAAGATTAGCGCTCGATTTCCCAGCCTCGTAGACGACCACAACCGCAACCGCATACCACGAATATGTCTCTGTGTGTACCAAAGATACTGAAAAGGCTGAAAAAGGTTCCCTAAACGCTCTGTAATCAACAAGACTCGCCGATATCGTGTTGGAAAGGAGATCAAGCACAGCATCGCCGGGGCTAACAGTGGCAAGCTAAGATTGGTGACTTGCTATCTTAAAAATTACGTGACACAGTCCTTTTATATATCATAATGGCCGCCTTGAAAGACAATGGCCTCGAATTGTGTGGATGAAGTGTGGCGAACTGCTATGACTCCTCGAGTAGGCTTTCATTGGGCAAGTGGCTTAGCGAGGTAGCAAGAACGAAATGTAGCGAAAGTGTATCAAGTCCCAACGGCCCAGGGAAATCAACGACTTGAGGAAACCAGACCGTCCGAGGTAAAAATGTCACAGCGTGGCGGTCTGCTCTGTACACTCTCACTATGGTGAGCTCAGCCACATCACTAATAGTCGTTGTTGAAACGTCCGACCTCCACGAGATGTCGTGATTGAGCGCCAGAGACTGAGAGGGATGCCGAAGCCGGCTGAATGAGACTTTTTGAGGGGCCCAATGCCAGTTTCGCAAACAGAACGACCTCTTGGCCGAATGGATAGTGAGTGGACAGCCCGTGGAATGCACGGACGAGGTTGCCATTGAGAATAGCGGCCACTAGCTGAACCTAGCCGTGCATTTATAAATTCTTCTTTCTGCTTTGTTTGCCAACGCGTACACCTCATCTATCCTTCCTTCTCAGCACTGACATATTTTTATCCGACAAATCTAATTCTTCGACCTCATCCCATGAACTCCTTCTACGCACTAACCTCCAACCACAACCAGAGCCACCCGACTATGGGATGTAACTCATCACCAATGGACCCTAAGGACCTTATTGCCGAAGGAATACGCTGCAAAGCCTTTGGCTTGGCTCTGTGTCCTATCCGCGATACTATTATATTACTTGATTACCATTACACACTGCGTGCCTGACCACTCGTAGTCTTCATATATTGATACGAGGGCGAGGCTCCTCGATCGACCATTCGGTATCACAAGTTTCCCAATTGCGGAATCGGTGGACAAGTAGTGTATCCGTTACGTAGCGTTATGCACCAAACCGCCAATGAACCTGACGCTGTACGTACTAATACTCTCAGCTGCACCACGATAAGAGCTTCAACAAACCCACACCAGGATCCAGCATGATCCAGTGATTACGGTGTCTGGCGAATCCACTCTGTTTGCCCAACACCCGGCCCACTGGTCCGTCCGAAGTGTATATCGTATATACCCGCCCTTGGGAACCGTGGCGATGTGAATGGGAAAGTCGGGAGTGTCACCTTCAAGGTGCCGGGAGAGTATGATCAGGATTTCACCGCAATAGAACCAAGCTAAAAAGGCGTGACGGCAGCGGAGATGGTCAAGATGTCTGCAGGGCCCAGCAAGCGGCAACGGATGAGTCAAAAGGGCCGCACTGGGCGGTGCATTCAGGGTCGGCACACCGTTCATAATTAGCTTCTACGATATCGAAACTTGGGCGTGTTATGTCTAATTACATGGCAGCGGGTCTGATCTATCACCAACGTCGACGACCTGCTAGATAACATGAGCGGCCCAAGGGGGTATCCAGCGTAGGGCGGCCTGTTCCAAACCATTTCTGGTGTGACACTTAGCCCTTCTCGTTCTTGGAACTCAGTGGATAAGGTGTTTCGTCGGACGCTGAGTTGATTAACTACTTGGGCGATAATGTAGCCACCTTAGTACCACACCACGGAACGAAAGGGCATCATTCCGGTATTTTTGGCAATTCGATTTGTAGAACCGCAGCGTGTATCCTTGAGAATATTTGCTACATTTTGGAAAGAGGAGAAAGCTTCAACCACCTCCCCATTACCTTGCGCATAGCGAGAATTTACCATTTATGCACCTGCGATCAGTATCAACGGTCTGGGCCGAAAGTTACAGGTTGCGCTCAGATCAACCGGGCTCGACATGTGCGCAGAGCACATTCAGACGGCGCTCCCTAGATGTCTCGGTATGTGATCGTCATGGCTTGCCGTATAATAGCTAATGAGCAAAATGATATCCCCACTGAGCTTGTTGGAAGGACGGTTCCCGAAGGACGCGACTAATAGATGAATTTGGTGGGCATATATTTAGCGCATAGGTGCATCATGGCGCTCCCTCGTAATCCATAAGCGCGTCGGTGCAAACAAACGAGTCGGTGCTCAGTCAGGCGTTGGCCACGAAGAACAGCAACAGGTCCCCAGTCCTGATCTCTCAGTCAGGCTTCAAAGTCGATTTGTGTAAACGTTTAGCGCGAGCACTGCGATTGTGTCCAATTTCGCTCAAGGCTTGAGTTGGGATGAAAGCCGTGTATGCTAGTCCGCGGTCATCCAGCAACAATCTTCGTCGTTGTGAGCGCAATTATTGGAATTTTTCACGTTGATTTGGAGCCGTTCTAATTTGGTTGGGATCAGGGATCAGAATATTTATTTGCTTTGTGGTAGACCTTGGATCTGGCCTTTGTGGTTGAAAGAACCTGTCAAAGTGCAAGCGGGCTACTGATACTAGGATTGTGCTCGACGAACCGAGCGCTATCGATATAATAGACGTGCTCGCGTGGAGTATTGAGAATGTTGCGCCCGGCCTGGAACCATTGAACCGGATGGCGTTCGGAAATGATCTGCACAAGAAATGATATCGAACCTAATAAGGAATAGCTGGATCGCGACGAAATTCATGGAACTAACAAGGAGAACGATTCGCCAACGCAAACTCCGATCCCTCTGGGGCGACGGAAGTTTTGTCGACTTCGATGCAAACCCATACCCGACAATCAACTATTCATAACGGGATGTAGCCGAGCCAACCGGCAGGGAAGGGTTTTAGTTGGTAGGTCAGACGGCAGATCGATTGTCCAACGGGCGGAAGATCCCAACGGCAAGCCGTGCTGGAGTCCCACACACGGCGCACAGGCGTCACGTTGCATGATGCATTCCCCTTCCTTCCCCCACAAAAAAAAGAGAGAAAAAAAAGAAATGATCTGCACCACCCTATCGCGAATGTCGAGCTCTTCGCTGTGAATCATTGGTAGAGAAGTGGAGATACCTATGTGACTGTCCCAGAGGTGCCGTATTGTCGCCTGTTTTCGTTTGTGGAGTGCTATTAACAATGAATGGACCAGCGATCCTCCAGTTTACTCTTCACTTATTCACCTCTCCATGTATTTCTATTTGGTCGACCCAGCATAGGGTCGCTCTTCTTCTGCGGTGTCGAAGGACTCTCAGCATGAGTCCGGTGGGATATCACTTAATCCCATACATTCCACCACCAGGGGAATCACACTATATACTCGTATACGTCACTTGGTGACCTTCTTCTCCTCTCCCCAGTCCATACCCTTACCGAACACAGAACATTGAGCATTCTTGCCTCCACAGCCGCCAAATCGCGTATCACCCCTCCACCATCCCAGGTCTTGACTCCTGAACAGCCTCGTTTGCGGTCAATCGGCGCGAATGGTCCTCGTGACAATGAACCTCAACCCGTCTCCTCGCCATTTCGGTTTTCGCTCTGCTATATACCTGCGCCAACTGCCTCTTCGTTCACGTACGCACTCCGACGCTCCCAGTACACCTATAGAGATGCCCCAACGCTTCCACGAGCCTCCTGAAGCTGACCGCACCGATCCTTCGAATATCTCTCCCCGTTGGTTGGTGTCACGGGGAGGTTTGTGCAAAGGATGTCTGTGACCTGCAGTGACCGATTCCGCTTTATACAGACATCTACATGGTTGCCTTTAGAGTTGCCCATGGTTCAAGCTTGTGTCATTTGGAGTGGGTGAGTATTCCCGTTATTACGCTCTCAAACACGAAGGCTGGTGGGACTTCTTTGAGTGTTAGGATGGATTCAATGCTATATTTTATACGAAAGGATACACGTAGTCCAAAGCAGCATGTTTTAGGTTACCTGAAAGGATAATGGTTACGGGTTTCAGCACAAGTGCAAGTACCCTGACTCTTCCCCTCTGTACAAACTCGCGGCCAAGATAGAAAGCTTATCTCCGACAAACTTTTTGCTTGAGCGTCACCCAAAGTGTCTAGATATGCCTTGGGGCATGGGTTGGATGGTGTGTATTGGACGAAGAAAAATATATTGCACTACCACTGGCCTTGGGAAACCATACATCCTATGGTCAGTGCCTAGATCACTTCAAATGACACCCGCGTGGTAGAACCGCGAACGGGCTGCATTTCATGCCATGCACCCAGCTTCGGCGTCTGGTGGATCTCGTTATCCCAGTCGGTCGATACGTCGTGTTGCGGTAGCGAGATCGCTTTCGACCGAGTATCATATGTGTGTGTCATGTCTGAGGTTTGCGTTGCGAATACGACGTCAGATGGGGGAATTGGTTTCCTTGATGAGGTAACACGACCGCCAGCCTCTCTCAGCGACAAAATTAAATGGTTACAGGCTATTACGTTCACGCATATGACGAGGCTGTTGAGGTGGTCAGGAAATGGTGCGATCGCAAGGCATCGCCACCTACTTGGTATCTACTATGGGGTAATAAAGCTATGTTCCTCCATGTAAGAGCCTATTGGATATTATAAAGATGGGAACTACTTACCTCCCTACTAGAGTTTGCGACCAACTCCAAACCGAAGGCGAGGACGAAGACAAAATAATAGGCCGCACCACCCACAACCAAAGCCCGAGCAAGGGGCGTATTGCCGACATGAACCCAAGTCTTGCGTATTTTGAGAACGATCATAGCAAGAAGGACAGTCTAGCGGAAAGATCACACCACTGAAACCTAATATGATGGTTGGACGCACCTCGATGATCAGTGCAGGTGTGCAGTCCAGGATGCCCCTTGGCAACTCGCGCCCGCATCCGGTCAAACTTTCAGGAGCTGTTTTCGGTTGTTAGGGTCTTGTCTCCCAAATACTGAAGTCTTACCAAGCTGCACTTTGTAAATGTTCTGCTTTAGAAGATCGATTCTCGTGCGTGAGATTTCACCCAGTATACCATACAAAGAGTAATGTACTGACCAGAAATGGGAGTTCCCTTGCTAGGGCAGAGCCAATAACCCCACAGACAAACAGGACCAGCAAAAAGAGTCCAACAGGCCGTGATCGATGATATACAGACCACACTTTTAGCATTTGTAGTACTGGAATTTATTGTCAGAGGTGTATGCACAAAGGGGCTGATGCTCCCACTTGTGATGATGAAATACATTGGCTGAGAGCGCGCGTTACTCACAACTTCCTACTATAGCTAAGGAGTGCTCACCGTTATGCTATAGGTCATAAACCCCCGTATATTGCATCTTGATCATCATGAGTGCCGTGCACACAGGAGTCAGATGATTAGACTTACAACTAGCAACCCAAAGTCAGTAAATGATATTTAGGTAACTCCGTGCGTACAGGGTTATCAAGCGATCGGTTTACGCGCCAGTAGAGGTGGAGAGAATATGCAATGAGCGGGAAGTAACGATTCTGGAG
>Ga0307515_10020837_pt1 | contig 11657 bp, 17 predicted proteins | sample 17_EM_MG_FD_194513 | JGI IMG/M metagenome (GOLD analysis project Ga0307515, IMG submission 194513) | Populus trichocarpa ectomycorrhiza microbial communities from riparian zone in the Pacific Northwest, United States - 17_EM | ecosystem: Host-associated > Plants > Roots > Unclassified | place... | reverse complement strand
TTTTTTTATTTTTTAAATTTATTTTTGATATCAACATATCAAAATAATATGAATATATCAAATAAGATTAATTAAAAGTAAAGATAAAATATATTTTTTTCAAAAATGATGTTGAAATATAAAAACAATTGGAATCTTAAAATAATAAAAAATAACCAGCAAAAAGACATAGGGACAAAACCGTCAAAGCACAAAACCGAACAGCTACAAATTTTAATCAGGACACTAGCGTCCGATCCATTTCAAACCGTTGGATTTTCAAAGCGAGCGGGTCTTAAAATTCAAATCGCATCCGCATCCCGCTCTCCCTTCACACTCTCACACACCAAAACAAACACACACAGAGAGAAGGGAATAGAGAGAAGAGAGATCGATAAAGAGATCTCTCTGAAATACAGAGGACTGGATCTAACAGTAGAAACACGTGCGATTCTCTCTCCGTTCTCGGATTCATCAAGGAGAAGAAAGCAAAAGATGTCAGGTCGCCACGAGAAAGAGAAAGGCGTTAACGTGCAAGTGCTTCTTCGTTGCAGGTAAACTTTTTATTAGGGTTTTATGGACTCAAATTAGTCATTTATTTGAATTTGTGTTGAACGTTTTTTTTGTTTTTTTTTTCTGGTGGCGATTTGTTAGGCCGTTTAGCGAGGACGAATTGAGGAATAATGCACCGCAAGTGGTGACTTGCAATGATTACCAGAGAGAAGTTGCGGTTTCACAGAATATCGCAGGGAAACATATCGATAGGGTTTTCACTTTCGATAAGGTGAAATTGAAATTATTTCTGTTTATTTAGATACCTTTTAATTTAAATTTTAAACTTGGAAATTAACTCAGTGGATCCTGCATTTTTTTCGGTGGAGATTGGTGATTTTAGGGTTCGATTTTGTAAGTTTGCGGTTGTTAGTGACAGATTCACTACCTGTGTTTGTTATTGGGTTCTCTTGGTACATCTAATTTCGAAGTCATGTTTAATTGTATATTGAATTGTTATCTACTGGGGTATTTATGATGTTTTTGTGGTTTGCATAATTTATTTTTTGATATTGAATATGGTAGGTTGCTTCGATTTCCTTGTCTGTAGAAAAATATGATAATTTTGTTAATGCTGGATGAATGTAGGTTTTTGGTCCTTCAGCACAGCAAAAGGATCTTTATGAACAAGCAGTGGTGCCAATTGTGAATGAAGTTTTAGAAGGGTTCAACTGTACCATTTTTGCATACGGTCAAACTGGTACAGGCAAAACTTACACCATGGAAGGTGAATGCAAAAGATCGAAGGTATAATTTATGGAAATATTTAATGGACATGTCGGTTTGATGTTTTAGATGTTTTATTGTGTAATTTATGAGTTAATGATCTATTCGTGTGATGTAAAATGTGACAGAGTGGACCTAATGGAGAGTTGCCTTCAGAAGCCGGGGTCATACCGAGAGCAGTTCAACAAATTTTCGATACTCTTGAAGGCCAAAATGCAGAATACAGCGTGAAGGTCACTTTCTTAGAATTGTACAATGAAGAGATTACTGATTTGCTTGCTCCTGAGGAGATTTCTAGAATTTCTTTGGAGGAGAAGCAAAAGAAGCAGTTGCCTCTTATGGAGGATGGCAAAGGTGGGGTTCTTGTAAGAGGTTTAGAGGAGGAAATAGTTGCAAGTGCGACTGAGATATTCACACTTCTAGAAAGAGGATCTGCAAAGCGTCGAACAGCAGAAACTCTGTTGAACAAGCAATCGAGGTGATAATTCTTTAACTGTTTAATGCTCAGGGGGTGATTACAAAGTTCTTGTTATATAAAGAATCCATCTTTTTTCACAGTCGGTCGCATTCTCTCTTTTCTATTACAATACATATCAAGGAAGCAACACCTGAAGGTGAAGAACTAATCAAATGTGGCAAGCTGAATTTGGTGGATCTAGCTGGTTCAGAAAATATTTCTCGCTCAGGTGCTAGAGAGGTATACATTCTTATTCTGAAACCATCTGTTATATATGATTTTTTTTTCTGGGAATTGCCAAGTTAAATTTAAATTTATAAGTATCTGATGCTTTGTAATCCTTGTTGATTAATAGGGTCGTGCAAGAGAAGCTGGTGAAATCAACAAAAGTCTACTTACTTTGGGGCGAGTCATTAATGCTCTTGTGGAGCATCTTGGGCATATCCCTTACAGGTTTATCCTTCTACCCAAGCCATATCTTATGTTGATTTTCTTCTGACTTCTATTTACCTGTTTGAATTGCTCCAGGGATAGCAAGCTTACCAGGCTACTTCGTGATTCACTTGGAGGAAGAACCAAAACATGTATTATAGCAACTGTATCACCAGCTGTTCATTGCCTGGAAGAGACATTGAGTACACTGGATTATGCGCACAGGGCTAAGAATATAAGAAATAAGCCGGAGGTTAGTAGTCTTGTTTTATTTTAGTTATTTTGAATAGATTTGTTTGCTTTCCCCAAAGGTTTCTATAGCAGTAATATATGCATCTGATATGTAAAAGCTCATTATGACTTGATACAGTTTGGGTGGGGGACTGTCTTGGTGTAGTTTACTAGCTTTTGTTCTTTTCCCATTGTTGACAAATGTAATTCTCGAATGAAATCTTCTATTATGCAAGCTAATGTATACTATTGCATATCAATTAGGGCTGAGCATTTTCGGTTCGGTCCGGTTTTGGACCAAAATAAACAACCAAACCGAATTTTTTTTTTAAAGTTTTTGAACCGAAACGAACTGAAAACCGGTTCAAACCGATTAATTTCGGTTCGGTTTTTTTCCCTTCCAAACCGGTCGGTTCGGTTCGCTTTTAGCAACCCAATCCTTATCAAGAATTTGTACAAGCCAAAACAAGGGTTTGCTTTTAGCAACCCAATCCTTATCAAGAATCTGTACATCAGCCACGGCATAACCTTTCGCATGTAAAGGACTGCCTCGTTTTTTTTTGCTGTCACATGAAAGCTTCAATAGCAACTGAAGAAGCTTCCTATGAGCGAGTCATAGCTCGTTTGAGTTGAAAATTTAGTGTGTTCGAGTTCGATGAAAAATAAGAAAAAGTCGAGGAGGAGTCTGTCTGTGGTTTATTGAGTAAGTGTTTGTGTGTGTGCCTGTGGGGGGGGGGGCTGGATAAGATCCCAAGAAGGAGAGAATTGAGAGATGCAGAGAGCAAAGGCAAAGGGATGGGAGAGATGCAGAGAGCAAAAGCAAAGGGAGGGCTTGCTGGTTAAGATCCAGAGAAGGAGAGAATTGAGAGATGTAGAGCAAAGGCAAAGGGAGGGCTTGCTGGTTTTGTGTTTAGGAATGCTACTTTAGGTTTAGGGTTAAAAAACGTCCTATTTATACTTGTTTTTTTTTAAGTGTGGGCCTGGTTGAACCGGTTCAGTTCGGTTTTAGACTTTGAAAACCGAACCGAACCGAAACTTTTTTGTGATTTTCGATTCGGTTTTTCCAGTTATTTTTTTTTTGGTTTTTTCGGTTTATCGGTTTTTTTGCTCATCCCTAATATATCAATTGTTTGAGTGGGCTCTGCACCTGGGATTTTTTTTAAACTTAAATTTTACTATGAGGAATGATGCTAAGATCTCAAGTGGCATGCATTTATGTCTGATTTAGCTGTACAAACATTGCTTCTTCTATTTTTTTAATTTTTTTTTGGTGATGGAAAGGTACATGTTATATATTTTCTGCCTTGAAGACCTATCGGATTGAGTTTAGATATGGCAACTCTATGTATTTTTGCCTTTCCTATTTAATTTAGATGTGCTTATTGTAGCTTTGTATATTATTAAACATTTAAATAGTTGTTTGTAGTTTCGTTAGGGAGTTCATAAATTTTGCTGTGGCTGTTCGTAGGTCAACCAAAAGATGATGAAAACAACTCTTATCAAGGACCTTTATGGAGAAATTGAAAGACTTAAGGCAGGTGAGATGCTTTGAATCTGCAGGGGTAGTAAACAAAAAACTTTCCATTGGTAACTCATGTTGCTTTAGTTTGATGAATTTAAATAATCTTTGGCATTTTGTCTAGAGGTTTATGCTGCCCGTGAAAAAAATGGTGTTTATATGCCGAAGGAGCGATACTATCAGGAGGAAAGTGAAAGAAAGGTATCGCTTCATTCCCCATTTTTACATATTAGCTTTGATGCTGCAATTATACATATTACCTACATTAGGCCATTGAATATTTCTTTTATACTACAAGTTTTTATGCTCATGTCATGTCTTTATTGTGATCAGGCCATGGCTGATCAGATAGAACAAATGGGAGTTATGATAGAAACCCATCAGAAGGTAAGTATTTGTGGCAATTTTTCTACAGAAGTTGTGGATTTATTATTTTCGTTGGTATGAAACTGAAATTTACAAGAACAATCTATGGTATGCTACAAACAGCAATCTGAGGAGTGGCGAGATAGGTACGATGCCCAGGTTCACCAATGTTCTGATTTGAGCAGCAAACTTAGTACCGCTGAGGTGAGCTGGGTTGGTTTGTTGTTTAGAATGTTTCTTATGTTTGAATTGACTTTCTTGAAATGGGTGAAACGTGCAGAAAAATTTCAATCAAACTATCAAATTGCTCACGTGTACTGAAGAAGAATTGAAGAAGTGTCGATATGGTTTGAAAGAGAGGGATTTTATCATATCTGAGCAGAGAAAAGCAGGCATGATTGACTATTCTTCTACTGAATTTTTACTCATTTATTTTTGATGTATTAATAATGCTGATGAATTTTCAAAACAGAGAATGCTCTGGCTCATCAAGCTTGTGTTTTACGATCTGACCTGGAGAAAGCACTTCAGGACAATGCTTCTTTGTTTCAGAAGATTGGTATGTAGTCCTTGACTTGGTTTCAAACAGTCAACTTTATTGTTATGCAATTGAGAGTTGTAACTATCTACAATATGCTGTGCAGGTAGAGAAGATAAATTGAGTTCTGATAACAGATCAGTGGTTAACAATTTTAGAGGGCAGCTCTCCCAACAGATTGTTTCTCTATGTAACATGGTATCTATGTCTATATCTCAGCAAAATGAACATCTTCAGCGTGTTCAGGAACTTGGTCATTCCTTCTTAGACATGCATTATAAGGTAATTGATAGGCTATGGTTACCATTTTCTTTTTCTTACAGATTTCGCTATCTGTTGTCACAGTACTTTTGATTTAATTGATTTGATTTCATTTTCCCCAGTTTTGTTCTTATTCACCTCATACATGCTTGATATTTTGTTTCAGTCAATTGAGGAATTGAAGAAGAAATTATCGGCTTCGAGGGCCATGTATATTTCTCACATCGAGGCAGTGCAAAATGTTGTCCGTTTGCACAAGGCCAGCTCTATTGCCGGCTTAGAGGAAATTTCTTCGATGGCTTCTTCCAGCACACAGTCTATTAAAGATGTAGGTTTCAATTATTTGGGTTGGTTGTTTTACCATTTTGTCTTTCTTTAGACATACCACGAACATTTATGTATTTGTTTGATTTCTTTTTCAAATCTGTATCTATCATCCGAGACGTTTATGTATTCCTTTGATTTTCTTTTCAAATCAGTATCTAGAATCAGAGGCTGGTCCAGCGGCTTCGATATTTGATGACCTCCAGAATAGTCTTTCAACTCACCAGGGAGAAGTATCTCTTTTTGCCAGGGAAATGCGTCAGGTTTGATCCTTGATCTTATCTTGTATTTTTTTTTTAATTTTTATTTTGTTTTGGGTATCAGCTGCTAATTTCAATAAGACTTGCTATTTGCAGTTTTTTTTTATCTCAATATTATCCCTTAAACATTGAAATTCATCTGTAACTTGCTTTTATACTTTCTTTATTAGATGCTAATAACCCCATTTACTGTTTTCTAAATGTATACATGTAGTTTGCTACTTTTACCAACCCTAGTCAGATGTGTTCTCCTGGTTGATCTTTCAATTTATTCCTTTTGTTTTAAATTCCTTGTATCTTTTGCTGTTTCTTATTTTGTAATTTTGTTTTCATGTGGACTGAACAGCGATTCCTTGTCAGTAGCGAGAAAAGAAAGGAGGTTTCTGAATACATGAATGGATTTCTTGACAAGATTTTGGAACAATGCAAAAGCCTGGAAAATCATGCAGTGCAAGCTGATGCCATTCAAATGAAAAATATTACTGATTTTCAGGAAGCTTATGAGGTGAGGCATGGTAAAGAAATTAAACACATGGGTGAATATGTCCTGTTCTGCATTACCAACTGAAAGCAACTATGCAGGAGCAATCAAAAACCGATACTGAGAAGCTTGTTGCTGATATCAATAACCTGGTTTCCAACCACCTTCAGCGTCAAAAAGAGCTGGTTTGTTACATTATTTTCTCAGATATAGTTTCCTGTTTGTTGTATTGTTAAGATGCTGATGGTTAAGTCAATAGGTGGATGCAAGGCTTGTTGATCTTAGAGAAACTGCAACTGGAAACAAGGCATTCTTGGATGGACACGTTTCTTCAATGGAGTGTGTGTCAACAGATGCAAAACGAAAATGGCATGAATTTTCCATGAAGGCAGAAGACAGTGCTAAGGATGTTGCTGATTATTCTTCTGCCAAACATTGTAGGATGGAGTCGCTCTTACAGCAATGGTATGTAAAGTCTTCTGCAAGTGGTGGTTGAACTCAATATCTTTTATTCTTTTGTTGATTGGTTCCCTATTATTTTCTTTAGTGTAAGTACTGCTGGATCAGCTTTCAAGCATTGGCAGAAGACACATGACTCTGTGAACAAGATGGGAATTAGTCATGTTTCTGAATTGGTATCGCTTACAAGGTAGAAATGCCACATTCTCTTAATATTTTTGATATGTAGTTAATCTTGACATCCACTGTCTCAAAGAACCCACAAGTGCATTTTTATCTGAGAATCCACCTCCAGTTAGTATGGATCAGGGTGTCATGTTTTTGGCTCTTGTCATGGAGTGCATAGGCCAAGCTTGATTGTACCCTTCTTTCATTGTTTCATCTCATTTTCACAGTTGCCTCATTAAGTCATATCATCATTTTGTTTAAATTCATCCTTTCTTCCTTTCAACGCCTTGGTGCAGAAATGCATCGGAAAGCTTCGAGCAGCATGATGCTGAGGTTGATTCTGCGCGGGTTACAGCTGAGCAAGATGTGGCAAATAATAGTGAAGATATCCTCAAGCGCATTGACAGTAATTTATCTGTGTCTTCACTTTTCTTTTGCTTGTTTTTTCAATGATAATCACAGCCTTTCACATCATTTTAAATTTCACTGAAATACAAGATGTTTGGTAGATAAATTGTATAAGGATCACTCTTGGTGATTCATGGAGAATGTTACAATGATTTTGAATGTCTTACATTATACTTTTCAAACCTGCAACATCTCTGTTTTGTTTTTCACAATTCTCTACTCCCCATTCCTGCGGTAAATGTAGAAGCATAATTTTGGAATCATCATAAATAGTTTGGGGAACAATGATTGCGTGTTTATTGTAGTTAGTCTACAAGTTATTCTTCTTCGAAGAGAATTCTGGCTTGTTTTAGCTGGTGTTTTATCACGTGCATGTAGATTTAGGTATGCATACTAGTTGAGGATCAGTGTATGTTGACATACTTTCACATTGCACTCGTTACTTTATGATTTGGGATGTAGAATTAATGTTGACATGGATGTGTTTACAGGAGTGTCAGACAAGGAGCGAGGATCTGTATCTAAGATCTTGGATGCTGTTAAAGCCCATGCAAATGCACTGGAGACTTTCAGAGAGGATCACTCTGGCAAATCTGCAGCTATCGAAGATAGAGCACATGAAACATTTGAGCAGCGATATATGGTAAGTTGGTTTGGTTTAGCACACCTAACCTCTACTCAAGTAGGGGGGATGGGGGTGGTGTATGATTTTGCTTTGAATGTCGTTGAAATTTTGACAAATCTATGTATTAGAATTGTTTGATGTGCTGTTTTGAATTCTTAAATTGCGTACTCTAGTCTCAAAACGTGTTGAGTTGCTCTAGTGGGCCTGGTCATGGAAATATATCGGCTACCAGGTTTCAAATAACTAAATTTTAAGCTCATTTGGATGCAATATGTATTAGTCATATTATGGGCATGCCTGTTGTGTCAGTGGTATATGCTGTAGGTGGGATAGATGGATGGATGAATGAAAGGGGGGCTGCTTGTTGAGTTGCCAGACATGTAATAAACGGAGAAAATACATGAAAATGTTCTTGAAATATTTGTAGCTGAAAGTTTATGTCGAATAACAGGGTTACAGCTATCTAAAACTGGAGAGACTTATCTTGTAATAATTTACATCTTGTTTGTTAATGCTTATGTTTAACAGTCTGATGTGCAATTTGGATTATGGCCTCCTACAAAATATAATTACACTCACTTGATAATTATGTTGATCTGGCTTGCAGGATTATGAGTCTACAGGCACAACACCAGTGAGAAGTGAGCCGGATGTTCCTAGCAAGGGGACCATTGAATCACTTCGAGCAATGCCAATGGAAAATCTTCTCGAGGAATTTCGAGAAAATAATTCATACGAATCATTGGAGGAGAAAGAACTGAAACCATCTCTAATACCACGGTCACCCCTTGTTCAACTGAATCAGCAATAGCATTGGCCGTGTTTCATTTGTCTCCGCAATGACTGCCTATTTGTATCTTTATTCTGTACCATCGGCGTCCTGAGTTATTATTGAAAACTGCAAGGCTGCAGGAAAGGGTCTGGCAGAGGATTCTTGTGTCTAGGTTAATAGATCCCATCTTGGGATTTAGTAATTTGAAGCTTAACAGAATGATTGTAAATTGAGGCACAAAACTACACATTTGGGGTTCAAGATGGGTGGTTCCTTTCAGTTCTGCTCGTGTAATGTAACGAATGCCATTCTTTAATCAATTATGATTAGTAGTTTTTCCGAATCCTTCTGGTTCCCAAAGTATTTGCCAATTTTCCCTGGTGATTTTGTTGCTGCCTTACTGCACCAGCTAGATCTCTTTGCGTTGAAAAAAAAGGGGGAACATCTTAAACGAAGTACTTGGTATTTAGAGCCAAGGTGGATGCTAGTAAAAGGGAGATAAATTGGAGGATCTTGCCACCAAGTTCCTCAGAAAGTCAGAACAGCCATTCAACAGAACTCCCTCGTCTGTAATTACAAGCTTACAGCTTAGGTTCATAAACAGTTAAAACATGACATTTCTATTTATCAACCTCTCTGAAAACCTGTTTCTTCTCAGCTTCTTAGAATATTTTCAGTTAAATTTCCTTTTTTTTATTCATGCTTTTTTTTTTTTGGGATGAAAACTGATTTTTTATTTACAGCATTATTATTGTTATTTGAATAAGAAATTATAGCAACTAAAATAAATAATCATAAAAATTTAAATTCAATAGAAAAAAAAATGTGTTCCTTTGATAAAAAATCTCTTTTCGTTGTTTATTTATTCTTACAAAAGCATATCTTTTATAAGACTAGGCGTTGCTTGGCCTAGAAGGATAGGTCCGAACACCTTCTCTATTGGCTAGAAGTGCTTTTTTTTTTCTTCTAATTCGGCAAATGGCGCATCTTCGTCCACCTGGGTTGACGATGTGTCGCCCTTTATAACAAATTCCAGTCACTTTTGGTAGATGAAAAATCAGGATTCAGATAATTTGGACCGAAAAGCCCAAATCTCAACTCCCTTTTCACCTAAAACACAGTAAAAATAATAAGAATAAAAATAATTAAATTAAAATTGAATGGAAAATATCTCTGTTTTGTTTTTCACAATTTTTGTTTCATGTATATCTTCCATAAAGATTGTTCATTTGATTGGACATGTTGCTTATTTCTGTTCGCATAAGTTGTAATTGCTTTTGAATATCTATAAGAACATTACTAGAGTTCGAGTCCATGGTAACTATGACTTCTAGATTGTGTACTAGACAACCACTACGTAAATGCATGCAAAAATTAATTCTAAGACTGAGATTACAAATAACACTTGCAAGTAAAAATGCAAAATAAAATTATAGCTAATATATATATATTTTTAATCTTGGAGACTAAGTAATGACAGATTAAACCAGGAAAATTCGCAAGCAAGCAATGTAAGTCCTCTAAATGCACACAAGTAATTCAAACACAATGTTTCAGTTTTCCAACGAATTTAACCAAGCTCCACAATTAATTACGAGGATCAGATACTCATTGCCAATAAATAAGCCCAAAATTAAGATAATTAAATTTGCGAGGCGTATTATGTAACTTATTTATGAGCAAGCACAAAGAATAATATTAATGCTAAATCTTGGTTAACAAGTGTAAAAGCATACTAGGAACGATGATATTCAATGGGTAAAAGAATTTCTGACAAGGTGATGTGGCAGTGAAAGATGACGTGGCAGGTGACACAGATGCTGCCTCGAAGTGCTGGCGTGGCAGGTGACGTGGCGCTAGCGCAGCTGATGCTGCCTCAAAGTGCTAACGTGGTAGGTGACGTGGCGCTAGCGCAGCTGATGCTGCCTCAAAGTGCTAACGTGGTAGGTGACGTGTCGCTGGTGTGGTAGGGTTAATTATTTTGCGAGCTTCTGTTTCCTTCTTCCCTACCTCCTGTGATTTGTTGCCGTGCTGACGGTGATGGCGTAAGAAACAGGGCTTCGTGATTCTGCTTGGGCCCGGCGGTGCGAGGGAAGGGGCTGTGGTGTCTGTGGTGTCGCTGCTGGACGAGGGCCTGTTGATGCGTTGATCCGTTGTCGCTGCTGAAGGCGAGGGCACTGTGGATGGTGGCATTGCGACTGGTGCTGTTGCTGGAGGGTGCGAGTCAATGGTGGTTGCGACAGATGGTTTGTAACGCTGATTTGGGTTGCTGAAGACAAAGACCTGCTGTGGCTGCGACGTTGCGGGTTGTTGAAGGCAGTAAATCGACGTGTACTTGTGTCTTGGTTGTGATCGTTGGCTGTGATCGGCGTTGATGTAGAATTGCCGATCGCTCTGTGAGACTGATGTGCAGGTCTTCTCGGTGGTGGGTCTGCTGCTGTGATTGGCTGAGGCGCCGCTGCTGAAAATCGCTGTCGTTGATGATGAACAGTGTTGATGAACAATGTTGATGAACAATGTTTTTTTTTTTTTTTGTAATCAGAACAGTACGAATTTTTTTAGATCAAACCGGATCTAGGGTTAAGTATAAACATATAGATCGTTTAATTGTAAGAACAATTAAAATTCATGCTCTGATACCAAATTTAATGCAGGACAATAACTAATAAAATTAAAACAAGAAAAGAAAGAAGCTTTTAGAGAGAAGAAAGCTAAAGAAGAGAAGAAAGAAGATTGAAGATATGCAAAGTAAAGCCTAAAACATCTTACTATTAGGCTCAGCCCATCAAATCAAACTGTTTAACATAAATAATTTCAAATAAATAAAATAACAATGAGATAGGCCCAAATGGGCTTAGTCTCCCAACCAAAGCGTGACAGACTGGGCCATCCTACGTCGTCTCCATCCATATATTCATGTAGTTTGCGGTGTATATTCATGTACCCACCAATATGTAATTACAAGCTTACAACTTAGGTTCATAAACAGTTAAAACAGGATATTTCTATTTATTAACCTCTCTTTTCTGATTCACGAAACTGAAAACCTGTTTCTTCTCAGCTCCTTTTGCTGTAGCCATTCCAAAACAAGCACTAGCA
>Ga0307515_10020836_pt1 | contig 11657 bp, 15 predicted proteins | sample 17_EM_MG_FD_194513 | JGI IMG/M metagenome (GOLD analysis project Ga0307515, IMG submission 194513) | Populus trichocarpa ectomycorrhiza microbial communities from riparian zone in the Pacific Northwest, United States - 17_EM | ecosystem: Host-associated > Plants > Roots > Unclassified | place... | reverse complement strand
ACTCCTTCTGGGAAGTACAACTATATCCACCAATGTCAATCCCTTGTTGGCCTTTATCGCAATATGACCTACAGCAGTCATGCCATTGGCTCCAAATGCAGTTTCCTGAGGCACCTGTTTGAGCCCCAGGTCTTCAGCCGCCCTCTTAATTCTTGCACTGGCCTCCCTATGCAATCGGAAGCGGTCGTCTAGGCTCACGTTCGAAGACGTGATGTGCTTGAGAGACGCATTGAGTGCATAGATCAAGTTAACAGGCGCTGGGCGAGATGTTAGGATATTTTTGTAATTGGGTGTGTAGACAAGAGAGTAGATGGAGAGACCCACGAGTTGCAAAGTAAGCTGGACTCCCGGCTTCGTAAGCCCGCATGATTGGCAACCAATGTTTCCAGCTTCCGTAGTAGGAAGTCACTGGAGTCTTCCGCTCTTGGAAAACCTATTGAGACTCCCAGCGTCAGAAACCAACTGACCAAACCGACGCGAGGGTGATGTTACTTTGATTGCCCGTTCGCTCGCACACAGCAAACTCAACCCAGGAGGAACGCCTATCCCCTTTTGCGAGGCGGTGAGGACGACATCGATCCCCCACTCATCAAACTTGATTTCCTCGCTTGCGACTGAACATACACCGTCTACTATGACCTGTGGTCTGTTGTCAGCGGCGAAGACCAGACTATCGCCAGAGAAGATCACGAACCAAGGTATCCGGGGATGTCTCCTTTGCAGCCTGTGCCAACGATCTGATGTCCGATAGGACACCAGTGGAAGTGTCGACATGAGTGATGGTCACGACTTTGTACTTGTCGGCTTTGAGCTCCTCAACCAATTGCTCAACCCGGACTCCATAACCAATAGGGGCCTTTACTTGCCGCGCGGTTGCTCCATATGTTTCTAGGCTTTCGGACAGAGGGCACTTTAGTCCACACCTGAACAAACACTTGAAGATAAAGTGGCTTACCAATCCGCAAACGAATCGCCAAAGTACCCAGAATGTAGGACTAGAGCCTTCTCCCCTGGTTCTACGAGATTGGAAGCGACCTACAAAGTGTGACTATTTGTTGGTGCGATGTTCTACGGCCGTACCTCGTCCCAGCCCAAAGTCCCTGAGCCGGCGATGATGAATGGTTGACCATTCCTGGTCTGGAGTACCTGGCTGTATATAGTCGTTAATCCCTCGCAATTGGTCTGAAAGATGGAGAGCTACTTACCGGAACATCCTAATGCAATCGCCCAAGACAGGTATAAAGTCCGCGCCTACATGGGACATAGAAGGATGTGCATTGGCATATAGACTGTAATGAAAAGAGTGAGTAATCGGGATTCCGAGAGCTGGAGGTTAGGGACGTGCACTTCGTCGTGAACTTCGATCGGGCCCGGTATGACGAGCAGCCTGCTCAATCGTCAGTGAGAGGCGACAAGAGGGACGCAAATGTCGTATACTGACTTGTGGGGTTCCTACGATCGTGTGTATCGTGAGTACGCTGCACCGGCCCGGACAAGCGTAAGAACGAACGTACCTGCTTAAACTCTGTTGCTGTCGCCATTTTCCGCGAGTTGTCGGTCCAGGGAGACAATCTAAAGACAGCCTGAGCGACCCGAGTCCGTAACGAGAGCACGGCTGGAGGGGTGGATATGCGAGACAGACGGAAGGAGGAGGAGAGCATTTCTGGGGTGCGGCATGAATGTGGCTAGGTCCAAGATGAAAGTAGAATACCTTTCAGGGCTGAACAGGTGTTCCGGAACGGTGTCGCTCGATGCGGGGTTTCCGGTTGCAGTTCAACGATGAACGTTGGACGCCTTCTCCGTCTGTGGTAAATGGCAGACTCGCCGCAGCTCAGCCTGACACTCCTCGGAGCCGGTCAGGAAGTCGGTCGTTCTTGTTGTGTCCTCCAATACAGAGGAAAAACTATCGTTTGCGATGCCGGCGTGCACCCCGCCCACAGCGGACTCGCTTCTCTACCGTTTCTTGACGAACTCGACTGGAGCAAAGTTGATGCCATCCTTATCACCCAGTAAGTTTCATTCAACACCCTAGAGGAGACGCGTCAGAAGCGAGACGCGTCAGGCGAGTGCGGACGCGGTCCGAGTCAACAAAAGCGGATAGTAGCGCCTTGTAGGCATTATACTGCTTGAATATACTTGCTTTTCTCCATCTTCAATCTATTTGACCCTTCAAACCGTTTTCATGTCGCTGTCGCAAGACACATCTCTCTCCAGTGTGCCCTTCAGCAAACTTGAATACGTTCGCTGATACTCTTACCAGCTTCCACTTGGATCATGCTGCCGGTCTCACTTACATCATGGAAAAAGTAGGTCGTGGCAGTCTCTGTTCTGGCGTCTCTGACACACAGAACAGACTAATTTCCGAGATGGAAAGGGCAAGGTGTACATGACACACCCCACGAAAGCCGTTTATAAGTTCATTATGCAAGATTTTCTCCGAATGAGGTACGCTGGTCATCCTGAACTTCGCATCATACTCAAGTTTCATTCGCAGCTCTGGCTCAACAGACTCTCTTTTCACTCCCCTCGATTTCAGCATGTCCTTCGCTTCTGTCATAACCGTCTCTGCGCATCAGTTGATATCACCATCGCCTGGTTTTTCTTTCACACCGTACCATGCCGGACACGTCCTCGGCGCGTGCATGTTTCTCATCGACATCGCTGGACTCAAGATCCTCTACACCGGTGATTACTCCCGTGAGGAGGATCGCCATCTCGTAAAGGCCGAGATTCCACCTGTACGACCAGATGTCCTCGTCGTCGAAAGCACGTATGGCGTACAATCACACGAAGGTCGAGTGGAGAAGGAAGATAGATTTACGTCGCTCGTACATTCTATCATCAAGGGGGGCGGGCACGTCCTGCTGCCCTCATTCGCACTCGGGCGTGCTCAGGAGTTGCTTCTAATCCTCGAAGAGTATTGGTCACAACATTCCGACCTACATCCGGTGCCGATATACTATGTGTCAAGTCTGGCCAAGAAATGCATGGCTGTCTATCAAACGTACATCCATACAATGAATTCGAATATCCGGGGACGATTCGCTAAGCAGGATAATCCTTTCTCATTCAAGTAAGCCCTCCGACTGAACCGCTGTACAACACATCTGACATCCGGATAAGATACATTACGAATCTTCCTCAAACCCGCGGTGCAGAAAAACGAATAGCGGAGGGCCCTCCATGTGTCGTGTTGGCAAGTCCCGGTTTCATGGACAACGGTTCCAGTAGAGAGCTCCTCGAACTATGGGCGCCAGATCCCCGCAACGCAGTCATCGTAACTGGTTATTCCATCGAGGGCACCATGGCTCGAGTGCGTACGCTGTTTCCAGCCTCTGTGATACCAACTAAGCATCCGATTATAGGAAATTACCAATGACCCTGAAGAAATCATGTCCCTCAAAGGCACACCCATCCCACGCCGATTATCTGTACACACAATCTCCTTTAGTGCGCACGTCGATTACACTCAAAATGCCGAGTTCATCGACCAAGTGAGCGCCCAGCACATCATCCTAGTGCACGGTGAGCAAACTGCGATGTCGCGCTTGCGCGCTGCCCTTCAAGCCAAGTACAAAGACTCGGAGGAGGCAGTACAGGTACACGCCCCGCGGAATTGTGAGACACTCAAGTTAGCGTTCCGAGGGGAGAGAGTCGCCAAGGCCATTGGCGTTCTAGCAGAGAAGGAGCCCGAAACGAACACACCATTCCAGGGGCTGCTCCTCGCTAAGGACTTTACATATACTTTGCTTGACCCCAGGGATCTAGGCGAGTTCACGGGTCTGTCAACCAGCGTGGTCGTGCAGAGCCAGACGGTACCCATTTCGGTTGGCATCGAGCTGGTAAGATGGCATCTGGAGGGCATGTTCGGCAAGGTCGAAGAAGGTGTCGACGATGATGGGGTGAGGACGCTACGGGTTATGGGATGCGTGGATGTCAAGCACACGAGGGAGGGAGAGTTGAGGATCGAGTGGGAGAGCAGCGCACAGAGTGATATGATCGCGGATTCGACTCTTGCTCTCATATTTGGTGTTGAGAGCAGCCCTGCTAGTGTCAAGCGTGAGTACTGTCGCTTCATTTGTGTAGTGGTCAAGTTGTTGAAAACTCGGATGCAGTGACGGCACAGAACCATTCACACCACCATCATCAACATCACTCACATCCACATGCCGATCCTCTGAAGGAAGAGGAAGAGCGTCATATGCGATACGAGCGACTGCTATCCTTCCTGTCCAGCCACTTCGGAGAGGCAATGATTAGTATCCCTGAAGAAGAAGAGAGGATCAAACCTGAGAAGGATACGACTATGAACGGAGCGGGCTCGGATACAGGTTCGGACAAGGAACAAGGTGAACTAGGTGAAGAACCCTCCATCATCGTCAAGGTCGATGAGGGTGAAGCGAGGGTCAGCCTGATTGACCTGGTGCGTTCTGATTACCCCAAACGTCACTTCACACTCTCACACTAAGTTTTACGTTCAGACCGTCTCAAGCATGAACGAGGCACTTCGCGCGCGGGTCCGTTCCATCGTCCAGCTCGCCACTTCTACGATCAATAGCCTCGCGTTTGCCTACTCAGACTCTACGGGAGACGACGAGAACTCGGCGTTGTGTAAGCTCAGCCGAGAACCTGCACGACTGACCGAAGCACGGTTTTTGGATGGACCGGCGTTAGGAGCACTCGGAGTTGGTGAAGCAGACGATGAAGATGACGAAATGAAAGCCCCCAGAAGTGAGGATGCAAGTGACCTTGATATCAGTGAGGATGGGGTGAAGAAAGAGGATGAATGAGAGCTTCCTGTCCCTGTGATTCATGTTGTACTCTGCTAATGTGGATAAAGGGCGAGATTGGCGGGCAGTTATCGAATCGTCAGGAACTCACGAGGAGGCCCGCCCATTTTAACTTGAACATGCGCATCCTCAGCGGGTAAAGAATGATGATGGTCGTACCCGAGAGAAACGTAAACAACTTGCCGCCGTACATTAAGCACAAGAAAGGTTTACCAATTATAATTTTTAGGAGCAGAGATACAGCATAACAATCTGATGCGATGGGGTACAGGGCGTTGTGCGAGGAATCGAGTAGGACCTAATTGCGAGTGAAGAGCTCACGATGACTTCCAACTTCACGCAGTGAAGGCAGGCATGCCAGGGTACTGTGCGATGATGGCTTGAAGCGCCTTGGATTCTTCGTTCCAATCTGGTGCGCTGATCCTGGAGACGCCGTATCGTACTCGAGTTTGTTCCTACGTTCGCATGGTCAGAGTTGGGTGACACAAAGGAATATTCAAACAACGAGTCACATTAAAGGTATCTTGCTTTGCACGACAGGAAAAATTCCAAATCCTCGAGTTTGCAGCGCCAATGATCTTGGAGAACGTACTGTCATCTCCCTCCTTCAGGTGGGATCACAAGCGTCAGTGAAGTGTGATCGTTTCTAGTAAAGAGAACGCACATCCTTCAGGGCCATAAGCTCATCGGCTGTCTTCCCAATGATCTGGACGCCGACATCATTGAAGCCTTGCAACCAAGCTTGGGTGGTCCAGTCGGCGACTTGCATGCCCAAGAGGTACCTACGGAAGTCACATTCAGAGAAGAACCTCGATGAACTGGATAACCCCGTCTCACCGGTATTCAGGCTTGTCCCAACTCTGGTTACACTTCTCGCAGTACCACGCATCACCCTGGAGATTGACCTTCTTGTTGCACCCATCTCCGCGGCATGCAGGATACGCAATATTGTCCTGCTTGATCTGTGTGATGATACCGCGAATGGAAAAGTACTCCGCGTTGTCATGCATGCCCAACTCCTGGTCTTTGACCTCCTTAATCGTCTTGAGCTCATCGCGGCGGAAACCCCCACCGGTGACAATACCACCAGCACGTGACACACCAGCAGTTTGAGAGGTGAAGGTGGATTGTGAGCCAACGGCATCATACCAACCACGAAGAACGTGGGCGTCAGGTTCGTCCGGATTGATGTTGATCAGGCTGGACCCGAGAGAGGCAAGGCTGCGACCTAAGAGGCGTGAATAGGATTTCGTTTCTCGGAGAAAGCGACGGACCGCCGAAGTCGCCAAGCTTCAACCCCTTCGTTGCGATGACAGGGTTATCCATCGTCTGCCAATTCTCGGCCTGCTTGCCCCAGAGAGTAAGCATGCAGCTATAGCCACTCTGATCAACCAAGGTAAGTTCACGTTTTGCTGTAAGTTTGCCAAGCTTGGTCTTGATCTCGGCGATGTCGTTGACATGTTGAACCACAGCGAGGACATCTAGGAAAGATCAGTCTGTGTGGTCGCCGAAATTTCAAGCTCCTGACCAACGACAGCCCCGCTCTCACGCTGTGCGAGGTCGGAAAGAGAAACAAAGTTGTATTGGACGGTCGGTACCCCACTGGTATCCATGCACTTGGGCAGTCGTCAGTGAGCTTGAAGAATCAATGCATTGAAAACTCCACCTCTTCCACTTCGGTATTCCTATCCATGGTGATTTCGTAATCGCCGGGGAGATTGGAATACGCCTTCTTTGCAATGTTCACCTTTCCTCTTGACACGAAGTAAACCTGGGAGAATTGTGATTCCTTTCCACTCCTTTGACCACTTTGCTTACCTTTCCCTCTTCAAATTTATCGAACAAGTCGTCGACGGCAGCGTTAAAAGCTGTTGCTTTGATCTCGCTGGTCTCGTCCATCAGGTTGACGGAAAACAATTGACCATCACCCTTAGAGTTAGACCAACGCTTCTTCTCCGACTTTTGAGTAACTCGCGCCTTAATGGTCCACCTGAGATATTTTGAGTACGGTGGCAAGCACGAGATGCCAACTTACTTGTTTTGGTAGGGACTCAGACCTTCAATAGGGAAGATGGGAGGGGCCTTCTCACCACGCTGTTGGTTCGAGGAAACATTGGATGCAAAGCGAGGTTCGGCAGCTGGCATAGACTTCGATTTTGGTGCGGCAACTGGCAAAGGCTTCAGTTTTGGTGCAGGGGGGTCAATAGTCATTTTGTGATCTTCTTCTGCATTGCCCGTATTCGCAGCAACAGCCATATCCTTCTCAATGTTGGTAGGTTCACCGATTTTTGCCTCTGGATGAGCGAGAACCTCCACGGCCCAAAGGATTAAAATTCTGACGCGCATGAAATCAGTGATTCATCCTCATGAGAAGACAAACCCACCTCTTCGAGCTGATGTTCTGTGCTGCAAACTTGGTGAGTCGGACGATGACGTTCCGGCGAAGCTGATTCGACTCGACAAGGTCATTGAGCTGAGTAGCAAGCATAGCCTGAATGAACTGAGCACCATCCGAGACAATGATTCGGTATCTGTCGGGAGTGTTTAAGTCACGAGCGTTTGCCACCTTCTTGATCGAAAGCAGCTGGACGGTCGGCTGGAGGTCTTCAACTTCGGAGGGGTCCACAGCGTTGAACACTTTAGCTACGGTGCCAGTCGTGAGTTCGGATTCCATAACAAGAGAAAGGCAAAATGGCGGTGGGGCTCAAGTTGTGGTTTGTTTGGTCATACGCGTAAACTCCGCTTGGGACCGTGCCTTGGTCTACCTCGTGCATTTTGCTTGGTTGATATGCATGTGTATTGTTTTCAACATTGTATGAACGCGTTTTACTCCACTTTCAAGTCGAAATCTCGCCCGTGGCTCCCATTAAAATAGCAGTTAACACGGCAGGCAATAGCCTAGGTCAAGGTCAGAGGCCTAAGGCAAGGAGAAAGATACTTAACTTCACAAACATCTTCATGTGCTTTCAAATCGTGCACAAGATCTCGCCGTTGACTACGGTGAACCAACCACTCTCCTCGTTTATCCACTCTTTCCATGCCTCGGATATTTTCTGTAGATCTTCTCTGGTTCCATACCCTCCTGCCACAACCGTTTTCGCAAATTCACCAGTGACGACTCTATCTGCCCACATTCCTCCCCACCAGGCTCTTTCTTCGGGCGACGAAAAGCACCAGGCCGTAGTTGTGGATTTGATTTGGTCTCTCTCAAAGCCCGCCTCGAGTGCCCAATGCACCAAGCGTCTTCCCGCATTCGGTTCTCCTCCATTCGCCCTCGCTACCTTTATCCACAAGCTCCGCCATTCTAGCAACCCTTCTACTTCCGGAAACCAGGTCATAATCGAAAAATCACACTCCCTCGCTGCCACATATCCACCTTCCTTTGTCACTCGCTTCATCTCTCGTAACGCCTGCACTGGGTCTCCTACGTGCTGAAGTACTTGGTGGCAATGTACTATGTCAAATGTCTTGTCGTCAAAGACCAATTTGTGAACATCCCCGACCACAAGCTCGGCATTCTTGAGCCCGAGTTTCTGAAGTGTGGCACGGGCGGCTTCTAGGGGAGGCGCTACAGGCTCTAACCCCACTACTCTACCTTGGGGAACGAGAGCGGCGAAATCGGCTGTGATAGTCCCAGGCCCGCAACCTACATCGAGTACGTGCATGTGTGGTTGTATCGACGACACGAGGTATGCAGCAGAGTTGGTAGCCGTACGCCTAGTGTGTGATCGAAGGACGGTTTCGTGGTGTCCAGAGATATAGTGGGCCGTCTTCGAAGCCATAGGAGGATAGTTTTCGATAGGGATGAGGTCAAGCTGGGAGATCCACTCAGGAGGTGCGCCTGACGTGAAGTACCACTTAGAAAACGATCATCTGAGAGACGTTCATCAACCGTAACTCCGCCCGTTCGAGAACCACGCCACAGGATGAGACCATTCAGGCGTTGTGTATCTTCCGGGTCAAAGCGGGAAGCTGTACTCGAGTTATGTTGAATTCACACGTCTAATGAAGAAGCGATTGCTCTCCACTGGTGTCCGTTGTGGCAGTCGTTGGAGCGGCAAGCTGTCCCACTAAGCGACTGCCCAAACGGTTCCTTCAGGCAAATTCCCAACCGTACTGTTGTTCAATATAAACTCGTTGAATGCAAAGTCCCAAGTGGTTATGTTTGTGAAGTCCCATACAGCTGCGCTAAAGCTCTATTTGTTCCCAAATTTTCTTCAATTGTAATTTTCAGCAGATTGGAATCAGAATGGTGGGACTTGACTCTGAAGTACCGATCCAAAATTTAGATTATTCACTGAGTGACCATTAAGGATGTCGAGGTCGGTAATGGCGTATACAAATCCCCTTCGGCGGTCCACTGCCAGTGCAAATTGTAGAAACTGGTTTTATGTCCTGAATGGGCCAGGAGAATACGGAAGACGTCAGGTAACCTGAAGAGCAGACATAGTCGAGACGATAGACAATGCACATCTAAATTCCAGAGCATGCATGAGTACAAGAAAGGAGACATCAGCAAAATAATGACTGGGGCTAGGGTACTGAAGACCAAACCAATGCGAGAGATCCAAATACAAGACAGTTCTTGGCCACGATGAGACAGGTGCAAAAGTGTTACATACGAAGTACGGTCGATCGTGGAGATATCCCCTACACTAGATCGCACGACTGTAGGATGGACGGGAATCAAGTATTGGGAAGGGCGGCCAATATTGAATCGAAGCTCTCAAGAGCGGATGCCGCGATGGTCAAAGAACTCAGAACATCGTTCAAGGTTTCTTCTTCAGGATCGGGGGCGGGCATTCCCGCTCCAACCAATTGGCGGTAGCGGCCTTGGAGTTGCCCCTTCGGTTCAAATCCACAAATGAGGCGGTGCCTGCGCGGTCAGGAGGATGGTGAGGTCCAAGTCTCTGGAATTCCCAAAAAGGCACGTACCAAATGAAATACTCCTCGACGATCCGGAAGTCAGTTATGTGGATCACCATTCCTTTGACTATGGTATCTTGTAAGCTTGGCGCAAGGTGTGGCGCCAACTCGACGGTCAAGTATGAGTCTCGGTCTCCGATGGTAACCCAAATGATGGTATTTCGTGATTCATCCATTCCCCTGGCTTTATTTTCGACCAAGTTGATGCCTAAGACAACCACAAAGGGCCGCCGAGAAGCCTCTGGAAAACACGATACATCCTTCTCGATCGCGGCGCGCTGGCAAAAGCCAGGGGTAAGACTATGATGAAACATGCGGCTCGGTGGCGCCTTGCGCGTGTTCAAGGCCTGCCCGGAGGTGTACCGGGTAAACACCGGGTAGGTGAGGGAAGTGGTAGAGGTCCAAGAGATTCAGACAAAAGCCCATTATGACAATAAACGCTCGTGGCGACAAAGAGAAACGATGATTTTGCCACACGTTGACTCGTGGAAAGCGTGGTAATGTCCAGATGATGGCCAAATGATGGCTAGAGCCTAGACGAAATAAAAGCTCTCCGCCTTTCAAAAGGCATGAGGCTAAAGACCCCCATTCCGAAGCACATCGACGTCGTCGCGGACTGACCTTCGGATTCTTTATGGCCAGGCAGCCACTACAAGTGGTGGTCAAACCCCGTAAGAAAACAGTGAGAAAATAGTAAGGCGCACTCTGAGCACTCTGAGCAGTGCCTCCATCCAGGATAAAGTGTTGTTGCTGCATTGCAAGGCTTAATGGCTGCTCATTGCGATCCAGAAGGCCCTCGAGGGTAGGCCTAGAGGTGCGTTGGATGAGTAAAGGAAGCCAATAATGCCTGTTCTGGGTGCCTGATGCGGTATGGTGTGACCCTGCACCAACTCAGAAGTCGAATCTATCCTCCTTCGTGTAGACACTGCCAATCACCGAATGCCATATTTACATTGCAAGGTTCTATCCCTGTGTCACGGCCTGTATAGGACCTCTGCCATATGCGGTCGTGTCCAAGTGGGGATCGTGCTCTCCTTTATGAGTTGAACCACGGTCTTTGGAACAAGGGGGATTCCCTCTACTTTATGGATGTCTCTAAGATATGATATAGGACGAGATTCAAGTCCTATCAGTCCGATTTCTCAGTGCGGCCCATGCATCGAAGATGCCAATACAGCAAAGCATACTTCCAGCAGCCCAAATGAGCACATTCCAATTCAAAGTCCGTACACGACAGTGCATGAAACACGATGAGAGCCGTTCATTCCCGCGGTATATCCATCTCCATTGTGCGAACGCACGAGTGAGTCATTCTATCTTGTCAACGGCCCTCAGAAGGACGTGCATTGTGAATAGTCCACTGGGGGGGCGGACTGATTGCCCTCCGTCCTCCTCTGCTGTTGCTTGTGCCCGACTTATGGGCTCATACAGTATTGAAGGGTCTCGGCGATGCGACAACGGCCTCTGTCCATTCTCTACAGAGCCGTTAGAGACGGGCGAAGAAGTACCTGATCTTTCGTGCAAAGCAATAGGTCGACCTATGGTCTTGGGTGTATATGCGAGTATTTCCAGGCCAAGGATGATTCTGGTACTGGAGAGAGGGATCCATGATTGGTAAGTGGTATGAGGGTATTTGAAAACTTCCCACCGATAATTGAATTTGTGAATGACCTCAACGTCCGTCAACCGCACGACCGTGTGCCGGCGAAGTCGCTCATCAAGTACGAGTGGATTGTAACGTGTGGATAGATATGCACCTATCCTATGCACTCCATCTGAGATGTTGCATTTGAATATTGTCGTCCCGGGTCTGTCGTCAAGGTGCCAAAATGCTTCGACTGAGAGCATTTCGACCACGGGCTGCAGGGCAGACAGCTCGTGTTCAGGAGTTGCATTGAATAAATTTTCACAATAGCCAGCTGAGAGCGACATTCACACTCG
>Ga0307515_10020835_pt1 | contig 11658 bp, 3 predicted proteins | sample 17_EM_MG_FD_194513 | JGI IMG/M metagenome (GOLD analysis project Ga0307515, IMG submission 194513) | Populus trichocarpa ectomycorrhiza microbial communities from riparian zone in the Pacific Northwest, United States - 17_EM | ecosystem: Host-associated > Plants > Roots > Unclassified | place... | reverse complement strand
ACTAAAGACTTAGCAGACCCCTTTATCTCTAAAGAAGAAATAATTAAACACTTATCTTCTATTTATAAAGACCCTTTTAAAGTATAAAACGCCCGCCTTAGCTATAAAAGCCTAAATATAAAAACAACGGAGACCTTTTTAGCCTTTTAAACCCGCTTTTTATACCTAGCCGGACAGGCCTAGATCCCCTAAGAAGACCTACTACTAGACCTCTTTAATAAGCTTACCCTAGACCTATAGCGGGCCGTATTACTAGCTTATACTACAGTATAGACGTTAAAGGAACTTATGGACTATTACCTAGCTATTAACCAAGGCCTCCGTTAAATTAAGGCACGTACTAATTAGCTAAAAACTAGAAACCTTATAAACCAGGCCGCAAATACTGCGAGTACGGCCCATAGTGCCCTAGCATAATTAGCAACTCCTACAGTTAACCTGGCAGCTAGCCGCGCAGCTATCTCTACTGCGGGCCTAGTGTACACCTAGCCTATATACAGCGACCCCTATATATAGGCCCTTAGTAATTAAGGAGCTTGCTTTTTATGCGGTTAAATAGGCCACCCTATAAGGAACTACTTAATAAAGGCGAAGACAAATAAGATTCTGTTAATCTAGGAGGACAGTATAAAGTTAAAAAAAGAGGAACCCTAGAGAAAGACTCCTCTTTAAGGTTAAAAGGGATTAATATGTTATATGTTAATCTAGGTTAGCTAGTTAGTAGAAGAAGCTATACTATCCCTTATACTTTATTCCGTAATAGATATTAAGTTTTAACCTCTACCTTGGCTAACTCTAGAGCAAATGCCTTTACCTTAATTAACACCCAGTATACCATAAAGCTGGCTGACTTTCTTAATATACTTATAGAAGACCTGCTTAAACTAATTCCCATTTGCGGGTATAACGGACGGGTAGGGTAACCTATTATAAGTATTTTGCGAATATACCTCTACGTTAATGGGCGAAGGCAGTATAATATCCCCTTCCTAATTACAGACCTTGGAAGCTATAATATGATCTTAGAAAGGAAATGGCTAGCCTATTTAGGCTTACAGCTTAACATATAAAGTAGACGGCTTATCTAGCCCAAAACCCTACCCCCGGCCCCTTCTTTTATAAAAGAAATCAGCATTATAATGGAAAACCTAGTATAACCCTAGATTAATACTATCTACCAGGCCGATACTATACGTAAAGACTAGGCCTTTAAGAAGAATATACAGCTTGACCCACAACAAATCCGTATACTACGCCGCCCCTAGACTACCTATATTACGCTACCCGCACTATAAACTCAGGAAATTAATAGTAACCTACCTAAGTCCCCGGTAGAGAACCTAGGCCCTATACAGCCACAATAGAAGGCTAGGAATATTAGATAGTATACTAAACTAATAGACTAGAAGGATAACTTACGGAAAATAGAACGCGAGCTAAGGAAGACTATAAACCCTATACTATAAAATACGGCCCGATAAATATTCGTAAAGAAACCTACGGACCTCCCACTAGTTAATATCTACTATATTAGCGCTATAGGATTCTACTAGAACTTAGTTTAGCTAGATACCGTTGCCTTTATAACTAGCTTATATAAAATTAATTAAATAATTAAAGAAAAAAAGACCCTAGCCTAAAAGGAGGATAAGCTTATAGATGAGAAGCTAGTAGAACGGAAACTACCCTATCGGTACTAAGAGTTCAAGGACGTATTCTCTAAGGCAGTATCCGATATACTCCTACCCTACTAACCGTACAACTACAAGATCAAGATTGAACCAGACAAGGAAAATGTCCTCGGCTATACCCCCCTTCGTAAACAATCTATTGCCGAATTATAGGCCACTAAGTAGTATATTATGGATAACCTGGTAAAGGGGTTTATTAAGCCTAGTTAGGCCCTATTTGCCTCCCCTATTCTCTTTATAAAAAAGCCAAATAAAGGACTTCGTTTCTGTATTAACTACTATAAGCTTAATAATATAACCCGCAAAGACCGTTATCCGCTACCCTTACTAGATAAGACGCTGGCCCGAATAAATAGAGCTAAGGTATTTATAAAGCTTAATATTGTTATGCCCAAGCCCAACCCACTCGGCCATACAAACCACCAAAAAGGTAGCAGCAGTATCTCGCGACTAGACGGGCTGCCGGTTGGAATGTCTTATAAGCTCTCTAGCCCATACCGCAGGTATAGGTAGCGTATCGCATGACAAATATCCGCCAGGCCTTCTACCAAATTAGGATAAACCCTAGATCTATAAACCTTACTATATTTTAGACTTAATACGGATTGTATAAATATAAAGTACTCCTCTTTAGGCTAACTAACGGACCTGCTACATACCAACGATATATAAACAATGTCTCTTTAACTACCTCAATAACTTCTATACAGCCTACCTAGATAATATTATTATTTACTCTAAAAACGAGTTAGAATACGAGGAGTACGTCTATAAGGTCCTACAACAGCTCTATAAGGCTAGTCTCCAGGCTAATATTAAGAAGTCGGAGTTTAGTGTAAAGCGAATAAAGTACTTAGGGTTTATTATTAGTATAGACGGAATTAAGGCAGACCTAGAAAAGACGGCCGTAATTAATTAATGGAAACTACTATAGACCGTAAAAGGGATATAGTCATTCCTAGGCTTCTGTAACTTCTACCGACGCTTTATTAAAAACTACAGTAAGATTGCTTAGCCCCTTAACCGCCTTACGATAAAGGACCAGCCCTTCCACTTTAATACCGCATGTAGGCAGGCTTTTAATAAACTTAGGAAACGGCTAGTCTCCGCTCCTTTACTCGCCCACTTTAACCTAGAACGGCCATTAATGCTAGAAATAGATGCCTTAGATAGTGTTATTGCTGGCGTTTATTCCCAGAAGTAGACGGACAGGGAATAGCACCCTATTACTTACTACTTAAAGACTATAGTAGATGCTAAGCTAAACTACCCAATTTATAATAAAGAAATGTTAGCTATTATCTATAGCTTTCAGCACTAGTAAGCACAGCTAAAAGGGACCCCTAAACCTATTTAAGTGGTTTCAGATTATAAGGCCTTAGAATATTTTATAACAACAAAAGCCCTTATAGCCCGGCAGGCGCGCTAGGCGGATATCCTATCTTAGTTTAACTTCCTAATTATATATAGGCCCGGCGCTACTAACTATATGGATGCTCTTATAAGGTGTAAATAGGACCTAAATAATTAGATAGCCGTGAAGATCTTATTACGAACCTAGATGCTATTACAACTAGAGCACCTTAACCCTCAGATATAGGAAGAACTAAGTACTAAACCTTTAAGCGCTAAGATATGTTCTATCAACCCCATAGAATTTAACCTTATTAATAAACTACTGTAAGTAAACCGTACGGACCCTTCTCTACAGGAGTACTATGAAAAGGTAAAGGATGTTACTAGCCTATAGTCCCTTAAAAATGGACTGCTTAAGAACCGGAAACGGCTAGTAGTAGTAAAAGAACAGAATTTACAAACTCGGCTTATTACCGAAGCATATACCTAGGTCTTTACAGCCTACCCTAGAAAAAATAAGACCTATAAGATTATTAGTGACCGTTACTACTGGCCCGGAATAGTTATAGATATTAACCGTTATATACGGAACTACAACAACTACTATAGGTCTACAATCCCACGAGATAAAACCCCAGGACTATTAAAGCTACTCCCGATACTAGAGCGCCCCTAGTAGTATATCTCTATAGACTTTCATAAACTACTAGTAAACCGTAACGATTACGATATAGTTATAATCTTAGTTAACCGTTTTAGTAAACGCCCTTTCTTAATCCCCTATCACAAGAATATTAATGCTAAAGAGGCGGCCCAACTATATATCTACTATATCTACTAAATTTACGGACCACTAAATACTATTATATTGGACCGTAGACCGCAGTTTATATTGGCTTTCTAGAACGAGTTTACCTAAATCCTAAAGATTAGGCTAAAGCTTTCTACGGCGTACTACCCCTAAATAGATAGCCAGACGGAGATTATAAATTAATACTTAGACTAGAGACTCCGGCCCTTTGTTAACTACTTCTAGGATAACTAGGGTAAACTATTACCCCTAATAGACTACGCCCAAGCAACCCTACCCTATAACTCTATAGGATTTGCACCTATTTAACTAGAAATAGGGTATTTACCCTAAATAAGCTTTGACTAGGATAGGCCAGAAGGACCACAGACTATACGTAAGAAACTATCTTATAAGGAAGCCTAGTAGTACGCTAAGCGCTTAGAAGAAGCCTAGACAGTAGCCCGTACAAACCTAGAAAAGGCCTAAAAATTAATGAAATAGCAGGCAAATAAGCATAGGCGCGAGCCCGACTTTACCGTAGGTAATATAGTCTAGGTTATAATAAAGAACTAGAAGACGGAACGGCCCAGCCGTAAGCTCGACTATTAGATAGCAGGACCGTATAAGGTTCTTAAGAAAATAGGCAACTTATACAAAGTAAAGCTCCCAAATTTAATTAAGGTTTACCCTATCTTTTTGCCAGATAAGCTACGGAAGGCTATAAATGACCTATTACCTAGATAAAAGAACGAACCCCCCCTACCGATTTAAGTTAGTGGCGATGACGAATAGGAAATTAAAGAGATACTAGCCTGTAAGCTAGTAAGGAAAACGCTAAAGTACCGCGTTAGTTGGAAAGGCTATAACCTAGATCCTACCTAGTACCCTATATAGAACTTTATCGGCAGTCCCTATAAGCTTTAAGAATTTTATAGCTATTACCCTAATAAACCGGGACCGCCAAAGTACCTAAATAAATAGATGGAATGCTAGCATAATAAAGATAATAAACTACCAGAAGAGCATAAAGATAAGAACGCCCTATAGGCATAATACGGATATACAAAGCCTAAGGGCAGGCTTTTGCGGAGGGGGGGGGGTAATATTACGGCACTAGCAGAAAGCGGCAGCTATAGTAGACGTTATAGTAGACGCAGGGCTTACGTAACTCTTACATGACTAGGGATTGTATATAACTTCTCGCGTTGCTACTTATCCTTTCCCTTCCTTTTCTTTAGCTTTAGATTCTTGTTTATAGACATTCCAATCATACAGGCTTGCGCGTCCCTTTTGCCGTGCCCATGCCTCGATTAACTAAGTCGCTAACAGCCTTCCTCTATAGAGCAATTGACGAAGAAATATATATTAAGCAACTAACGGGGCTAAAAGACGGGATAAAAAGAGTTTATTAACTAAATAAGGCTCTCTATAGACTTAAATAATTACTATAAATCTGGTACTGTACTCTAGCCCTCTTCCTAAAAGGTCTAGGCTTTTTACCCCTTTTATCTAACCTTAGCGTATTCGCTAAAGGCTATATCTACCTAGCAGTCTACGTAGACGACCTACTAATAGTAGGCCCCGATAAAAACGGAATATAAAAAATTAAAGACGCCCTTAGCGAACGCTTCTAGATAACCAACCTAGGGCCTTGCACCTACTACCTAGGAATATTAGTACGCAGAAACCAACTAACCCGCTCCCTTTAACTTCACCAAAAGGGGTATATTAAAAAAGTACTACGGGAATTTAATATATAGGAGTGTAAACCAGTTCTAACTCCTATAAATACTAATAAACTAGAACCCTTTAAGGAAGGCTTTATAGCTATAGAAACAGACTAAAACTGATACACTAGGGCAATTAGGTTACTAATATACGCCATACTAGGAACCAGACCAAACATTGTATACGTAGTATTAGCCTATAGCCGCTACATAACTAACCTAGGAGAACCCTATATTAAAGCTATAAAACGAATCTTTTAATACCTTTAAGGCACTATTAACCTAGAACTAAACTACTCCGGCTCCTTAGAAGAGCTAGTTAGATATACTAACTTAAACTAGGCGGGAGATATCGCGACTAGACGCTCCACCGCAGGCTATATCTTTAACATTAAAAGCGGAGCAATTAGCTAGTCATTAAAAAGGCAGCCAGTTATTACACTCTCCTCCTATAAGGTAGAATATATAGGAGAAACACAAGCTACTAAGGAAGCTGTCTGGCTTAGGAACCTCCTAGTAGAGCTACTTAAATTAAAAGAAGAGCTAACAGTGACTATTATCTATAGAGATAACTAAGGCGCTATAGCCCTAGCTAAGAACCCTTAATTCCACCCTAGGATAAAACATATCTCGATTTAACACCACTACATATAGGAAAGACAGGCTAAGGGGGACATAGATCTATAGTATATCCCAACAGAAAAACAGGTAGCAGACGGACTCACCAAAGCCCTACTAAAAGACAAGTTTATTGCCTTTAGAAACGCACTAGGGTTAAAAACGCAGGAATACTGATATTAAAACACTCTTATATTAGTTACCCTGCCTTATAGATCTACCCTATGTAACGTAGAGGCGTGTCGGAAATATCTACTAAATTTAGGTAGTGGTATGGAATTCTACCGGGTGCAATTATCAAATAGACTAATTAGGATTTTCCATCCCGGGGATAGGAAATTGCTATTGGCTTAGCTAAAGGCGGTGACCGCATGCAATCCATTTTATCAGAAGGGACTTTATTAGGCACTCTTCCCCTATTTTCTTATAAAGAGTTTTTTAAGGTTTAATAAGGCTTAAAGAAGGAAGAAGTCCCTGTTATTTTTCATCTACCTACAAGGATTAAGTGGGAGCTATCGATCTACACCATCAGTTTAAGTAGGAGTGTTGAGAATCGATCCTCTAGTGGCGTTAGGAGGCTGGGCACCAGCCTCCTTAATATTGTATTATATAGCTACCAGCTTTCCCTAGATAGATAAATCAAGCAATCAATGCATCTACTTTTGACAGTAGCGCACAGCGCTGCAGTGGCAGTTTACAAGGTAAATTGCGGATTCCAATGATGGAGACACATGTGGCATGCTTGAGGAGCTCTTTACAGTCTTTTCTGTAGATTTCATCTACGTGAGAGATGGGGGATCCAACTACACAAGTGCTTCCCATATCAACCCCAAAGAGAGCCAGACAGGCGGCGATTGCAGGCGGCGACTACGGGCGATGAGATACATATTTTTGGTTTATGAAGCTTGTATAAACTGACGTCCACCAACTATAGCGGACCCTAGCTATCGTTAACTTAGTTGCATACTTGAATATGTACCATTCGCCATCGTCGCATGCTTACATTTCCTCACAGTTTACTGGTTTTTAACAGCTCCGCTAATAAGTATACAACAGTCATCAAATGCCCCATCTTTATCCCAAAGATTTCATCCAAATACTACTCACCTGCTGCCTACAACCAAAAGTATTAATAAACGAACTTCGGCCCCGCCTCAATCGGCCTTTGTAAAGTGGTACAGCTCCTTCAAGAGCTAGCTTCCCAATCTATACAATGAGTGGGCCAGTCCAGCATCTCCAGGAACTACAGTTCATCACTCCTTTCAAAGCCTTGGTTCTGTCACGCCATTCTCGAGGTCCACCCTTGATTCTCTAATTTCTGTCACGCAATCATACAATACCATATATTACGCTCTGCATTTTATGCCATTAAGAACAAACCATTAAAATTTCCGTTACCGTACAACATTCACCAGATCGCTGTGCTTTGGAAGTACGGAGATCAAAATGAAAGTGCACGTGGTACTTGGGAGTTCAATTCTAACGAAGTGGGCCGTGTTACAGGTTCATACTACTAGCTCGCCGGTTCGTCCGATTGGAATGTGAGCCTTTTTGGTGTTGCCGTCCGTCACCTGGTGACTGCGCCCCGAACTTCAAAAGTTTGGGCTATGGTGGGACTGATATGCTAATTGAAAGGCTTGCAGTCGCCCTTAACATATGGCTATTCTTAATTTACGGACCTCACCAAATTTGCAGAAGTAGCTACTTCGCGTCGGAGTGCAAAAACAGGTCAAGCCTTTGCCCGGTTCACCTATCATAGAAGAATGTTCTTAGCATGTCTGATATGCTTTCGAAGGGTCCAGTGAATACTATAATAACTCCAGCCTTCCTAAGGCTTCGGAGATTTGCAGGATAACAACAACGATTCTGAATATCAGTGACAGCTGGGATTTATCATTGTTGACTATCCACATATCAAAATCGCCATTCACGAAGTGGAACTCATCCAGGCATAGGTTACAGAATATACTGCATGAACCTTCATACAAGCCAGTCCATATATACCCCTTTAGTGCTTGATTCGACACTCCTTAGTACCAGCATTCCTTCCCATGCGTACGCAATCGAGACACAGTCCACCTCTATTTTTGATTATGTCCATTCCATGGGCCAGTCCTTCCTTCTGCCTGTTATCGTTGTTCGATCTCAAGTAACATGAAATGCTGTGCTGATTTGGGACCGAATTGTTTACCGCCTCTGCTTTCTTGATAGCAGATGAGATTGACATATTGGCTATTTCCGCTGGCCATAACTCCATCCAGGAAAAGGCCTGTAAATAAGTGCAGTTGCAGCTCTTATCTATATGCTCCGGCGACGCTGATGCCTCAAGTAAGATCTGCCCTAGTTCCGTACGTATCATACTTCTGCGTTCTTCTAATAGGCCTTTTTCAGGTATCAGCGGAATTATTATAGATCAGCGCTCAGCCGTTGCTTACAGAAAATCGTCAAAGGGATAGCATGGCGAGTATCCTCGTCAACGAGCTGGAGGTAGGAGCCCTCGTGATGAAAGATTAGTTCGAGTGTAATCTTCCAAAACGCATGTGCACTATCGAAAATATAGGCGGCTGCCATAAGACGCCCAAGCTCTACAGTATTCTTAATATCATAATTGGTCAACCAGCTTTCGCCTGCAAATTTGAGGCCAACGGCGCAGTCGTACTTGTCTGCTGCGATAGCAACCTGAAGAACTTCGCTTGGTAATGGGGGGTCGGGTACTGCATCGTTGCGGCTGTGGATAACACAACAGATGAGTTCCAAGGCGGCTGCGCTGTCTTTTGGCAATGGAATCTCTTTCGGGTAGGCTCCACCGAGGCCTTGGCCTTCCTTGAAATGAGGTCCGAACATTGCATTAAAGGCCGTGGATACATTCTTTAGGATGAGAGAATGGACCCGTAGCTTCTTCCTTTCAGGCCCAACGACTAGGATAACGTCTCCATCCACAGCAATATCGGTCACCGAATTTGAGGATTCGTCGTGCTTCTCCATTTCGAGGACTTGCCAAGAAAGAAAGACTCTGAACCTCACTCCAACTGCTAAGAAGCCGATGCCCTGCCCACCGTCGAGTGTCAAAGTAACCGCCCGACCCCGCATATCGAAGGTGCTGGTATATGGCTGACTAAGCCGTTGCTGTGTCTCGAGTTACACAGAACTAAACGTCCATTGACCAAGAGGCACATTGGGACGTAGTTGTGAGGCGCTCTGTGTTGAATTTTATTCGCTGTGACTATATTGTGACTGTATTGGGGTTTCCGTCCAATTCCGCTTAAGACCCGGGAGGGAATGATGTTAGAGGGCTTCACTATTTGATGTCCTAGTATTTGTTGCTGGTTGAAAAGAATGCTAGCATAGCGTATAGTCTAGGGCAATCGTCCATCTCATAATCAACTAACAGATTTCAGTGTGCTCAGCAAAATCTCACCAATCGATCTTAGGCGTCCTTCACAATATTCTGTGCTGTTGTCTTTCAAGATGCTCATCTTTATTTCATGGAGATGGTTTTCATTGCCGAGTATGAGCATAATAATTTCCTTCAACTTGTATTACTTATCACTCTTATTATATCTCTTACTAAGGATAATTGCTGTTGTTGAATCGTCAGGGCATGTTGCTTGGTCTCTCCAATATCCGTTATACAGATGTTCGAGCCTCCATCCCTGTTCAATGTTCTCATCAAGCAATTCCTCAAAGACGATGTTGCCGCTCTCCAAAGGTGTTCTTTGAGGGCACCTCCCCGCCTGTTATTCAAATCACTTGGTTGGGAACGTTGCGGCTATGATTGTTGAAAATTGTAAGAATACAATGTCTAGTGGACTTAGACGAGATTCAATTTTCCGTATTTTTTCGTTGGGGTTTTGAGTTGGCATGCGCCGGAATGCTTGTATTAGTATTAATGATTTCTCCTGCCTACGGGAATTTTCTAGCGATATTTAATGATTCATATACAGGAGCAACTTGTGCAAAGCTGGAGGTGCCGTAGTCATAAACATAGAAACAGCCGTTGGACCATCAAATAGAAGAAGTGGAATACTCCGTTTGACAGCTGATTTCCAAGTTCAACCTCTCCAATCAGCATCTAGCATGGGAGATAGCGGTGAGAGCACTTTTGACTATTCAGCATCAGAGCATCGTCTAGGCCGGTTATCCGAGACCATCTGCAGAAAATGGTCAAGCAATGTGTTGAACGGACGATCAGGAATGAGAACTCTGTTTATTAAAGAGGGCTCTAGAAGCTCTCTTATATACATTAGGTAGGTCCAAATACAATGACGACGACGTCGTCATTTAGTAGGTCATAGTTAAGAGAAACAGGTAATGAGATGTTTGATAAGACATACGAGCTCAAGATACGAGACAACTGAGACATAGTTTGTATAGACGATCTAGGTCGTCAGACAGTATTACGATGGTAGTAAGGAACTTGTCAGATAACTCATATAGAGCTATTCATTGATGAAATGGGTTGATTGATTGATGATCTTGATCGTGTCTTGACCTAGGGCCCCTGGGCTTAGATGAAGATATTTACAAAGCACGGGCCCCGTGCACGTGACTCGTGCACGTCCTACGCCACAGAGAATACAGATTATCTGACACACCCCCTTAGCTTCGAGCTCTTTGAGGTCAAAGCTAACCACCTTCTCGTGTCCGTCAATGCGTTAATTAAACCATAATCTCATCTAAATCCTTCCGTCTCGCTCTGATATTCTCCCTTAGGTCCTCCAGTTGCTTCTCCTTATTCAGCCGCTCCTTGATATCCACTATCCCAATCATATTAACAAAGCTTTAAAACCTCTGCTTAGGCAGGGCCTTCGTAAATCCATCAGCGATCATCTCCTTCGTCGCTATCTATTAAAATTGTACTCGTCTCTTTGCGTATTCCTAACGTAGCTAGTGTTAATAAATGTTAACGTGTTGGAGCTTCGTAATTAGCTTTGCCGTGTCTTCTATAATTAGTTAGAGCGTCTAGGTGTTATTACAGTTAATAATTAAGGGCTTGTTTAGTTATAACGTTATTACTTTAAATAGCCTACTAATAAAGATAGCTTCCTTTACTGTCTGTAATAGGGCTAACAGCTTAGCTTCTATGCTCGACATTATAACTATACCCTACTTATTTGCTCTCCAGGCAATTGGCCCCCTAAATAGCTTTATAATATATCCTTATAAGCTCTTTCTATTAATAGAGTTGTCCGTAAATAATACGTCGCTAGCATAGATAAATAATTGCGCTTTACTTCTACCGTCTCTATTATCTCATCCTTGGTCGCGTATTTCTTTATCTCTCCTTTTACCGTTTATTCCTTCCTTATCTCCTCTATAGTAGATTACTCTGCTCCTTATACCATATAGGTACTAAATAACTCTATCTACCGCTTAATAGTACTTTTAGCTTAGGTCCTAATTAAACCTTACCAGCTATAATACTATAAAGGTAATATCTGGACGCGTTATAGTGGCTATATAGAGTACTAAA
>Ga0307515_10020834_pt1 | contig 11658 bp, 18 predicted proteins | sample 17_EM_MG_FD_194513 | JGI IMG/M metagenome (GOLD analysis project Ga0307515, IMG submission 194513) | Populus trichocarpa ectomycorrhiza microbial communities from riparian zone in the Pacific Northwest, United States - 17_EM | ecosystem: Host-associated > Plants > Roots > Unclassified | place... | reverse complement strand
ACCCCCACTATCATCAAAGCCAGAGAGCATGTTTCACAAACAACACCTGAGCACTACAGCAGGGGGGGTGGGCGCAGATGGTCGTGAGGAGAGCGGTCGTGAGATAAAGATACCTAGTATGCTGAAATAAGCGGTCAGTAACTGTGAGCGATCGTAAATAATGCGTTGAGCTATGGGTCATCAAATGTGTCGGAATCAAACGAAACGAAGCAAGGAGCAATAACAGAAGAAGCGGTGGAGGGAAAAGACGAAGACAAAAGGATATGAGGCAACGGGTCGCGGTCACTTTGTTCTCACTCGATGGGAGGGAGGAAACCGCGGAAGCCCACTCTTCCACATCACTTCCCGAGTTGTTCGTCGGCGACAGAAGCATGTGGGTATCAACGAAAGGCGGAGCCCCTGGAGCTTGCGGTAATCTTACCCGATCCTCCGCGGTGGGCCAGCGCCAGGGTCAGGTCCTGGCACGGGATACTTCGAGAAATTGACACTATCCATCGGTGATGCGCTCCTTAGCTCTGCCAGCAGACTCGTGGACTCGTGGCTCGGGTGGGAGAACGGGAACCTGGAGACTTTCGATGGACGGCGAAGTTCGATCGAGTAGGTCTATGTGAAGGAGTGCCACCGACATCAGTACTTGGAGAGGACAATCGACGCGATGATCGTTGCGGAGAACTTGACGGGGGTCTCGTGCAGGCGACTCGTTTCTTCGAGATTGGGAAGCGGTTGCGAGGTCCTGTGGTGGGGAGTTTCCCGATAGGTGATGGATAAAATGACCTTTCTCCTCTACGTTTTTGAGGGTATCAGGTCGTCAGATCTTGGACGCCGCTGGAGGGGCGTGCGGGGTGTGAGACGTGGGCCAGCTCCACCACAAGAAGAACTATACCTTGGAATTTCGCGGATAAATCGGCGTGTGGCCTCACTTCCCTAGCCTGAAAATGATCATTTAGTTTCCCTCTTATTCTGCACACGCCGTTAACAGCATGGTCCCCACCGAAGGTGTATTTCACAAACAACACTAGAACAATACAACAGAGGAGACAAGCACAGGTGGTCATAAGAATGATCGTGAGATAAAAATACCTAGTATGCAGTCAGTCATGAGTGATCGTAAACAATGCGTTGAGATGTGGGTCGTCAAATGTGTGGGAATCAAACAAAGCAGAGCAAGAAGTAATAACAGAAGAAACTGCGGAGGGAAAAGACGAAAACAAAAGGAAATGATGCAAGGGGTCACGGCCGCCTCGTTCTCACACTCGGTGGGAGGGAAGAAACCGCGGAAGCCCACTCATCCGTGTCGCTCGGCGAGCTATTTGTTGGCGACGGAAGCATGTGGGTATTAACGAAAGGCGGAGTCCTTGGAGTTGGCGATGATCTTGTCCGATCGATTATTGGCGGTGAACTAGCTCCCGAGCCAGGCCCCGGCAAGGGATACCTCGAGAAATTGACACTGTCCATTGGCGGTGCACCCCTCAGTTCTGCCAGTAAATTCATTCGTGGGCTCGTGGCTCGGGCAGGAGAACGGGAACCTGGAGACTTCCGATGGACAGCATTCGATCGAGCAGGTCTATGAGGGGTTGCCGACATCAGTGGAGAGGACAACCGACGCGACGATCGTTGTGGAGGACTTGACGGAGGGCTCGTGTACACGTGAGTCGTTTCTTGAAGCACGGGAAGCGGTTGCGAGGTTCTGCGGTGAGGGTTTCCCGACGAGGAGTTTGGAGGATGTGACACATAATTAGGGTTGGTCATCTGGCGAGGGACTGGAATTGGCTGGGAGTGTCTCCGTGAGCGAGACTCCCGATAGGTTTCATCATTGGGCGGAACGTGTTGCTCGAGATGTGGTAGTGTGTTCATCCTGTTCCTCTTCAGGCTCCCACTGCCACGCGGTAGAGGTTGGACGAGAGGAACTGGCATTTCCAATTCACTCCTTGACGGAGTGAACTTCGTTGGTCCTACGTTAGGAGGGCGATGAACCGGTTCTGGGAATGGCCGAAGGAGGGTTTCGTTACGGGAGATGCGACGTGGTCTTGCCAGGTTTGACGGTGGGCTCGGACCTGCGAGGGGGTACTGCTGAGGAGGCGAGCGAGACCGAGGGTCTGGCATTTGGAACGGATGGGTTGTTCTCGGATCTACATGCCCCGCACGAGGGGAGAGAAGGGGAAATGAAAGATCGTAGCCAGCGCTCGGTTCAGGGATACCGGGTGGCTGAGGAGGCGGCACCGGGTTCGCTGGCGAATCATGCCGAACAGGCGGATGATCTACGACCGGGAATGGTTGCGGCGGAGTGACAAAATGGTCTGCCCCATCTCGGATGTGTGACCTCTGAGGTGCGGGGGTTTCTTCGCCTTGGCCCGGAATACCACCCGTCCCAGCAACGTCGCCCCTGGCCGGAGCAACGGGCCGTGGATCAATGCCATAAGAGACATTAACCTGGTTTACAGTTGACCTTTCCCGAACGTGCGTTGGCACCACGGTGACACTCCCAGCTTTCCACAAACTGGTCGGTCGGCTGGGCTGTGACTCTGTGCCATGATCCAAATCCGTGTTCGTTGCGTGAGCATCACTCCCGAGATAGGCGAACACCCGACCGAGGAGACTGTCGGATCGGCCGAGTTGGGCTGGGGGGTTGGCTTTTGGCTTTGCAGGTTCAGTAGATTGGTGAGCGAAATCTGACGTTGGTGGAGAAACGCGAGGAGGTGCCTTGCGCGGGATCTTACGTTCATTGTTGGCGAACCGACTCGAACGGTATGCACCCAGGGTCGAAGGAGGGGGAGGGTCCTCGTACGCGTAGCCAGTGCCACCCGTTGGTGTTTCCTGGATTAGAGGGAGGGCTTGGACTGGATCCTTGGGTCGAGAAACCGACTTGCGCTTCGGATGAGGGGACAAGTACTTCTCCTGCTCATCGTCTCCGCCAGACTGGGATACTCGTTGGTAGATGCTGCGCCACCAGGACCGACCGTTACTTCCGCCTCGAACGTGACCCTGCTCGACATCCACGTCTCGGGAGACAGACCTGCCCTTTTTGTGTTTATTGGCCTCTGTTTTGGAGGATGAGTGTTGAGTCCACGGTTGGAAGATCAAGAAGACCCTTACCCCTCAGCATATAACCTCTCCTGTAGAGCTCCTCGGCAACTGCATCCTCAAAGCCTTCACTCTTCTCCCGCGTGACAGACCCGAGGACATAGTCACGACCACCCCCAACTCCGAACCACTGCCTTTCAGAACCCAGATAAACCTCCCTCTCCACGTCAATCAACACCGCATCCAACCTTCCAGACTCGACCCGTCGCAAGGGGCTCGTGCCTTTCTTCTCCCGCTTCTTCTCTTGACCGTTACGGATAAGAGACTCACTCTGAACAGAGGCATCGCTCAGAATCCTCGATCTCGAATGTCCAAACACGCCCTGGTGAGCAGCTATCCTCCGAGCCTGCTTGTCCGTCTCTTTCCCTCTCCACTTTCGGAAAATGTAAACGATACCAACCCAGAGTTCTCGGAATGTCTCCATCGGATTCATCGCGTGGCCAAGAGATTTAAGTCGAGGTGTGCGGTGGTCTTTCAAATCTCCTGCTATCGTGGTTGGATCAGGGACGTAGACCTTGTAAGTGAAGCATTTGATATGCAGGAAGGCGAATATGCTGCACGTGTTGAACATTAACCGAGATGAAAAACAAAGAGGGGTTCCTTACGTCATCTCAACGCACTCCAAGATTGCGCCAATACCGATGTTGATGTTCTCCGCTGTCATGTACTTGGTCTGCACATCGGGGTCAGGAAAGGTGTCGGGCAGAGGGAACCTGAGACTCACATCTTTAACAACGCCGGACATGGCAAACACGGACAGAGCCGTAGCTTGCCAAAAAGTCAGGAACACTGTGACCATCTGTCAATGATCAATCCGTAGCGGGCACGAAGAAATCTTCTTCACCGACTGCCTTCACGGAGAACAATTTGAGCAAAGGCCGGTGAGGCTTGAGTTGTTCGGATACCACGACGTAAAGCTGGATCAAACAATACATGGCAACGGTGACAGATATTGAGACGATCACCACAATCTAAAAACTCGATCAGGACTATTCCGCTGACCGGAGGCGAAGCAACTGACGTGGAGATGACCCCATCCAGGAGTCCAGGAAGCTTCACAATAAAGCCCCATGTAGTCAAGAATCACCGCCGCCAAAGTGGTCCTGAGATAACATGAGCGACCCACAACCAATCAATCGCATATGTTACATACGCTGGTCGAATCACACAGTACTGCAGCACGGCCCATTTCATGATTTGAAGAAAATATAACCCATCCTGACGGTACTTCTCTCAGCAAAATCCGTGACGCGGTTAGCTGGAGGAGCCTACCTCAGGCCTGGATTTGACAAACCCGAGGGGGAAAACCCATTTCCGAGGTTTCTGGCCCTTCCTCTTGCGTTGGCGGTCGTTCTCGCGAGATAATCCGTTGAGGCGAAAGACTTCCTTTTGTTCATCCGGGTTCGGAGAAAGGTAGGTAAGCAGGAGGTAAAAAAATGAGGTGAGGACGACGCCTTCATAACAGTCTCTGATGAGTATGAGGGGTGTGGAGTGATTCTGTCCATCGCGTGATTCAGCGGGACCAAACGACAGTTTCCCAACGCTTTTTCTCACCCAGAACAAGTACGATGCGAAACTGATCAAAGAGTAAATGGGGACCATAAATAGCAGGCGCACGATGTCTGTGGATGTTGTTCGGATCGGTACCGATTGTCAACGAGGAAGGCGCTCACATCTTTGCTGCTTTCGCTAGAAAAAGTTGTCAAAAACGGAAATAAATGCGCACAGAAGAATTGAGGGCGCACATTGGTGTACCATTGGAGATGTTTGTTGACCAGCCAGATGGACGCAATCGTCGAAATCAAGGCAAAGGTTCCGGCGATAACCCATCCTACCTACACACTGCTGTCAGTGTAAAATCGCCCAGAGACGGAGCACCGCTTTACATGGTGAGCTGGAGGTTCCGATATCAACTAGCCATGACAAGGTATAAACAACATGTGAGCCGCACCTTGGAAGTGAAAGTCTCCATTGTGGTACAACGGCGGTCCATCCTCCGGGACTTTCTCGGCGTAACAGCGTCCGCCGATAAACCCGACGGCGTGATGAGTCCCTCCCGACATAAGGAAGAGATAAATAAAGAGCACAGTCGTTAGAAAAGATTGACAATGTTCATAAACCAGAAGGAAACTCGAAGTCGGCGGGCAGTGGCCACTTGAGCCCAGGCCACTATCGCCTGAGGATGGAGATGAAGGTGAGAGGCGCGCGGTGCCATATTAGGAAGGCGTTTCTCATCACCCAAATCCCGCCTCGACTTGGACAGTTCCGGAAGGGCGAACGTTCGCTCGTTCCCACGAGCATGTACCAACGACCCACATGGCTACCCCCCAGTGCCCGCCATTGGACCCGCTCGTCGCGAATCCTCCCAGTGGCATGGCGTAAATTTATCTCATGTGTCAACCGTCAATCACCACACGGCTGTCTCATCCTCAGGTGTTAGAAGGGCGATTGGGCGGCGTTGCCGTGATCACGGACGTCGCGGGATCTCGAGGGGTTGGTCAACTGAGCCGTTTGAAATGAGGAGAATCCTCCACGGACTTTGAGGGGACCTACCCATGACCGCGGGCTGTCAAAATCGTCTGATCGACCTGACCCCATCCATCGGCCATGCCAAACGCAAGCACATATAAACCCACCCAAGGAAGCGAGATACTCCTCAACCCCCCCGGTCAGCACACTCCCTTGCTACTCTCAGGACATGAACCCCTTCGTCTGCACATCTTTGGCTTTTCTCTTGACGGTCTCCCAAGCCGTCTCCGTCGCGGCCAAGGGGAAGAAGAAGTCTAAATCCTCCTCTACCAAATCTGGGAGCAAATCTGGAAAATCAATACCAGTGGCTCTCATTGCCGGTGTTGTCGGCGCGATCGTCGTCGGTACGCGCACGCATTGTTATCACCATACCCTCGCTCACGAGATTTCTCGGCTTCCAGTCCTGCTCATCATTGCCCTCATCATCTTCATCAAAAAGCGTTCGGGCAAGTTGAAGAAGATGAATGACCCCGCCCAGCCACAGGGCATGCCGTACACCGTCGGAGGGCAGGACACGAACTCTGAAAAAGGCGGCTACTCTCCTTACATTCCTACACTTGTAAGGATCCTACACTTTTGCCTTCTCGATCGACCTTCATGACCCTGACCTATCGCAACACAGCCAAACGCACCACCCCCAGCTCCATACAATCAAGGGGAGTGGAGACAAGACGTTCCTCCACCCCAATTCGCCCCCTCTCCAGCTTTCCCAGCTCCTCAGGCCCGCGCATGAAAAGGAACGTACGTGGAATGGGGGGAGTATTTTTGCGGTTGGGATATGCAGACGTGCTCCCTTTTATTATTGTTAGTTACCCGCTGGATTGCTAGCTCGATGTACCTTGTAAGACCGATTATATCCAAGCAAACTTACGGTCATGAAAGTGTTGCGTCTGAACCAAACGTTTCTATGGGCGGCCGTGAATCAATCGATCGCGCCAAGGGATTGGCGCGTGTTTAGAGGTGTTTAGCGAACGAACCTTTCGGTTCGAGGATCGGCACTGACCGAAGCGTCCTCACCCCCGATCAAATGGGCGGTCGCCGACTGTGGGGCGCCTGAGAGGAAGTCTGTTTTACCACTCCGAAACCTCGCTCAAGAGAGTCCATGCGTTCGACGCACGGGCTCCCACTCGTCATCGTCACGGTTCCAGGATTGTCGACACGGTCACCTGTGCACGTCTGTAGGCGGTCGCGCACGGTGGACCGGCGCAACTGACTCGGTGCGGAGGCCCGCTGTTCCTCAATCCTCGGGCCCAATCAGACAACACTTGTGTCGTGGATCTTCGCGCCTCCCTGATTAGGCCCCTCTTCCAGCGCCCGTGTCGGCTAGCCATTCCCAGGTTGTCCATGTCATCAGCCGGGACCACAGTTGGCGGTGCTCCGTCGAATAAAATGAGTGATGGTGTCAGTGCGATTTTGCTCGCGGATATCCACCCCCTCGCACGCCTCATCTTCTTAGGCTTATCCTGCGAGTTATCAGTACTTACTCGAGATGGCCAGGAAGAGTGCTCTGAACTACGTGTTCTGCAATTTGCTCGGCTTGGCGTTGACGGTCCTGCTCGCCGTCGCAGAGGCTGAAGGCAAGGGAGGTGGAAAGAATTCGAACCCCACTTCTTCAGGGTCCTCCAGTTCCCCTAGTTTGTCCAGTTCTGGATTCAAGAAGCCGAAGACGAAGAAGGTCAAGGATAACAACTCAAAGATCACTCGATGCTATAATAAGCAGTAAGACCCCCATCCTCTATCGCCAATACAGCTGTTCACCGTCCAACGACAGGATGGTCGAGATCACTTGTCCGGCCACCAAGAGTAGAAAGATTGCGGGATATGTGGTCGGCGGTATTTTCTGTCAGTTGTTGCCTATTGTTTCTGGGCACATTTTGGTTTTCATCCCAGCTTCTGCTCTTAGGCGTCATCTTCCTGTTTATTCTTTATACAATAATCAGCGGAAAGATCGCTGGTCGGAGAAAGGTCCCCAAAGCAAACAACCGCGACCTTGAAGCGGACAAGAAGAGCCAACAGATGTCCGACCACGAGAAGGGTGGAGCTAGGAAAGATTCCGATTCCTCCGGTGTGGGTGTCCTCGCCTTGTAATTTGGCCTTGGTTCTCATCTAGTGTTCTTAGGTCCCTCCCCAGTATACTGAGAAAGCGACAGACGAGCCTAACAAATTGGTTCCTCCTCATATTCGGGGCGACGTCGACGATTCGAATCCGTCCGGCTCCACGATAACCCCTCCAATCATCTCCGCACCCGTCCCCGAACCGGCTCAACCTAACCATTCTCCAAAGCCACCCACGACGACTGACACGACTACCGAACTATTACCCATGCCCGCCACGACACCCATCCGGAAAGACACACTCGCAGACAAGTTCAAGAACGCGTTGGAGAAGGCTAAGCGAGCAGCCGCCATGTAAGATTTAGGAAGGATCTCTTTGCTTTTTTCTTGGGTTTTCTGGTTGATCAACTATTGCATCGGTTCCTTGAACTTTTTCCGACCGTCGTTTTTCTCGCTTCGCTTGTTCTGCTGGCTACTTGCACGATTGGCTGATACACGAGCTTGTGGTTATTTACTCTCCCCTGTGTTGCTATAGCGGCAATGAATTCCATCGGTTTGAATGACGACGTGAATGTCGGGGTTTTGCCGCCGCATCACGACGCGTCTTGTCGGCGATGATCGGAAAGATTGGTACCTATATACGGCTCGTACGCGTAACCCTCGAATGTTTCTATAAGTGCGTGGTCTGAAGTGACCCACCTTCAGCTGCTTACACCCGAGCTGTCGAGATGGGTCAGTATGCTTCCGCTCTCCAAGTCTACGGTCAATTTTTCTACGCCACGACCTTTGGCTCCTACTTGTTCGTTCCGAAACCCAAGTTCACGGAGCAGGATGTCCCAGATTTGACCGGAAAGGTCATCATCATCACTGGAGGAAATGCCGGTATCGGCAAGGCGACATGCAAGGTACCCATCTCCGTTTATATTTGTGTTCTGTCGAGCTGGATCGTCTCGTAACGTTCATCAGGTGCTCCTAGAGAAGAACGCCAAAGTGTATCTCGCTGCAAGAAGCGAAGCACGCGCCAAAGCCGCCATCGCAGAGTTGTTGGCGGAAACGGGGAAGGAGGCTATCTGGCTCGAGTTGGACCTTTCTTCTTTCCAGAGCATCGAGAGAGCGGCCGCCGAATTCCACAGGTTCGTTATGATTGTGCCATTCCTGTTTACTGCGGACTGACCACGGACCCAATTTTTTGAAGTAATGAACCTGAATTACACATCCTGTTCAACAATGCGTATGGCCGACTTTGTTTGCGTCGGTAACTTCTTGGACTCACCTGTTGCGTACTAGAGGCGTGCTATCTCCTCGCGATGCACTCACCGCGGAAGGGTACGACATGACGTTCGGCACGAGTGTACTAGGTTAGTTGGCCTACGTGGTACTGTATGCGTGGACATACACTATCCTAGTCGTAGCAGAAGCGCCCTGACGTCCTGAATTACAGGACACTTCTATTTCACGGAATTACTTATCCCTGCATTATACAAAGCTTCCACACCAGGACACAAGCCCCGGGTTGTGAACCTCTCCTCACAAATGGGAATCCTAGGTAGCTCAGTATTCGGTTCTGGACTCGACTTTTCAACCTTCAAGGACTCGCCAACGAGGAGAAATTTGACCGGCTATGGATCGTATTGCCAAAGCAAACTGGTAAGTAAATCCAGTGGTTCGTGATTCCAATCCAACTCACCCAATCACTACCGCGTAGGGGAACACTGTTTACACTCAGGAGTTTGCCCGACGGTATGGGGATAAGATCATTTCCGTCTCAGCCCACCCAGGTCTGGTGTCCATGTCAAATCAAACCTTGCATGCGTTGACCGACTCTTGCGCTCAATAGGTCCTATCGTCAGCGAGCTATCGAGAAACAATATGGATCTGAGCAGTAAGTTTCCACCTACACCGCGCCGCTCCCTATTACCCAATCCCTCGCAAAGGTGCTGCCACCCAATTCTTGATCAGATTGGTCCTCTACCCAACCCAGATGGGCGCCATCACTCCGCTTTATGGTGGGGTATCCCCCGAGGTTGAGCACCTTAACGGCGAGTACCTTATCCCGTGGGCACGAGTGGGTACCCCACGCAGCAACGATCCGATGCTGGGTAAGGAGCTTTGGATGTTGTTGGAAGAGCAGGTGGAAGGTCGAGAGTATCTCGCGACAATACGGGCCAAGACCGCCTCGTTGAATTAGGCGCTTCGACCAACTCATAACTGGGATAGTTCACTGATTTACCCTGAACGTCACGCGTGCTGATGGAAGATTTACGTCGATACAGCTGTGACACACTGTAGATCAGGTTTTCGATATGGAAGATCTTTATATATTTGTCCGTGAAGGTTAAAAATACACAGGAGCCCAGAAAAAGTGTGAAAGACATAACATTCGGTGGAAGTGGGGGAGGTGATCAGATTCAAGGTTTAGTCGAGGGTGTGGATGGAATCTGAGTTGCGGAAGGTCGGTATGGGTGGGGCTGGCCGGAGGTCTGTCGTGACGACAACCCGACACGAGGGGGCTCGTCCCGGACACTACACTTGGTTAGCCTTGTCATGGTGTGGCGGTGACGGAACCTGTAAGGGCGTGATGAGCGGAATCGTGCATGACTCCGTGCCGAGTGGACGCACTGTATGATCATCGTCACTCCCCTCGCCACCGTCCTTGTCCGCCTTGGTGACCCCCTTCTCGCAATCAGAAGCATCACTTGACTCTTCGTTCAATGGCACATTCTGGTACACATCCGGACCTTTCCGCTCTTTCCGCCGGTCTGACCACGTTCCGTACAAGTACATTGCCCCCAGAAATACTGATAGGCGGGATTAGCAGGAGGGAAAAGCGGGCATGCGGAATCTGGACGAACAGAAAAGAACCCCTATCACGGATCCAACAATGATTCCTTTCTTTTTCGTGCATTTGACCTCCTGATTCCTGCAAACATACCACCGACTCCTGTTAGTCGCGCAAACAACGATGGTCCAACAGTGAACCTTACTGGCTATTATAGCAAATCGAGTGATTGTTGTAGGTAGTCTTCGCCCTGCTGACCACTCCGCTGGTTTCCCGAATGTGATTCTCGCCTCCTTCCTTACCCTCCACGTCCAAAGCGGTGAGGAGCATGGTGAGCACGAAAGCGAGACAGTCGAGATGGATGGTGTTCGAAAGTGACTTGGGGGTCATGGTTCTGGGAGTGAAGTGAGGGGGGGTGGGTTCGTACTTGGGCACGGGTGCTGGCTTTACATATGAAAAAGAGCATATGGGGGGAGCACTGCAGAGGCTGTGATACTAGGGAGCCGCGGAGCGGTTTAGGAAGGAACGCATAGCCTTTGCCGTAAATACTGTGTTCCGCTGATCACAACGGTGCCCTCCAGGAACAACCGCTTTCACCCAAGAGTGACAGCGGGTTCAGTCCAGGGGGGGGAGACCTCGGGGGCGGTGAGTGGGAGTGTCGATCGTTTTGGATCCCACGAGTCGCGTGAATAATATTCGGATCCGTTCCGTGGCTTGGCGTCGGAAATCATTTTGCCCGCACTGATAACAGGCCTGGAGACAGAATCAGCTTTTCTGATAAAGCGTTCCCCGATGGTTAGGAGCATATTTGGCTCAGTGAGAACGGCTGACAAAATGTTTCGGCCCGGGGTCGAACCGGGGACCTTTCGCGGAGACCCGATGTGAGGCGAAAATCATAACCACTAGACCACCGAAACTGCACCAAGTTTTCTGATTTTGCGGATACAGTGATCGAGTGGTCCTTGAACGAGTAGGGTTCCTTGAATGATTTGACCGCCGGAGCACACTGGCTTCACATTTCGTTCCAATACTTGGGTAGCTGAATGCTCCGTGTATTCGGAGGCCTGTGTAGGTAGCTCTTGAAAAATTTCTATCTGGTTGCCAGGATATCACGCATATACCTCGAAAATCACCGAATATCAAACTACACATGATTTTATCGTGCACGATAAGGTCCACCGACCAACTAAATATTTCTATGGCGCACTCTACCC
>Ga0307515_10020833_pt1 | contig 11659 bp, 19 predicted proteins | sample 17_EM_MG_FD_194513 | JGI IMG/M metagenome (GOLD analysis project Ga0307515, IMG submission 194513) | Populus trichocarpa ectomycorrhiza microbial communities from riparian zone in the Pacific Northwest, United States - 17_EM | ecosystem: Host-associated > Plants > Roots > Unclassified | place... | reverse complement strand
AATTGAAGGCTTGTATCAACTGAAGTGCCACATCAGATCGGCCTAGGAATTTCCAGCGGAGACCATGAGAGAGAAGGGGGAGAAATCAGTTTGTGGGGGTTGTCAGAGGGATGGTCTGAGGTAACCGTTAGTATGCCATTGGGGTTTCGATGATGGGTCTGTGGGTAAGCCAAAAAGAGATGCATAACAGTGGTCATATATTCGGAGGCGACTTTCCTCCACTCAGCTGCCAGTGGTTCTTCTTTTTTGGGTGAGAATGGGGTTGCAATTTCTGGCCAAAATCGAGTGTGTTTTTTGTTGCTTGTGATGAATTTTGGGAAGAGATCGGATGGTTTGTGGGCTGTCTGTCGGTTTGAGAGGAGGAAGAAGGGGACAGGGCATCTATGGGTCATCAGCTGGAGTTTGGCGTTGGCTTTATGGTGTGGAGGAAGAGTGCGGCATGGCTGGAGGGTCTGGCGCTCCTGGTTCTCTTCTGGTGGAGGGAGGAGTGGGAAAGGGTATATATGTAATTTACCTTTTTAAGGTTGTCCTATCGGTTAAGTGAAGAGTTAAGGAATTTTTTGTTTTCATGTTTTTTTTTTAAGGGACAGTGGTTGATAGCTATTAATATTTATTAAAACATTTTGTAATTTTAGATGATGTTTGGAATTACATTAACTATTGTTATTAAAATGTTTTTTTATTAAAAAATATTTTTTATTTTTTAAAATTTATTTTTTATATTAATACATTAAAATAATTTTAAAATAAAGTTTTAAAAATAAAGTGTAGTGTGAAAACAAACATTGATGTGGTCTAGGAATTGTCTTTTGTCGCTGTTCCATGTACTTGAAGTCTTAATTCTTTTAAAATATTTTTTTTATCGTTTTAATATAATAGTTAATTTTAAAAAATAAAAAATTTATTATTTTAATATATTTCTAAAAAAATATATATTTTTTAAAAATTAATTTAATAGTTTTTTAATCATAAATAAATAACACAAATTCAATTATTATTATATATAAAAAACAAGTCTGCTAAACTCTGGGAGATTCCTTTTTATCAATATACAATATTGTCTGGCCTCAGGTCCACGTCTTGTGGTGAACAATTTATTAAAATGGTTTGCTTTGACTCTTCCAAATCATGAATATCCTGGCAGTGAGGAAACTACACTTTTTAAGGTCCACAGCTTTATAAATAAGGGATCTTTCCTCCAAAGCTTAAACAAAAAATATTAGCTAAGCTAGAGTCAGCACGACCATAGGTGGACAATAAGATGAAGAAAAACCATTCAAAGGCTGTTCTCTCCTTCATTTTTTGTGTAAAGATTCTGTTCACAGCAATGGGAATGGCTGAAAACACATCTATCCCAGTGAATGTTGGTGTGGTTCTTGATCTGGACAGTGATTTGGATGGCAGAATTGCGTTGAGTTGCCTCGAAATGGCCCTCTCAGACTTTTATGCCGCTCATGGTGACTACAAAACCAGACTAGCCCTCAACACCAGGGACTCCAAGAAAGATGTTGTTGGTGCAGCTGCAGCAGGTTCCCTCTCTCACTCTCACCCTTTAAAACTTGATGTTATCATCAGTATGCTCCAATCATGAATCACTATACTTATTATTACGTAGCAAATAATCAAGATCTTTTCTATTTGAATTAACTTCGAATGCTTACATGAACCCATATCTTGCTATCAAAGTCACCCAAAAAAACATCTTCTAAATTTATGCGATTTTTTTGATGGTGTGACCATAAGAGAGCAAAAGGAGATATTGGGAAAGAGTGTGTGATGTGTGTGTTTTTTTTGACATGCATAAAAGTTATTAGTGATGTCGAGGATCTCAAATGGGTTATTGAAGAATGTGATACCAGATAGATTGAAAAGCATGCGAGAGTAACTATTTATTTTTGTTAAGTAATTAAGATTCCTGAAATCAATTGTAGAAAATACTTCAAAAGCTAATTTACAAGTTAGAGCTAAGCTAAGTTAGGATAGTTTCTAGAAAAGTCAAAGAAAGACTTCTAGTCCACAATATTTCAAAGTAGTCTAGAATTGTCTAGCGGGTTGGCAAAATTTCTAGCAAATTGTATGGTGTGCTATGGTTGTAAATTTTATCCAGATTGTTCCATTTAGATTGGTTAAGAAGGCTATAAATAACCATACAACCATTATTTGTAAACCAAGCCAAAACAACTATGTTAATCTCTTTTGAAGATGTTGGCTGTTGTGATTCTGGAGATAGATATAGTTTTGCCGGATTGATATTATGTTGTCCGATCTTTATATGTTGATGGATTCCTTTTTTACTTTGATGTACCAATTTTGTATTGCGACCTTTTGGTTGCTTTTCTCTGCTATATCTTGGCTTTATCTTGTATGCTTATCAAAAAAAAAAAAAAAAAAAAAAAACTATACTAATCTTAAATCTAAGTACTAAAACCTTTATGCCCAGTATGTTGTACTTCCTATTAATAAAGTTTTGCTTTGTGTGTCAACATCTTTCAATCATTTTCAAACTATAAATTAAGTCCTCCTTTTCCAAACCATTAGAACTAAGCATCTTAAATATCAAAGTATTTTCATTTCAATCCTTAATTATTAAAACCTCTAAACTACCATCATCTTCTAACAATGGTATCAAAGCATAATTGATCATAAGTGGGCATTAGGGTTCATTATAGCCGCCACAAATTCATCAAAATCTATCTCTATGCCACTTTTTATTTTTCATGGAAACAACTATGATTTGTGGAAAATACAAATGATGAAACTTTTCAAGTCTCAAAAGCTTTGGGATATTGTAGTGAAGGGATTAAACATCCTAGAAAATATCTCTATTTTAGAAGAAGCACAATAGAAGGAGTTAGAGGTGAAAGAGCAAAAGGATGCTAGTGCTCTTTATTTGATTCAATAGTCACTAGCTAATACAATTTTAACAAGGATTACTAAAGCTTCAACAGCAAAGCAAGCTTGAGATATTTTGCAAGAGGAGTTTCTTAGTGATTCTAAGGTACGTATCATTAGACTCCAAATACTACGAAGGGAATTAGAGAACTTTTAAATGAAAGATTATGAGACTATTAAAGATTATCATGGAAGAATTAAACTAGTAGTAAATCAAATGAGATCTCTAGGAAAAAACATTTTATGATTAAAGGGTTGTTGAACAAATTCTAGTTAGTTTTATAGTTACTGCTATAGAGCAATCGCAAGATTTAGCAACCTTGTCAGTAGCTGAACTAGTGGGCTCTTTGGAAGCACATGAAAAAGATTGAGTAGCTATGTAGGAGACTCTGTCGATAGTTTTTTTCAGTCTAAGATTAATCTAAGGTTTCAGAAATCTAGATATAATGCCCAGAGATTTATGGAGAATTCTAGAAGAGAAATTTTTAGAAGAAAATAATATTTTTGAAGAAGAGGTAACCAGTCGAAGAGAAAATATCCTTTTTGTAGCATTTGTAAAAATATAAATCATCTAAAGAAAGATTGTTGAAACCGTGGCAAGCCACACTGTCACTCTTGTGGATGATTTGGACATTTAGAAAAGGATTCTCGCAACAAAAATAATCACCAAGCAATTTTTGTGAGAAGAATGATGATGAAGAGAAGTTATTCTAATGCTGTCATGTTGCCACTAAAGACAAGAAAGATGCGTGGTATATTGATAGCTCGTGCAACAACTACATGACGAGCAAGGATACTATTTTGACCAACCGAGACACATTAATCAATTCTAAACTCAAATTTGGAAATAATGCAATGCTCAAGGCAAAAGTAAAAGCCAATATCATTGTGGAGAGTTGAGAATAATTAGGAGGCTTAACCTAATGGTTAGCCAACCCTTTATATATATATATATATATATATATGTATGTATGTATGTATGTATGTATGTATGTATGTATAGGGCAATATATGATAGCAATGATGGAGGTTACCACACAAGAGTATGTCTACAATATTTCCTATACAGTATTTTCTATATAAGTACATTCTATAATATGCCCCTTCAAGCTGAGGGTGGAGGATCAACCCGAAGCTTGAAAAGAAAAGCAGTAAACGAAGAAGTAGGAAGTGGCTTAGTGAAGACATCAGCAAGTTGATCCCGAGAGAAAATAAAACGAATCTGAATCTCCTTCTTGGCAACTCTATCTCAGACAAAATGATAATCGACCTCAACATGTTTTGTGCGAGCATGAAAGACAGGATTCGCAGACAAATAAGTGGCACCAAGATTGTCACACCAAATGATAGGAGCAGAAGCAGATGGAATTTGGAGATATGTTAATAAGTACTGAAGCCAAATAACCTTAGCAATGTCATCGGCTAAGGCTATATACTCAGCTCCAGTAGAAGAGCGAGCAATTCTGCGTTGCTTACCAGATTTCCACGAAATCAGCGTCTGACTAAAGAACACAAGGTAACCACCCGTAGATTTTCTATCCTCAACACTGCTTGCCCAATCTGCATATGTAAAACCATGTAAGGCACAAGAAGAACTGCGAGCAATATGCAAGCCATGGGATGCCGTACCCCGAAGATAATGCAGGATGCGTTTCACGGCAGCCCAATGAGAATATGTAGAAGCATGCATAAACTGACAGACTCTGTTAACAGCAAAACAAATATTCGGGCGCGTAAAAGTGAGATATTAAAGAGCACCCACAATTTGACAAAAGTGTGTAGCATCAAAAAATATGGATCGGGCAGAATGGTAGCTTTGGATGTAGAGATAAGAGTATCAACAGGTTTGCAAGATAACATACCAGCCCGAGTGAGAATGTCAAGTATATATTTATGATGGGGGAGCATAAGACCCATACTAGTAGATTGAACCTCTATACCCAAAAAATAATGAACAGAACCCAAGTCGCGAAGCTTAAATTTTAAGCTCGGTAGCTGAATGAGGAGTTGGAGCAAAAGAAAGTTGCCACCCGTAAGCAGAATATCATCAACGTAGACCAGAAGATAACAAATATAAGCACCAACAAAGAAGATAAACAATGAGGTATCCACCTTAGAGATACGGAAACCAATAGATAACAGGAAATCATTCAGATGAGTGTACCAAGCCCACAGAGCCTGTTTTAAACCATATAGAGATTTATGTAAGCGACACACATGAGAGGGGAGAGCAGAATCAACAAAACCTGGAGGTTGTTTCATGTAGACCTCCTCATCAAGAACACCGTTAAGGAAGGCATTATGATATCAAGCTAATGAATTTTCCAACCACACGAAACGACAATAGAGAAGACTAATTTGACGGTCGCCTGTTTGATGACAGGACTAAAGGTTTCAGAGTAATCAATACCTTCTTGTTGAGTGAAACCTCTAGCAACCAGACGCGCTTTATACCTCTCAATGCTACCATCAGATCTGCATTTAATCTTGTACATCCACCGACTACCAACAACATTCATAGAGGGGTGAAACGACACTAAGGTCCAAGTTCTATTTGCACGTAAGGCCTAAATTTCCTCACGCATAACACTATGCCACGCCTCATATCTGTTAGCATCATTAAAAAAAAGTGGCTCATGAGAGGGAGGTGAAACTACCCGGTTGAAGGAGGCAGCAGAGGTTATGACAGTGGCGGTAGACAACGCTGTCTTGGGCTGTCTTGGACGGAGAACCATGAGATGTTGATGAGCTGCTGGACATGGAGTAGTGTGACCTGTACCTAGAAGGTGCTGAAGAGGATATGAAGAGAGGTCTACACAGAGTTGCAGACCAGCTGGAGAAGCAGTGGATGGACTGGTCGGTACTGTAGAAGCTGGTGAGGCTGCGGCAGAACTGGGATGTTCTGTAGCAGAACCAGACTGCTCTACTGCAATAGACCGGAGAACATGCACATCCGATGATGGAGAACCTATTCCTGCACAATGATCATTGGAAAGACAAGCATATGGTGACAGTATGGCAGTGTGGGATAGGGATGAAAGGGTGGCAGAAGCTATGGGTAAAGGGGTGGTCTGGTGGGGTGCGGTAAAGGGCAGAATTGGGTTGTTAGGAGGGCTAGTTAGGTGGGTAGTAGGCTGAAAACATAGAGGAGGGTACAAGGATGGAAGATAGGTATGTTGTGTGGGAGGTACCAGTGAGGATGTTACCTGTTCAGACTTCTCAAAAGGAAAGACATTTTCATGAAAACGAACATGACGAGAGACATAAATACGATGAGATTCTAAATCAAGACAACGATAACCGAGATGGGATGAGCTATAGCCTAAAAACACACAAGGAGAAGACCAGAAATCTAATTTATGAGCATGATATGGACGCAAAAAGGGGAAACAAAGACACCCAAAAGTACGTAGGAAGTTATAATCAAGAGTGCTACGAAACAGACACTCAAACGGAGAATCTATTTTGGAGAACATGAGTAGGCATGCGATTAATAAGGTATACCGATGATTCAAAAGCATAGTTCCAAAATCACAATGGTGCACTACACTGGCCTAAAAGGGTTAGGCCAGTTTCGACAATATGTCAATGACGATGTTCAACAGTGCAATGTTGTTCATGAGTATGAGGACAAATTAACCGATGATGAATACCAATGGTCTGAAAAAATTTTATTTAATTTACGATATTCACTGCCCCAATCAATTTGAGTAGATTTAATTTTAAGTGAAAACTGATGCTCAACAAGTGTTTGAAAACGTTGAAAAGTGGAAAAGACATCAGATTTCGCAACAATCGGATAATACCATATATGTTTGGTATGCGCATCGACAAAAAAAACAAAATAGAAAAAGCCATCAGAAGAAAACATAGGAACAAGACCCCAAACATCACTAAAAATTAAATCAAGAGGGGTAGAAGTTTTTTGACCCGTAGGTCGTAATGACAAACGAGACGACTTGCCTAAAGGATAAGCTTAACACTAAGTAAGAGAACATCTAAAAGTACATATGATTTTATTGTCGGAAACTAACAAATTTTAAATATGAGGGGTTGGATGACCCAAACGACGATGCCACAGGTCGGCAGTCGCGGAGATGCAAGGAGACCAAAAAGCTTGAGGAACTGACATGGCAGAAAACTCGGAGAGGACATAAAGACCATCATGACTTTGACTGAAAAGGAGAACTTCCTTGGTGACGAGATCCTTCACATAAAACATAGAAGCATGAAATTCAAAATAAACATGATTATCACGACAGAATTTTTGAACAGATAACAACGATTTGGTAATGTGAGGCACATGGAGAACATTAGATAAGGTAAACATGCATTTTGGGGAATGTAAGTAGTATGTCTTATATGGGATATGTCAAGGCCTTTACCGTCACCAACATGCAAATAATAATTACCAAGATAGGGTGCAGAATCGGCCAGAGTTCCAAGATCAGGTGTGACGTGTTGATTTGCGCTGGGTCGGGGAACCAAGGCGTAGCAGAAATATTCCTAACAACAAGGTGAGCAGAAGGCTGCTGAATGCTATTGCGAAACTGTGAACAATAAGGAGCTGTGTGACCGAAACCGGAGCATAATTGGCAGTGTACATGCTACTGTCCAGACCACTGCCCAGCGCCAGAGTTGCGCCTGGTCTGTTGCCAATGGTTTGGCCGCCAATCTGCAGCAGATTGTCCCCCATTCTGGAAAGTGTAATGGTTGCTGTGGGGACGCCAATTACCTTTGGAGCGACCCCTGTTGCGGTTGAAGTTGGGGCTATGATAAGACATAGCATGGTGAGCAAAAAACTGTGGTGTTGGCAGCAGAGGTGGCTGTCGCTGCAGAGAAGAAGAAGACAGCAGAGAGGGAGCGGCAACCACGGAATGGAAAGAGTTCTTGTGCAGAAATTCATGGGTAAGAAGGTGGCTGTGAAGATTAGCATTCGATAGCGGCTCTGTCTTGGTTATGAGACTCGTTACCAAGTCTTTGAAGTTGCCACGAAGGCCACAAAACACATAAAGATTGAAGTCTTCAAGAGACATGGGGTGACTAGCAGCAGCTAATTCGTCAAATAATGATTTGGCTTGCTGCATGTATATACTAATTGATGAGTCACCTAGTTGAAGGTCTTGAAAGGAGCCATGGAGTTGCATGATGCGAGAATTAGATGGAGAGGCAAGCGTTTTCTCAAGAGTACGCCAAACACAATGCGAGGTAGAACAATCTACCACGAGATGCAACACATCCATGAAGAGAGAGGAGAGTAAAGCACTCAAAATAAGTTGATCCTGTTGCTTCTAACTAAGAAAAGAAGGGCTAATGGTAAAGGAAGAACCAACAGAACTGTAAAAAATATGAGATAGAGGACACGACACTGAGCCGTCAACGAAGTGAAAAACACCTTGAACAAGGAGATATGGCTTCATCTACATTCTTCAATAAAGATAATTTGTGTTTGTAAGTTTTAACGAAACGACTTGGTGGGTGTTCGCTAAAGGAACAATAACTGGAGTGTGTGTTCCCATGAGAGGCAAATGAATGGTAGGGACTTGGGAGGAAGAATTAGAGACAAGCTCTGCAAGTGGAGGCTGTTGTGGGGGAGAAAGACACCACCGGCAGCAGCTTGGGGATGGCTGGTCGGCTGTGCTGCACCACCGATGGAGAGAGAGAAGTCGGCGGCAGTAGTAGAATCCATGTAGAAAAAGTAAAGAGAGGGCCGGCTGCAAAGGGAGGGAGGGAGAAAAGAGTTCTTACGGTAGAAAGCTCTGATACCAAGTTGAGAATAATTAAGAGGCTTAACCTAATCATTAGCCAACCCTTTCTATATATATGTGTAGGGCAATATACAATAGCAATTGTGGAGGTTACCACACAAAAGTATGTCTATAATATTTCCTATACAGTATTTCCTATATAAGTACATTCTATAATATGGAGATGGAGAAAGGTATGGAATTTGTCAACGATGCATTGCTTATCCTAAATTTTAAAAATAATTTATTGAGCGTAGGCTAAATAATGGAAAAAGGTTATGCTCTTTACTTTGATAGAGACTGCTACACTATATATGATAAAACGAATAATTAGAGAAAGATTGTCATCATAAAGATAGAAAACAAATGTTCTTCCCCTCCTTTGCAACGTCTCTCCCTCTATCTCTCTTTTTCCCTTCCACTTACCCAAAAACACTAACATAACCCACACCCTCTCATGACCTACCACCATTATGAAAGGGGCAGAGGGGACAAGCTCTGTGGGTGGCTACATAATGGATGCCCAAGCCACTCTACCCCTTTGGTGTGACTAGACAAGAGTAAGGTAATTCTCTCTCCCCCTGCCCTTTATAAATACCCCCTTACCAGGAGGTAGGGGTGAGGAAAAAAAGGAACGAAAAAAAAGGAAGGAAAAGAACAAAACAAACGACAAAAAAAAAAGAAAAAAATAGGAGAGATAGGGACGAAACAAACATAGAGGAACCAGACAGACGAACAAGGAATACAATAGAAGGAAACTTACAAGAGAAGATAACAGAAAAAAACAAACAGAGAAGAAGAGAAGAACAATAACCTCTCTCTCTCTTTGTCTTAATCTACCTAGTCACCGACAGCACCACCGTGAGCCATTGCCAGCTCCTTCTCCTTATTCTTCTTCTTCTCCCTCCTCCTCTTCTTATTCTTCTTCTCTATTCCCTCCTCCACTATTCTAAAAGTGAATAGTGGAGAGTCGATGTTCCTAAGGTGGACTAGTGTCGGTCCAGACCAAAATACTGGGTCGGGTCCGGCCCAGTATCCCAAAAGATATTGTTGGGCTGACATTGGCCTCACCCCTTTTTTGGGCCAATCTTGGCCAACTATTTTGGGTTGAACTCAACCTAATTTCTTTGAGGGAGTGGCTGAGGGGTGTGCTATCTATTCAGAAGCTACAAAAGGAAACACACTTTCATGAAAACAAACATGACAAGAGACATATATATGTTGAGATGCAAAATCGAGACAACGATAGCCAAGATGCGAGGAACTATAACCTAAGAACATAAAAGTACGTAGAAAATCATAATCAGGAGTATGATTAAACAAACATTCAAAGAGAGACTGATTTTGAAGGACAAGAGTAGCCATGCGATTCATGAGAAATATGGAAGATTCAAACACATAATTTCAAAATCATAATTTAGCACTACATTGGCCTAAGAGTTAAGACCAGTTTCGACAATATGACGATGACAACACTTAACACTGCCATTTTGCTCATGCGTATTGTTGCTACCCAATTTTTTACCCATATTTTGATAAATTTTTGAAAAAATAAAAAATAAAAATAAAAATAAAAATAATAAGGGTTTACGTGTGGCGATAATGTAAAGCATCAGAGCTAATATTAAGGAAGCAATATGTCAAGGAGATAATTATTGAATCATATATAATTACTGCAATATAAAATACCATAGATATATGATTTGATTCGTGCTGGTTATGGAAAAAATCACTGCAATATAAAATACAATATATATAGGATTTGTTGGTGCTGGTTATAGAAGACAATCTCTACAATAATTATTGCAATATTTCCTTAAATAACACGTGTAAAGATTTTCTATATAAGTAAACCTTCAGCCATATGCAAAGAAGAGAAAAAATTACAAAAAAAGAAGCAATTTTAAGACAAAAAAAAATTAGGGCTTCCACAAAATCCTAAACCCATCCCTTTTTAGTCAACCGGCTGCACACCTTTCTTTGAAAAAAAAAGAGCCGCCGTCCAAGGAAGCTTTTCCTTCTCCTTTCAGCCGACCAGAGCTCCCCTGCATTTTTTTCCCTGCCATCAACATAGACCCACATACACTCGACCACGACACCAACACTCCCTTCTCCCCAATTCTAGCGTTTTCCCTTTGGCTTTTCTTCTTCCCCTCAGCTGACCAAAGAGCATACTAGCCCTCTGCACACAAGCCTCCTTTCTCTCTCTCATAGGCGCCGACCCATTCAGCCTTCAAAAAAAAAAAAAACCAGAGAGCACAAGACATCCTCTTCACTCTGCTCTCTCGGCTGTTCTTCCCACTCTCAGATTTGCCTCCCTTCCCCGATCGTTTCCTTCATCTCCTCCTTCCAGCAGCGGTTTCTCCACCTTGACACGGCCAAGACAGCCCCCCTCATCTCTTCGAAACTCGAGCAGACCCACCTCCTCCAGCCATCGATCTCCCTCTCAAAGCCATAGTTGATTCCCCATTCTCTCCTGAACAACCCGAAACTAACCCCACAGCAGCCAACAAATCATCTCTCTTCAGAACCTAAGCCATCTTTCCCATTCAACCAGCAGCTGGCCACAAACTTTGTTGTGTGTGGTCCCGCACCATGTGATGGGGGGGACCACCACATTAATTAAGGAGGCAGCTGGCTGCCTCTTTGATTTAAAAATGAAACTGCCACTGTAGAGGCAGTAGCAAAATTTGAACGAGAGAGCAGAGAAAAACCGAGAGAAAGAAAGAAGAGGAGGCAGCAGAGCAGTCTGTCTTCTTCCTTCAATTTCCAGCTCGTTCACCGTTGGATCGGGCTGAGATTTTGACAGAAGATTCTAGACACGTTCCTCTTCATTCTGAACGGTTGGATTGAAGATTGGTGGTGTGGAAGCTGGTCGTTTTGACAGAAAACAGGGCTGTCAGTGTTGTGAGCTTTTCTCTAACATTACTCTCTTTAATCTTGTTGTAATCCGAGAATAAGTTGTTCTTGATGATATATATGTTGTAGCCCTTAGTTGAATCTGAGGAAGAACAATTGTG
>Ga0307515_10020831_pt1 | contig 11661 bp, 3 predicted proteins | sample 17_EM_MG_FD_194513 | JGI IMG/M metagenome (GOLD analysis project Ga0307515, IMG submission 194513) | Populus trichocarpa ectomycorrhiza microbial communities from riparian zone in the Pacific Northwest, United States - 17_EM | ecosystem: Host-associated > Plants > Roots > Unclassified | place... | reverse complement strand
AGCAGTTCAGTTATGCACATGATAAGGTTTATTTTCTCTTCTTTTGGTCTTTTATATTTCATAAATATATTTCGAATGCCAATATGAGTGTTTTATGCCTTTTACCTTTATGTAGTGTGACAAGCAAGATAATCTCAACCCCCCCCCCCCCTCTCATCTGGTGAATGGTTCCTTGTGGGATCTTGCTTTGTGTCATTGGTCCTTTTCTCTTATTTAAAACTTGAATATGCACCTTGATAAGCTTTATAAATTAACTGATATTCATTCTTCATCAAGATCCGAAAATTTTATTTTAATTTAATTTTTTGAATCAAGAAAAAATATTTTAGTGGTAAAGATGAGCAAAAGTACAGTGAGGAGAATCAGACATCATTTGGATGAGGAAACTGCAACATATCAAAACCAAAGTTCCCCTTCTGGTCCTCTTAATGTTTAAGACAAGCCTTGTAATGACATTTAAAGTGGAATACTAAGGAAAAAAGAAAAACATGATTCTATTCATTAGTTGGAGATGAGTCTTGAAATTTTCGAACCGTTTGTTGAAATGCACAAAATCCCACCTAGATGGCATATGCTACTCTACCCTCATAATGACAAATATTTGGAGATAACTCCACCTGAAGCAAATAAATAGTTAGTTAATTGAGAATTTTAAACTTAAAGGGTACTATGATTTTCCACATGAAATTGGATGGGAAAAGAAGATGACAAGAAAATTAGCAGACCAAGATAGGGGATGGAACAACATGTTTTATCATAAAAAAGCTGCTGCAAAATGCGTTGGTGTTGGTATCCAGGAGCATATTCCTGCAACAACTTGGATGTTACAGAACACTATCAAAGAATAAGCAGACATTAGTCATATGAATATTTACTATCCTCAAAAAATCAGCAACTTATAAGAGTTTATTATATGTTGCTGAATGTCAGGGACATGAGGACACAGTTTGGAACACTGCTAGCAGACATTGGGCTTATCAGTATTCCAAAGAGTTATCAGGTAAGTTTTGTTCAGTTGATACATGCATGATTTCTATTCTTTTCTGTTGTGCTTCAGTAATAACCTTTAATAAATTGATTCTGATGAAGAACCCACACAAGCTTCACACTGATTAGTAAAAAAGAAAAAGAAAAAGAAAAAGAAAAAGAAAAAGAAAAAGAAAGATTGAGGGATCATAATAGAGAAAAATTGAAATTGAGGGACTAACTTTTATGTCCTAGAGTAATGCTGTTCTTTCAAGCTTCATGTTAAAAAGGCTCGCAACACTTTGGTTTCTTGGCATAGGTTGGGAGAATGAAGAAAGAGAATCTTGATAGTTGGCTGTCTGAAAAATCACAACCATTCAACATGTATTCACATCATTCCTCACTTGTGAAGGTAGTACTAATATTATTTTTCCTTTTATCTCCTTTCATGTTTTCCATTTTACTGGGTAATTAATTGTTTCTGCAATTTTTTTTTCTGTAACACATCATACTTTCCACTAATGTGTTGCCTTGGGTCATACCAGAGGACAAGGTTTTGTCAATGCTGATGTCACATATAATGTTTCGATTTTATCATATATTTCCCTTTAACATTTTCTTCGCATTATGGAGGATTTATCAACAGTACAGTCCTTACCATTTGGGATTCCTTCACACCATGATATGGTATTTGATTATTGGCATCAGAAAGCTTCAAAAGTGCCACTTGAGATGCTCTATCTTATAAATTGGTAGCGGAACAATAATGTTCAAATCAGCTGCTTAAGTTTTTGTTGTTGTATGTGTTCTTAAAACCATCAGAACTATGTCATTATCGCAGGTGCAAATGAGCTGATCTACTCATAGCTTAGGTTGATGTGGACTCGCTCAAGGTTGTTCATTAAACTTGATGACTTAAGCTCAAGTGGCATAGAAACCTGACTAGAATACAAACAACCTGTGAACAAGCTTGCATTTAATAAACAAATTTCAGTTAATGAATTAATTAAGGCTTGAATAAGGAGAGTTTCTATATGGCTAGTCCTTCAAATGACCCCCAAAACTATAAGCTGTTTTGATCAACACCCTTGAACTGATTTTATTGGATTTCAATACTTGAACTATGGGATGTCTTGATTCGGACCCCCTTGTTTATTAAAGTCTTGTCCATAAAAACTGTTAAATAATATGCAGTTGTCCCATGTTTATTTACAAAACCATAAAAAAACATTAAAAACTCGAAATACCTAAACATGTTGGATGTTCTCTCTAGTTCTAAAGATTTCTTTTTATAAGAACATAATTTAAAAAATTTAGATTTGATGTTTTTTGTCTGTCAATTTTTTGCTGATTGTGAATTTGTGTTTTTCTCAAGAAACAGATGTGATTTCAGAATTGTAGTGGTGAATCACATGATTTTCACATGAAATGCAACTGGATTCTTTTTTATGGAATTTAACTACGAGGATCTCAATTAAAACACCTTGTGGCTTAATTTTTCTTAAAAAAAATTACTTTAGAGGGTGCCAATCAAACAGGCTCAGGGTTTTTTATATATAGAATAACTGTTTTTTTGTTATCAATCTTGTTTAATTTATCCAAGGCAAGACAAATATGTGTTAGATGATATTTTCTTAGGTTCATATTATGTATTTTAATCTTTTTATACATGGTCTATAATTTGATAATAAGCCTAGTTTAGGTCATAAATCATCTTTTAGCAATAGTAAATTTGTCCAAAGCTTAAGCCAAGTAAAATTTGAATGAGTGGAGCTCGTGCTGCTTGAATTAGCTTTGGCATAGACATAAACTGACTAAATTTAGACGAGCAAGAGTCAAGTAAAACATGATGTTTCATTTTGTTTTGTTATTTGAATGATTACGCTTCTATTTCTTTAACACATACAGATACATATTTATGTATTTGTTGTTTCCTATAGATGTTCCTGGAAATATAATATTGTATTTTGTTTCGATATTATTATAATGCAAAAGCATGATTTTATATCCAAGTCTATGGCAGAAGGGATATAATGATTGAAATCTTTTGCATTACATGCATTTTTTCTTAGTGAACTTCAGTGCTTATTCCAGGAGTTCTAGATTCTGTTTTTCTGTATCTTTCTAGGCAGCTGCTTAAAGTTCTTATTATGATGGAAATCAAGGAAACATAATTTTTTTTTCCTGTTCCTTACATTATTTGTGTGATTTCTTCATTTTGTAAAACCTTAATTAGAGCTCAAAATAACATCAAAGATCATTCTAAATTTTGCAGTATTTGTTATGGTTTTAGATAAATTCTCAAGACATTTTGGCAGGCAATTTTATGTGCAGGTTTATACCCCAATGTTGCTGCAACCGAACTAGGAATTACTGCAGCAACTCTCAATGGCCTAAAACAGTCCAGCAGGCCTGGAAAAAAGGATCATCCAATATGGTACGATGGAAGAAGAGAGGTTCACATACACCCTTCTTCGGTCAACTGTAACATGAAAGCATTTCCGCACCCATTTCTTGTGTTCCTTGAAAAGGTTTTCAAACCCTTGACCCTGAAGCTTGGTATATTTTACTTTGATACCAGTATTTCTCTTCTGATTATTTCTGAATAGAGGTGTTTGGTCATATCCGTATAATATTTCACTTTTGTGAATATATACTTCAGTTAGTGGCTTGTTTATGCTGCTGTTCTTTTCAACCTAGCGTCTAAGCTTCCCCACTGCTTGGGTGGATGAGCCAATATGTACGTAGAAAATGAGATGGACTGTTAGACAGGTTTGAAGGAAGGTTGTTGAATAGTTTCCCTACCAGTTGCTGCAAAAATAACCATCCTGTGGTTTTAGGCAGTCATCAAATAAATTCATTGTAAGGTATTGGATGTGAGATCAAATCCGTTGTACCAGGCATTGATACTCTTTACGGCTATTTAGTTAATTTTCTATTATTCATAGGAGATACGACATGTTGGGATTTAACAAATAACAAACTCTCCTTCAAGAATAGTGGTTCAAACTTTTTTGAAACTAGATAGTTCTGTTACTTGACAAAGCAGTGGCAGGATGTAGTTTTCAGCGGGGCATTGGGATATCAGTTAGTTTGCTTTTGCAAATGTCAGGTTATCTGTATCTTGAGCTGTTGTATTATTAAAAAAACCATGTTTTCAGCAATGGTGAAATAGAAGCTGGATGATTTACATAAATTAGGCTTAGAATAAGTTGGAATTTTTTGTTTTTCAGGTTGAGACCAACAAAGTATTTCTGCGAGATACTACTATTATATCTCCCTTCTCTATCTTGCTCTTTGGTGGCGAAATTAACATTCAACACCAGGTCTGTTCTCTGTCAGTACACAAATAATTTAGATTGTTGTAGATGCATTAATCAGTGTTTAAATAGCTGCTCCTCACCCATCAAGATGTGTGCATTAGCAATTTAGGTGCAACTGAGTTGAGTGAATCTTATGGTTTCCCCCTATTATATGCTTCTCCTATTTTCTTCCGTTACATGCATGGCAGAAGATTATTATTCTGTATATACTAAACTGTTGGACTGATTGGATTAAATTGTCTTCTAATATTGACTTTCTATCAAGTATAAACAGTATTTAATGATTTTTGGTGGTCTGTTCATGTAATATCTGTTGGTCATGCTCGATAATGAGAGGCACTATTTTCTCTTGCTCTTTCACCTATTAATTTTGTGATTGTTATTCATTTTTGGCATGGTTTAAATCATGGTTTCTGTCATGTCGCCGTGTTGCTAGCCGGCACCTGTGTTACCTAACAGTTGCAGCTGCTTCATAAAACTAAAATAACTATGCATATAGACATTTCACACTGTTGAGACTGTAGACTGGTGAAGGTACACAGCAGAAATGAGTCATTTTTACAGTATTTTTTAAAGAAAGAAAAAAGACAATTGCGTTATTTCCTTAAATATAATGTTTCTGATGTAAGTTATAATTGTTGTCTGCATATTAGCTGTCACAGATGCTCCTGATGCAAATGCTAATACAACCCTTAAAAAACCGTTAGGCAATGGATATCATGTAAAACTATTTCTTTTTTGGTCCAGATAAATGAAATAGCATGATATTCGGTGGTGCTGTAAGCTACATATGATGGCTTATTTGCTTTTGATATTCTTCCTTCTTGATTGATCCTTGTTTTCTGTAATGCTTTTGATATTCTTCCTTCTTGATTGACCTTTGTTTTCTGTAATTTTAGACTGGTCTTCTCACGATAGATGGATGGCTAAAGCTGAAAGCTTCAGCCCAATATGCTGTCTTATTTAAAGAACTCCGATCAACACTTCATGCTCTATTGAAGGAGCTGATTCGAAAGCCAGAGGTATCTTTCATGCATTGTTAAGTTTGTCATATAATCTCCAAATGGCATATTTTAGAATGCTGATGGTGTTTAACTTGGTAAATGGACTACCATATGCTAAACATGTTAATGTTCTTCATCTTATGGGCATTGAGGGATTGCTTAATGAGTGTGAGGTCGGTGACATACATGCAATGCATTGCTTTTGTTTCTGGGTGGCGAACATGCATCCTGCCCACAATTGTTGAATGGTTTGTCTCAGTGGAGCTATCCTGCTCATAAACTGGCTTTGTGCACACTATTATTAGCATGATGATTTTGCTTTGGGGATAATATATTTGAGGTCAGTTACTAGAAAGCTTTTAAAACAACGTCTTCCAACTGAAGAAACGCTCAGGATTGCTTGGTTACTGAAAACTCGAAGTATTAAGTTTAGGAAACTAAAAAATCAAACTGGTTGGTTGCTTCTCAGTAACTGCCAGCTTTTTCCTTGAAATAATTGTCGTATGTATCCTATCAATTGCAGTAACATATGCATAATACTAGTTCATCATCCTTTTGGCTGCCTAGCTGGAGAGAGCTAGGCTGCAAGTCAGTAACCAATGTTTTTTAGCCATTGTAGATTAGCGGGCCAGTATTTTTACAGAAGCACAGAAAAACAGAAGTTCATCAAAATGCTGCAAGGGTGGTACAACCTAGTGAGTACCAAGTATACTAGGAGGAGATACGTGAAGCACCAAAAAATATAGAAAGAAAGGAAGAAAAATCAAAGAATTTTAGAAGAAAGTAGAAATACAAAGTATATTTTTGGAATAATAGAAGTCAATTGATCATAATATCTCCATGCTTCACCAGAATATAGCAATTATTTCCTAAGAATGTGGCATGCCAAGCCTTTAGTCTTACTTTGTGCCATCTGCATGCTATCGTTCTATATGTAATTTTGTTAGTAAGCTGCTTTGTTCCCTCACTTGCTTGCATGCACGCTGCAATCACTCTTGTCTTGACAAACTGCCGAGTCTTTTAACTCTTTTCTGTACGGCTACCGTGTATCGACATCTGATCATGAATAATTGTTGTCTGGCAGAATGCAACTCTTGTGGATAATGAGGTCGTCAAATCCATGATTCAGCTGTTGTTAGATGAAGACAAACCCCAAACATGAAGTCGTGAGCATCTTTAGCTAGCTGTCGTACTATAAATCATTTGACATTGAAGAAAAAATTTGCTGCTTTATTTTATATAGATCAAATTTTGGCATATAAAACATGTAGATTCATTTTTTTTTTTAAAAAAGAAACTAAACATAATAAAAAACAAGATACGAACACGGAAATAAAAAACTCATCTTATTAGGCATCGTTTGGGGAACGCGGTTTGTTCTCAAAAAATTCAATTTGTTTTTCCTTTTTTTGCTAAAAATTAATTTTTTTTATATGTTTTGGATTGTTTTGATTCGCTGATCTCAAAAATAATTTTTTTAAAATAAAAAAATATCATTTTGATGCATTTCAGCACAAAAAATACTTTGAAAAACAACTGTAACCACACTCTTAAACAGACATTTATAATAAATGTGTTTTTATTTACGAATTTGATTTTATTTTCCTAGATTAGAATTTTTAACTTGATTAGCATTTTATTAATCACTAATTTTAATGGTAAATGAATTTTATTGGTTAGGTAAGTTTTAATTAGGTATCACGTTTCTACGTGGGGATTTTAAGTGGAATGTCTGTTTATGTTTGTTGGATTCAAACTTAATTTATAAAATCAGAGATTTTCTCTTAGTTTTCGCCCTCCATCTCAACTTCTGAGTTTCATCGGGTAACACACATTGAGGATGGTGGATTGGACTAGTCTCCCTCAAGACATCTTAGCTTTTATATCACAAAAGTTAGAGATCCCAGGCGATTATATTGTTTTTGGAGCAGTGAGCAAATCATGGCAATCTACAATATTGAGAAAGGCCAATCATCTCCTCCGGCATTCCCGTGGCTTATGCTTTCAGAGAAGAGAAAAGTAGAGTCCAAAACAACGTTGTCTTTTTAGCTTATCATCCTACAAGGTTTACAAGTTGGTTTTGCCTGAAGCACGAGGGAAAAAATGTTTAGGAGCAGGTTTCGGATGGTTGCTAGCCTTTGGAAAGTGATTTGAAAATTAACCTCCTGCACCCCTTCTCAAGTTATCAAATCTCTTTTCCTCCTCAAAACACCTTTCCCGATCCCTTCGAAGATGTTGATCCACCCTGAATCTTCCTCAATTTTGCTTACTGAGGGCTGTGCTATCCTCAAATCCTCGGAAACATCATGATGAACACGATCAAGATTGTATTGTCATGGCCATAAACGGAAGATATCACAAGCTGGCCTTTGCTAGATTGGGTGCAAGAGATGGACTAACGTTGAAGTTCCCTCCTTGGTTTATGAAGACATCGCTTGCTATAAGAATCAATTTTATGCGGTGGATTGCCATGGACTAGTAGTTCGTTGTGACCTTGATAATGTAGCTGTAGCTGTAGCTGGGGGGTCCTCCTAGAGCCACACAGATTGCACCACCTCCTGGTGTGACATTAGATCATGTTCAGAAATATCTTGTAGAATCAATGGGAGACCTCTTGTTAGTTTCTCGTGTACGTGGTGGGCGTTTTTATGGGGAAAGGGGTCATAAGAGACGTTATTATACTGCTAGTTTCTCTGTTGTACATGATGGAGGAATTAGGCACTCTTCATAAGAGACGTTATTAATAAGCAAGAACTTCACGAAGCACATGTTCTAGTAAAGCTTATTGATGAGAACCTGTAAATTAATATACCTAAGTTTCAATTATAAAAAGATGGGAGTATAAAACCCTAAATAATAGCTTTTTATTGAAGTTGTTCTCTAATACTTGTCCAGACTTTTTGTAAAAACAAACCTTGGCACATAAAAGAAATTAAAGACAGAAAAGGAAAAGGAAAACAAAAGGGGGGGGGTAAGAAAATACTTGGGGATAGTTGAGGTAGCTGTATTGGCATGGCAGCAATTGTGGCAGAAGCGGGGTTGGTACGTGCAGAAGCAATTATTCTGTAAAAAGCCAAAATCGAAAGATGTGTTGTGGAGTAGGATCTCCATTTATACATCTCAAAAGGTTACTTTCACACTCTCTTTTTCCCTACTTCAAGGCTCCCTACGGATCGAACCTAAATTTCTCCATAAACTATTAAAATCAAGTATAATATAACTCTAATCATATCAAAGTTCATTTGTTCAGAAGAGAAACTAGGAAATAAAAAAATAAATTAATTAATTCATTAAAATTCATAATATTTTTGTATTTATTTTTCCTTAGATATATAAATTTTCTCGGTTGGTTTTTATATTGGTACATAGACAAATTGAGTTTTATCTCCTTTTTTACTGACCAAACTAAAGTTCTAGAAAATTCTCAATGGATAGAGAATTGTTGAATGACTAAGTGACTATACTCTATTTTTTTTTTTTAAATCCTAAGTTATAAAAAAATTCGAAAGTTATAAAAAAAATCTAAAACTTAATGTTCATATATAATATTTCTTTATCTATTAATTTGCCGGTTTTTCAAATCTATATTAAGCTTGCAAAACATATTTTAAAGGTTTTGTAATTTTCTTAATTTTTTAAATATTTTCTAAATGAAAAAATATAATTCTTTTATATACCAGCACTTTTTTCTAGTAATGTAAAGGGCCAAGTTTATATATATATAGTCTTATAAATTTAATTTTCATTATAAATCTAAAATAAAGATTTTTTAAGTTAACAATATGATTTTTCATTGATTATTTGTAATATAAATAAGATAAAATAAATATTTTATAATCAGATTATCACGAATAAAAAATATATGAAATAACCATTACAAATTAAGATTTTGAATTTTTATGAAGAATAATTTTAATCTTAATGTGTTTTTTTTATATATCTTTTTATAGAAAAATTCATCCTCTTTCAATAAATGAACATATTTTTCAATTTTTCACTGAAAAGAAAAGAAAAAGAAAAAGAAAAAAGAACATGGTTTTCTAGTAATGAACAACCTTAGGGCTTCAATTGAGATAAGAATTTCTTTGGTGACTAAAACAAAACTATTTGTATAATTGGGTGACTTACCAAATTTTGATCTAAATTTATTCCCAGTCTCCCCACCAGCAATGACAGTGTCCTCACGCCCGTCTCCACCTCTCACCTCTCTCTAAAATTGAAAAACCCGAATAACCCATCACCATGACCCGATCCGTTTCCCTTCTCTACTTCCTCCCTCTCTTACTTCTCCTCCTCCTCTCTCTCTTCTACCATGTCCTCGCCGATTCCCACTTCGAAGGATTCGAAGCTGAAGAAGAAGACGACGTCGTCGAGGAAACAATAGATCCCAACGCTTTCAAACTACCCGATCTCCCTTTAACTCTGTCCGAGTCACCGCCCATATCAACTCCAACTCCGGATCCTAAAGAACCGGATCCGAAACCCTCCAAACCCTCTCCCCCACCTTCAACGACCAACTTCGAGTTCTGGGACGAAGACGAATTCGAAGGACTCCCTTCTCATCAACCCCACATCGAATCCGTGGTAATTGCCGAGTCTGCCACTCCAGATGCCACCGTCCAAACGCCGGATCCAAAACCCACCACCGTTTCGAAAAAGAAGCAGTCCTTCTTGGTGGAGATTGTGTGTGTGAGTTTTTTGATTATGTTTGTGATAAATTACTTCACTGGTAAAAGAGAGAATGAGAACTTGGCGTTATCTTGGGCGTCGAAATTTGCGACGAAAGATTCGATTTTTGAGAAGAATTTTAGTCTTTTAGGTGTGGGAGAAGGGGATGATTCCCCTTTATTGTTGAAAGAAGGGCAGAATGTGTTTAAATTCTATGCGAGTGGACGGAGGTATTGTCAAGGGTTGTTGGCGACAATGGAGTTGAAGAGTAGGCATGATTTGCTGTCCAGGATATATAATATGGTGGTCCCATGTAAGGATGAGATTAGTATTGAGGTTTATATGAATGATGATGCGATGGATCATGTGGTTTTTGCCTTGGCGAGGAAGAAGATGGCGAAAGCAATGCAGAAGGAATTGAGGGATTTGCAGAGGTTTGCTGGGAGTGTTGTGCAGCCGCCTAATGGGAGGAAATGGGTGGCTGAGGAGTTGGCTGTTGTTTCTGAGTCTAAGGAAGTTGCTGGGGATTTGATCACTGAGGCCGTGCTTGAGCAGGTTGGATTGTGTGTGATTTTTTGTTTTTGTTGGTTTGATATGATATTTGAGCATTGTGGTAGTGAACTAATTACTTGCATTTTTTTTTTATTACTATTATTATTAATATTGAGAATGTGTTTATTGATGTTGTTGATGTGAGTTTTAGTTTTTGATAGAAGAACACTATGGCTTGTGTTTTGAAAGTTTGTATGTTTAAGCTATGAATGATCAGGTTAGAAACAGGGAGTTTGGTTGTCTTGAAAGAATTAGCTTGATTCAGTTTCGGGTATGAGGTTCTAGTTGCAGAGGCTACTTTTCATTTACTGCATTATTTTTGTAATTGTTTCCTTAAAGAGGAAGACCAAAGTGCTGTTTTTTAGGTTTTCTTTTTCTCGTTGCCTTTTAACGATTCTATGCTATTGGGTAACATAACCTTCATAAATTTTAGGTAGTGTTTGTCATTGTGGCAGAAGTTGTTTTTTAAAGTGTTTTTCTTTTGAAAATACATTAAAATAATTTTTTTATTATTTAAATTTTATTTTTGACATCAGCGAAATGATAAAAAAACACCAAAAGAATTAATTTGAAGCAAAAAAATTGAAAAGCGTGGCTGGGCTGCACAAACAAACATGGTCTTAGTGATGTCATTAGCATAATTAGAATACAAATGCACTGAAAACTATTCTTTTCTGAAACTTGGTTTGGTGCTTGCTATGAGAGCTTGAACCTTAGTTGAGTGCCTGGAGTTACAACTCCAAACCACATGGCCAAGGAGCATTGGCTTCTACAAACTAAGATGCAATAGGAATACCAGCTGATGACATTATCTATTATGCTACACCCATGTCAGTGACCAAAACTGCTATTTTAAATCATGGCCTTCAGGTGCCTGTTTGGTTGCATTTTCCTCATGAGGAAACAGTGGCAATTCGTACTTTTCAATTTTTCACATGTTTCCAAATAAAAATACATTAATTTCCCTCATAATTTTTCTTGTTCTTGTCCATGGAAAAAATTGCTCCTTACGAAATATGTCCAGCTTCAACACATTGTCCCACTAGGGTGTGTGGTGGAATTAGGGATTTTTATTACATGTTTGGGGAAGGACCGAGGAGATTATCTTTGTATTCTAATACAGAGAGGGGGGGGGGGGGGGGGGGGGG
>Ga0307515_10020830_pt1 | contig 11661 bp, 10 predicted proteins | sample 17_EM_MG_FD_194513 | JGI IMG/M metagenome (GOLD analysis project Ga0307515, IMG submission 194513) | Populus trichocarpa ectomycorrhiza microbial communities from riparian zone in the Pacific Northwest, United States - 17_EM | ecosystem: Host-associated > Plants > Roots > Unclassified | place... | reverse complement strand
CCGCGCCCTCGATCACCGCGCGTTCGGCACCTTCGACATCGATCTTCAGGAAGTCGACCGCACCCGGGTGCTCGTCCAGCACCGCGGCCAGCGTGGACAGCTCGACTTCGACGGTGCTCACCCGCCACCCGTGGTCGTCGCGGTAGCGTCCGGCGAGGTCGTCGTCCAGCGTCGACCAGCCCCACTCGTTCTCGACGACGTGCAGCTTCGCCGTGCCCGGACGGGCGCCGACGGCGACGTCCAGGGTCAGGTCGCCGGGGCGGGCGGTGCGCAGCTCGCGGGCCTTCGCCGGGATCGGCTCGATGTTGATGCCGCGCCAGCCGAGGTCGTAGAAGTGCTTCGTGACCGACGCGACCAGCGGGTCACCCGCGCCGATGTCGACGTAGCGACCGGTGGCCTGGCCCGCGAAGACGCGGGCGAGGACGACGTCTTCGGCCTGCTGCGCGTAGGAGATCATGGCAGCGCGATGCCGGCCTTCCGCGCCTCCAGCTGCAGGTCGTGGTCGACCATCATGGCGACCAGGTCTTCGAACCCGACCTCGGGCTTCCACCCGAGCTCGGTGTGGGCCTTGGTGGCGTCGCCGACCAGGAGATCCACCTCGGCGGGCCGGAAGAACCGCGGGTCCTGCTCGACGTACCGCGTCCAGTCGTCGATGCCGGCGTGCTTGAACGCGAGGTCGACGAAGTTGCGGACGCTGTGCGTGCGCCCGGTCGCGACGACGTAGTCGCCGGGCTCGTCCTGCTGCAGCATCTGCCACATCGCGCGGACGTAGTCGCCGGCGAAGCCCCAGTCGCGCTGCGGGTCGAGGTTGCCCAGCATGAGCTTTTCCTGCAGGCCGAGCTTGATCCGCGCGACGGCGTTGGTCACCTTGCGGGTGACGAACTCGATGCCGCGGCGCGGGCTCTCGTGGTTGAACAGGATGCCGGAGCAGGCGTACAGGCCGTAGCTGTCGCGGTAGTTCACGGTGATGTCGTGCCCGAAGACCTTCGCCACGCCGTACGGCGAACGCGGGTAGAACGGCGTGTCCTCGGTCTGCGGCGACTGCCGGACCTTCCCGAACATCTCCGAGCTGGACGCCTGGTAGAAGCGGATGGGGTTGTTCTGGCTGCCGCCGACCATCCGGACGGCGTCGAGCAGCCGCAGCACACCCAGCCCGGTGACGTTCGCCGTGAGCTCGGCCTGCTTGAAGCTCAGCGCGACGAAGGAGATCGCCCCGAGGTTGTAGACCTCGTCGGGCTGCACCTGCTCCAGGACCCCGACCAGGCTGGACAGGTCCTGCAGGTCACCCTCGACGATCTCGACGAACGGGTACTCCGCGCGGATCATGTCGATTCGGGGGTTGTTCTGCCCCTTGACCAGGCCGAAGACCTCGTACTGCTGCTCGTGGAGCAGCTCGGCGAGATATTGCCCATCCTGACCGGTGATACCGGTGATCAACGCACGACGCACCCGCTGAGGATAGCCGGGCGGCCATTCGGCCGGGCAGGTTAGCCCGAAGGTGTGACTTCCGCCGTGTCGATGAACGCCGTCCCACCCCCGGACGCCCTCTGAACAGAGCATCGGCCGGGAAGGAGGCGCCGTGATCTGGATCTGCCTGGTCGCCGTCCTCGCCGTGGTGTTCCTGGTGCGGGCGGTCCGTGTGGTGCGGCGGGTCAGGCGCGGCTGACCTGTGGTTGGGTCGTCCGCGTGCCCCAGGTCGTGACGCGCCGGATCACACCGGCCGGTTTCCTGCTCGCTCTGCTGCTGTTCCTCTTCTTGCCGTGCCTGGCCGCGTCCTGCGACGCGCCGGACGGCACCCGGACCGAGGTGAGCTACTCCGGCGCCGACTTGGCCACCGGCCAGCAGAAGTTCACCGGCATCAACGGCCTCGGCCTGACCCCGGCGCAGCAGACGGCCGTGGAGAACAAGTTCGACATGCCAGGCCTGGTCCAGATCCTGGCCGTCGTCGCCGGGGTGCTGCTGGTCCTCGGGCTCGGGACGGCGTTGCTGCGGACCCCGAAGGCCCGGGCGTTGACGGCGGTGGTCGTCGCCGGGGCGGGCGCCGCGCTGCTCGTGGTGACCGAGGTGTTCGCGCTGGGGAACCTCACCGACAACGCGCGCCTGATCTCGGCCACCGTCTCGTCGCTGTCGTCGGGCCAGGGCACCAACACCGACGACGAGGCCGTCGCCGCCGTCGAGCTGCGGCTCGGGTTCTGGCTGTCGGTAAGCCTGTTGCTGGTGGTCTTCCTCCTGAACGTCTTCGTCGCGCTCCGCCGCTCGCCCGTCAAAGCCGACGTGGAGTGACCAGCCCGGACTCGTAGGCGAGCACGACCAGCTGGGCGCGGTCGCGGGCGCCGATCTTCGTCATGATCCGGCTGACGTGGGTGCGGGCGGTCGCCGTCGAAATCACCAGGTGGGCGGCGATTTCGTCGTTCGACATGCCGCCCGCGACCAGGCCGAGGACCTCGCGTTCGCGGTCAGTGATCTCCCGGACGGCGCTGGTGTCGATCCGCCGGTTCTCCGGGCGGCCGACGAACTCCTGGATCAGCCGGCGCGTGACGGTCGGCGCCAGCAGCGCCTCGCCGCTCGCGACGACCCGCAGCGCGCGCAGCAGCTCGACCGGCTCGGTGTCCTTGAGCAGGAACCCGCTGGCGCCGGCGCGCAGCGCCTCGTAGACGTACTCGTCGACGTCGAAGGTGGTCAGGACCAGCACCTTCGTCCCGTAGAGGTCGGGGTTCGCGGTGATCCGGCGGGTGGCTTCGAGGCCGTCGACGCCGGGCATCCGGATGTCCATCACGACGATGTCGGGTTTGTGCTCGATCGCGAGCGCGACGGCCTGTTCGCCGTCGCCCGCCTCGCCGCAGACGTCGAAGCCGTCCTCGGTCTCCAGCAGCACCCGGAACCCGGCGCGGACCAGCACCTGGTCGTCGGCCAGCAGGACGCGGATCATGCTTCCCCCTCGATCGGTAGCTCGACGAACACTTCGAAGCCGTTTTCGACCGGCTGGGCCGTGAAGCGCCCGCCGAGCGCCGCGGCGCGTTCCGACATGCCCCGCAGGCCGTGGCCCGGCGTGGGCTTCACCGTGCCGCGGCCGTCGTCGCGCACCCGCAGCGTGAAGGCGCCCGGCTTGCGCCCGAACCGGACGTCGACATGGTTCGCCTGGTCGGCGTGCCGCACGACGTTGGTCAGCGACTCCTGCAGGATCCGGTACCCCGCGGCGTCGACCGGCGCCGGGAGCTCGCCGGCCTCGCCGTGGACGTCGACCGTGAGCCCGGTGTCGCGCGCGTGGGCCAGCAGCTCGGCGGCCTGGGCGAGGCTCGGCGCGGGCGCCTTGTCCTCCCCGGAACGCAGCACGGCCAAGGTCGCGCGCAGGTCCTTGAGGGCGGACGCGCTGGCCTCCTTGATGTTGAGCAGGGCCTCTTTCGCCTGCTCGGGCCGCCGATCGGCGACGTGCGCGGCGACGCCGGCCTGGACGTTGATCATGGCGAGACTGTGCGCGACGACGTCGTGCACCTCGCGCGCGATCCGCAGCCGCTCCTGTTCGGCGAGCCGGTGCCGGTGCTCGTCGGCCTGCTCGCGCCGGGCGGCGAGCGCGTCGAGCTGGTAGCGGACGGCCGTGCCGATCCCGACCACGGCCGTCAGCCAGACGACGAGGAACCCGGCGCCGAACTCCAGCGCGAACGACCCCGACGTGACGATGTGCCCCAGGTAGAGCGCGGTCAACGCACTGGCGCCGGTGATCCCGGCGACGAGCGGGCCGCGCTGCCGGGTGAGCACGAACAGGGCGATGGTCGGCACGATGATGACGGGCCCGCCGGGAAAACCCGAGGCGTAGTAGCCGAACGCGGACGCCGTCGTGACGAGGAAGAGCGTCAGCGGGAAGCGGTGGACGAGCAGCAGCGTCAGCGTGGTGGCGACGAGCCAGGCACCGGCGGGCGGCGTCATCTGCGGCGCCCCCGGCTCCCACCGCGACGCGCCGCTGGTCGCGCCGAGCACGAAGCCGGTGACGACGACCGTGCGGACGACGCGCCCCACCCACGGGGACAGGCGTGTCTGCGGCGGCCATCTCATGCTGCGAAAACTACCGGTCGGACGGCCGTGGCGCGTCCGTCCTGAAGCGACTCTCCGCGTACGTCGGGCGCCGTAGTTACTAATCCGACCAAAAGTAGGCCGACCCCCGAGCGGCACGTAACCGTTGCTACGAAGTCATTCGGCCGTGACTGTGGTCGGATTAGTAACGATCGGCACAGTAGCCGAACATGAGCGGCAGCTTCGCCGCCGTCTCCTCGTCGGCCGGGGTGTAGGTCGACACGGTGATCTCCGAGCGGCGGCCGTAGTAGAGGTAGGTGAAGTTGAAGCACAGCAGCCCGACGTCGGGGTGCAGGTACCGCTTCGTGCGGATCGGCTCGGAGTTGACGTCGTGGTGCGGCCAGAGCTCGGCGAACAGCGGCGACTCCGCCTTCAGCCGCTTGACCAGCTGCTTCCACGCGGGCTCGGCGACGTGCTCGGCCATCGCCGCGCGGAACGACGCGATGACGCGCGGGATGTTCGTGTCCCAGTCCAGCATCCGCTTGCGCCACTCCGGGTTGAGCAGGCACTGGACGAGGGTGTTGCGGTCCTCGAACGGGATCGCGTCGACGTCGCCCATCAGCCAGCTGTAGCCGCGGTTGTAGCCCAGCAGGTCACAGCGGGCGTTGCGCACCGCGACCGGGTACGGCTCGAGCTTCTTCAGCATCAGCTCCATCTGCGGCGAGACGACCTGGCAGTCCTTCTCGCGGTCCGGCTCCGGCGCGCCGGCCAGCCGGAAGAGGTGGGTGTGCTCGTGCGGGTCGAGGCGCAGCGTGCGCGCGATCGCCTGCAGCACTTGCTCGGACGCGTTGATGTCGCGGCCCTGCTCGAGCCACGTGTACCAGGTGACTCCGACCCCGGCGAGCTGCGCGACCTCTTCGCGGCGCAGCCCCGGCGTCCGGCGGCGGCCCACGAGCGGCAGGCCGACCTGCTCGGGCGTGATCCGCGCACGCCGGCTGCGCAGGAACCTCGCCAGCTCCTCGCGGCGGAGTTCGGATTCGACAGCGGTGGTCATGGTGCCAGGATCGCACGTTCCCGAACCTGGTACCAGGTAGTGGCAGTACCCGGATAAACACCAACTGGTACCAGGTTAAATCGAGGTCGATCGTAGTACTCATGACCACGACTGAACTCGCGCCGAGTACCAGCGGCGCCCCGGCCCGGCCGGGACTGACCCCCGCCGGCCTGGTCACCGTGCTGCTGGGGGCGGCACTCCCGATCATCGACTTCTTCATCGTCAACGTCGCGCTCCCGACGATCGACGCCGACCTCCACGCGTCCACGGCGACGCTGGAGATGGTCGTCGCCGCCTACGGCATCGCGTACGCGGTGCTGCTGGTGGTCGGCGGCCGCCTCGGCGACTCGTTCGGCAGGCGGCGGCTGTTCTTCGCGGGCCTCTGGCTGTTCACGCTGACGTCCCTGGCCTGCGGAATCGCCCCGACGGCGACCACGCTGGTGATCGCCCGCGCCGCACAGGGGGCCGCGTCGGCGTTGCTGCTGCCGCAGGTGCTGTCGATCATCCAGGCGACGACGTCCGGCGAAGAGCGTTCCCGCGCCTTGGGCTTGTACGGAGCGACGGGCGGCCTCTCGACGGTCGTCGGCCAGCTGCTCGGCGGCGCGTTGGTGGCGGCCGACCTGTGGGGCACCGGCTGGCGGCCGATCTTCCTGGTGAACGTCCCGATCGGGCTGGTGGTGCTGCTGATGGCGCGCCGCCTGCCGGAAAGCCGCGCGCACAACCCCCTGGGCGTCGACCGGCTCGGGACGGTGCTGCTGGCCGTGACGCTGTTGTCGTTCCTGGTGCCGCTGATGGAAGGCCGCGCGCTGGGCTGGCCGGTGTGGGCGATCGTCCTGCTGGCGCTGTCGCCGTTCGCCGCGGCGGCGTTCGTGCACGTCGAACGGCGTCAGGAGCGCTTGGGCGGAACCCCGCTGCTGCCGCCGTCGGTGATGCGGCTGCCGAGCGTCCGGAGCGGGCTGATGGTGGCGATCCCGTTCTTCGCCGCGTTCGGCTCGTTCATGTTCGTGTACGCGATGACGCTGCAGGAAGGCCTGCACTTCGGCCCGCTGGGCGCGGGCGTCGCGCTGACGCCGCTGGCGGTCGCGTACTTCACGGTGTCGATGCTGAGCAGCAGGCTGGTGGCCCGCTACGGCCAGAAGGTGGTGCCGGTCGGCGGCGCGATCACGGCACTCGGCATGGTGGCGCTGCTGTGCACGACGCTGTCGACGTGGCCGCACGTGACGGTGCTGGACCTGGCGCCGTCGATGGTGGCGATCGGCGTGGGGAACGCGCTGGCGATGACGACCTTGTTCCGGATCGTGCTGTCCCACGTGCCGACGGATCTGGCTGGTGTCGGGTCCGGCGTGATGACGACGAACCAGCAGACATCGCTGGCGCTGGGCGTGGCTGTGTTGGGCAGCTTGTACGCGGCGCTGTCGGTGCCGGGCGCGATGGGAGCGCGTGACGCGTTCGCGCTGGTGATCGGCTTGGTGGCGGTGCTGGCGGCGGTGGTCGCGGTTACCGCCCGGCGGCTGCCGGACCCGCGGGTGTGACCCGTCCGGTACGGGACCGCCTGTGCGCACGACTACCTGTCCCGCAAACGCGCGCGGCCCGGGATCTTCGTCGTCAGCGTCTAGCGGCTCCTTCTCGAGGGGCGTGACCACGTTGTCACCATCCGGGTGAGCTGGCCGCCGAAAAAAGGCCGGATTCACCCGTCGGAAAAGTCGGCCGCGGAGCGACGATGAGGGTGTGACGGAACCTCGGGTACGACCGGACCCGGCCTTCGCGCTGCTCGGGCTTTACGAGACCGCGCTGCCGGAGGTCTACGGGTACCTGCTGTCCCGGTGCGGTGACCGCACGCTCGCCGAGGAACTCACTTCCGAGACGTTCCTCGGGGCGGTCGCCGCCTGTCGCAAGGAGTACGCACCTCCAGTGAGCACCGGGTGGCTGATCGGCGTCGCCCGGCACAAGCTCGCCGACCACTGGCGGCGCAGAGAACGTGAGGAACGCGGGTTGCGGCTGGTTCACGACAGTGAGCCGGACGTCGAGGATCCGTGGGACGAGCAGCTCGACGCCCTGCGCGCGAGACAAGTGCTCGGCTCCCTCGGGCCACACCACCAGGCGGCGTTGAGCTTGCGCTATGTCGACGGCCTCGGGGTGCCCGAGGTCGCCGGCCACCTGGGCCGGAGCGTGCACGCCACCGAGGCGTTGCTCGTGCGGGCCCGTGCCGCGTTCCGGCGTTCCTACGAGAAGGGGGGTCGCGATGCCTGAGCCGCTCGACGCGCTCCGCCGGCCCTCCGACCGGGTCGACCCCGATCCGGCCTTCGCCGCCGAATTGCGCGACAACCTGCGCCGCGCAATCTTGAACGGAGCCGACATGACCACCACCACCGAGACACCGGCCACGAACGCCGAACTGCGTTCGCTGACGCCCTATCTCGCCGTTTCCGACGCCCGCGCGGCGCTCGACTTCTACGTCGACGTCTTCGGCGCGACCCGCCGCGGCGAGCCGATCGTGATGGACGACGGCCGCATCGGGCACGCCGAGCTGGCCATCGGCGACGCCGTGCTGATGCTCGCCGAAGAACACCCCGAGATCGGGCACGTCGCGGCACCCGAGGGGGGCGCGTCGGTGCGGGTCGACGTGCCGAACCCGGACGTCAGCGTCGCACGCGCCCTGGAGCTGGGCGCGACGCTGATCCGCGCGGTGAGCGACTCGCCGTACGGCCGGGGCGGCTCGTTCCGCGACCCGTTCGGGCAGCGCTGGCTGGTGTCGCAGACCGTGCCGAAGCCCGAGCCGCAGCCCAAGCAGGGCGAGTCGATGTACTTCACCTTCCAGGTCCCGGACGCCGAGCCCGCGAAGACGTTCTACGGCGCGGTGCTCGGCTGGCAGTTCTCCCCCGGTTCCACCGAAGGCGCCTGGGGCATCGAGGGCCACGGCCGGCCGGGCGGTCTGTGGGGCGGGCCGGGCCGCCAGGTCGGCTGGAAGCTGATGTTCGCGGTCGACAACCTGGAAGCGGCTCTGAGGCGGGTCCGCGAGCAGGGCGGCCAGGCGGGCGAAGTCGAGCAGCACCCGTACGGATTCACGGCGGACTGCACCGACAACCAGGGCATCGAGTTCTGGCTCTGGGAGCAGCCCGCGACGTGAGGAATCCCATCCGCCGAGACGGTCGGACGGGCGGACACTCAAAGGCATGGCCGGGCAATGGACGCCACGTGACCACGACGAGCTGACCGCCGGCTGGCGGTTGTGGCTCGAGCTGAGTTCGCCCGCCTGGCCTCGGCCGGGCTGGGACGGCAGCCCGGACGAAGCCGTCCGCGGCCTGCGGGAGCTGACCGCCGCCGGCGACGAGATCCTGGCCGGGTACCTCGCCGCGGGCGGTGCCGCCGATGCCGCGGTGGCCGGGCTCGTGCGGTCGATGCACCTGGCCGCCAGCTGGATCTGCGAGCTGTGGTCGGGCGACACCGCGCCGCTCGACGCGGAGCGGCTCGCCTTGCTGCACAGTGATCTGGCCGGGTTCACCGACCATGCCAACGGGGTGCGGACGCTCCTCGCCGAAGGTGGCGGCTGGGCCTCGCTGACGCTCTAACGACCCGCCGCGTAGCCCTGCATGCCGCGGGCGTTCGCCGCCGCCCGGAGCACCCCGTCCGAGCGGGAGACCGCCGACAACCGGCCGAGGGCCCAGTCGCCCGCGTCCACCAGCAAGTGACCACGGGAGCGCAGGGCGTCCACTGTGGACGCTCCGAGCCGTGACTCCACCACCAGCTCGCGCGGGTTCCAGGAGCGTGGGTAGAACGAGCTCGGGAACGCCGTCGTGTGCCAGGCGGGCGAATCGATCGACTCCTGGAGGTTCATGCCTCCGTAGACGTGCGCAAGCCAGAAGCACAGCTGCCACTGGTCCTGCTGGTCACCGCCCGGGGTGCCGAAGGCCAGCGTCGGGACGCCGTCGCGCAGCGCCAAGGACGGCGACAGCGTGATGCGCGGGCGCTTGCGCGGGGCCAGGGAGTTCGGCAAGCCCTGCTCCAGCCAGAACATCTGCCCGCGCGAATCCAGGCAGAAGCCCAGCGACGGGATCGCCGGGCTCGACTGCAGCCAGCCGCCGGACGGCGTCAGCGACACCAGGTTGCCCGCCGCGTCGACGACGTCCAGGTGGACCGTGTCGCCTCGCGTCTCGCCCTGGGGACCGACCGTCGGCTCGCCCGTCGCGCCGCCTTCCGCCTTCACTCCTTGCAGCGAGTTCAGGATCGCCGGGAGGCGCGCCGGTCCGCGAGCGTCCCCGGGCCGCAGGTCAGGAGACGCGTCATCGCCGATCAGCGCACGCCGGGCATCCGTATAAGACGCCGAAAGCAGCACGTCCAGCGGGACGTCCGTGTCGCCGTACCAGGCCTCACGGTCCGCGAAGGCGAGCTTCGCGGCCTCGACCGCCAGGTGCACGGTGCGTTCGGACGCCACGCCGTCCACAAAGGACAGTTCGTCGCGGAAGCCGTGCATCAGCAGCGCCTGCTGCAGCAGCGCCGGGCCCTGCGTCCAGCCGCCCATCTTCACCAGGCGCCAGTCGTCGACGTCGACCGAGACCGGGTCCTCGTACCCCGCCGACCACGACGCCAGGTCGTCGCCGGTGAGCAGGCCCGCGTGGTCGCGACCGGAGTCGTCGCGGAACGCCTTCCGGCTGAACGCCTCGATCGCTTCGGCGACAAAACCCTGTGACCAGGCACGACGGCCCGCGTCGATCTGCGCTTCCCGGCCGGAGACGGCCTCGGCCTCGCGCAGCAGACGCTCCCAGGTGTCCGCCAGCGCCGGGTTCCGGTGCAGGCCGGACGCCGGCTTGCCGTCCGGCAGCCACAGCTCCGCCGACGTCGGCCAATGCTCGACGAACAGCTGCTCGACCGCGCGGATCGTGTCCCCGACCCGCGAGATCAGCGGGACGCCGTTGCGCGCGTAGCCGATCGCGTAACTGAGAACCGAGCGAAGCGACTTCGTGCCGTAGTCGCGGAGCAGCAGGAGCCACCCGTCCCAAGCGCCGGGGACGGTCGCCGGGAGCAGGCCGCTGCCCGGGATCAGGTCGAGCCCGAGCGACGCGAAGTGCTCGGGCGTGGCCCCCGCGGGCGACGGGCCCTGGCTGGCCAGCGCCCGCGGGGTCGGGTCGTCCGCCGTCACGAAAAGGCCGGGTACCTGGCCTGCCGGTCCGCAGAGGTGTGGTTCGGCGACCTGCAGGACGAACCCGGCGGCGACCGCCGCGTCGAACGCGTTGCCGCCGTCTTCCAGCACCGCCATCCCGGTGGCCGAAGCCAGCCAGTGCGTTGATGCCACCATCCCGAAAGTGCCGGCCAGCTCGGGCCTCGTCGTGAACATGCCCCCGATAGTACGCACTGCTAACGAATTACCAAGAGGTCGGACGACGCCGGTCCGGCTCGTACGGCTGCGTGATGATTTCCATCCCGTTCCCGCCGGGATCGAGGAAATAGACCCCACGGCCGCCGTGGTTGTGGTTGATTTCGCCGACCTGCTTCCCCATCGGATCGGCGTGGTAGGTCACGCCGGTTTCGACGAGCCGCGCGAAGACGGCGTCGAAGTCGTCCTCCGGGATCAGGAAACAGTAGTGCTGCAGGCGAAGGTCCTGCTCGGGGATGGTCGCGAAGTCCAGGCGGACGCCGTTGCGGACCTCGACCGGGATGAACGGACCCCATTCCTCCCCGACTTCGAGGCCGAGCAGGTTCGCCAGGAATTCGGCGGATTCCCGGTTGTTCCGGGACGGGACGATCAGATGGTTCAGTTCAACGGAAACGGATACTGACACGGTTGAAATGCCTCCGGGGCACTCCCGCCACCTCCATGCCTCACCCAGCCGGTGACCGACACGCGATGCCGTGCCGACGATCTTAGCCAGCGAGACGCCGTCACGAAACCTTGATCCGCGCCGCCGCGCGCGGCCGTCCGACGCCCTGCCAGGACAGCCCGGCCTCGACGATCACCCGCGGGTCCAGCAGGTTCCGCGTGTCGACGACGTCGATGCCGTCCATCAGCTCGGCCATCGCGGTCCAGTCGAGGCGCTTGAACTCGTCCCATTCGGTCAGCACGACGACCACGTCCGCGTCCTTCGCGACGTGGTAGGCGTCGTCGACCACGGTCATCCCGGGCAGCTCGCGGTCGACGGCCGGGTCGTAGGCGACCAACTCGGCGCCGAGCGCGCACAGCACCGAGGACACGGCGAGCGCGGGCGAGTCGCGCAGGTCGTTCGTGCCCGCCTTGAAGGCCAGGCCCAGCACGCCGATCCGCGCGCCGGCCAACGTGCCGCCGACCGCACCGGCGATCTTCGCGACGATCCGGTCGCGCTGGGCGATGTTCTCGTCGATGGCCGAGGTCAGCATCTTGAAGTCGTAGTTCACCGACTCGGCGACCTTGACCAGCGCACTGGTGTCCTTCGGCAGGCACGAGCCGCCCCAGCCCGGGCCGGGCTTGAGGAACGTCCGCCCGATCCGCCGGTCGTAGCCCATGCCCTCGGTGACGAGGTTGATGTCCGCGCCCAGCCGCTCGCACAGCTCGGCGATCGAGTTGACGTAGGACAGCTTCAGCGCGAGGTAGCAGTTCGCGGCGTACTTCACGAGCTCGGCGCTGGCCG
>Ga0307515_10020829_pt1 | contig 11661 bp, 3 predicted proteins | sample 17_EM_MG_FD_194513 | JGI IMG/M metagenome (GOLD analysis project Ga0307515, IMG submission 194513) | Populus trichocarpa ectomycorrhiza microbial communities from riparian zone in the Pacific Northwest, United States - 17_EM | ecosystem: Host-associated > Plants > Roots > Unclassified | place... | reverse complement strand
TCCAGGTTACGCGTTACAGTGCCGTAATATTACCCCCCCCCTTTAAAAGAAAGCCTACCCTTAGGCTTTATTAAAAACGAAGTAAAACTAAAGAAAAGGAGACGTAAGTGTGTTTAAACTAAGTATATAAGGTAACTATAGGTTACATAGAAGCGCTAGAGTAGAAAGGGTAGCCGCTAAAACTCTTAGCAAGGATCTAGCTAATTAGAGAACTTTAACCGGCGGTTAAAGTTTCTAGATATCTAAAGGCCTTACATAACGCGTGAATCTAGGTAGCTGTATGTTATAGTAGGATTTATTCCTTAGGCCTTAGGGCGTTCTTATCTCTATACTCTTTTAGTAACTTATCGTCCTTATTATACTAATATTCCATCTACTTGTTTAGGTACTTTAGGGGTCTAGGTAAATTAGGGTATTAATTATAGAACTCTTTAAGCTTTTAGGGGCAGCCTATAAAGTTCTAAGCGGGGTACTAAGTTAGGTTTAGGTTATAGCCCTTCTATTAAATATAGTATTTTAGCGCTCCTTGTACTAGCTTATATACTAGTATTTCCTTAACTTTCTATTTATTATTACCACTAACTTAAATTAGTAGGGGGGGCTTATTCTTCTGCCTGGGTAATAGGTTACTTATAGCTTTCTATAACTTATCCAGTAAAAAAAATAGGGTAAACTCTAATTAAATCTGGGAGCTTTACCTTATATAAGTTGCCTACCTTTTTTAGGACCTTGTATGGTCCTATTATTTAGTAGTCTAGCTTATAGCTAGGCCGTTTAGTTCTTTAATTCTTTATTATAACCTAGACCCTATTACTAGGGGCAAAGTTAGGTTTCTATAACGGTGCTAGGGCGCGTTACCTACTAAATTCTGCTATATTGCTGCCAAATTCTGCTAACCTATTATTGGCTCGCTTATTACTAGCGCCTTAGCGGCACTTATAGGATATCTATTTACTCTGCCTCCTATACCTACCTCTTCTTTTTCTTCTTAGCTTAATATCTTTACTAAATAGTAATCTACAAGCTTTGGTTCAGAGGCATTTATATAAGCTATTACATTATACTAAGCTCTCCCTATATTACCTAGGAAGGCCTTAATAATATCCCACTTTATAAGCTAGATAGGACTAGACCTATACCCCTAGAATTAAAACCAAAGCGTATAATACTAATAAACCCTAGGTAGCTAACAATAGTACCTAAAGCGAGCTTATTTAAAAGAGCTGCCCTAACCTAAGAAGAACACAAGATTTAATTAGGATTAGAAATTAAAAATAATAATAACATTATAGACATATATAAATAGATTTATGCCTTAACGGCTAATTAAAAAGCTAACCGTCTTTAAGCTTAAAGCATATAGGAGACCCTATAAGAGATCCTAGACAGCCTTACAGCCCTATAAAGTAGCTTAGCTTCCCCTTCTAGAAGTCCTAGTTATCCTATTAACTTAACTAAATATAATATACTAGGGAGTACGGATATAATAATAAAGTAATTAAAGTCTATTAAACTCCCTAACCTCTAACTACTATCTAATAAGATAAACCCTACCTTTAAAAATTAGAGGATTTAAGTATAAGGAAAGCTCTACGTTAATTATAACTATTTCCTTTCTAAAGAAGCTAAAATACTCTACCTCTTTAGTTAAACTATAGGGGACGCCTAACGGCACCTTTAAGCCAAGTTTAAGGATAATTCCCCTATCCAATTTATATCTGTTAATAAGATAATACGGTATCTAGCTACTATCTATATTAACCTAAATAAAGTACGGGATGCCTAGTATAACTATAATTGCCTAATAATAAAACCAAACTAACCCTTTACTAAATTTTAAACTTAATTCTTATACCTTACGGGAGAAGGCTAGGTTCCCTTTAAGAACTACTGTTTAGATTTATACGATAAGCTAATAATCTAGCTATAAGAAAAGATCGCCGTAACCTTAGATAACCTACTAACCCATAAAAAACTTATAGCTTATTGCCTATTATTAGACTTAGAACTAAAGTGGATTAACGCCTACTCTAATTAGTAGAAGCAACTACGTAGTAATTAGAACTTATTAGCTATACCTATAGGAGCTAGAGTAGGAAGATAAGCTATAACTACTCTTACACTAAAAGCGGTTATAACTATATACCAGTAAGCCTCGCCTAATTAGCTATATACTACGCCCTTAACTAATCCCTATTATAATACCCTAATTAACCCTACCTTAGCTATATACTATAACTGCAATAAAGAGGGTTACTTTACCTTATTTTGCCTACAGCTAAAAGATATAGGCAATATTAAGGAGATAGAGGAAGGAGAAACGTCTAATAAGTTAGGAAAAGAAGAACCTTAGAAAAAGACTCCCCCCTAGAGTACCCTATTAATCTTAAAGAGATTAATCTAAGTTAGTTAATAGGTGGAAAATACTTTACGTTTTTATATATAGTATCTTAAAATAGATATAGAGTTAATATAACTGCCCTTATTAATACTAAAGCAAATAGCTTTACCTTTATAAATACTGCCTATATAAATAACGTTACTAAGTTTCTAAATATAAAAGCCACTAGACTAAAAAAGCCTGTCTAAATAAAAGGCTATAATGGTTAAGCCAGTAAGCCGGTTACCCACATTTTAAAATTATATATTGCTCTTAATAAACAATACTAATATAGTATCCCCTTTTGTGTTCTAGACCTAGGGTCCTATAATATAATCCTTAGCTAAAAATAGATATCTTATTTTAATATTTAGCTAAATATATAATAAAGATAATTTATCTGGCTAGAGGATAGACTAAAATTACCCTTCTTTATTAGGGAAATCTAAATTAACTATAAGACACTAGCCGCGAAGGCTAACCCTACCTATTAGTAGGATGTTAGGGACTATAACCTAGCCTTTATTTAAAAAGATACTCACTATAAGGCTAGAAGGAACTTATTTATACCAATAAAGATACTCCCTTAGAGCGCTATAGTTAATAAAGACTTTACTTATAGTAGTAGGATAAATAGTAATATAGATAATATCTAAATTATATAAATTTAACTAATAGGGAAGAGAATATACTAATAAGATATAAGGAATAACTTCTAAAAGATATAATAGGAGCTAAAAGGAGTAATAATAACGCCTTTACCCCAGAAGCCCCTAAAGTCCTATATACCCCTATTATTACGCGACCTCCCTACGGTAAATATTACTATAATTAGCGCTATAGCGTTCTACTTTAATATATATAGGAGGAATAATAAGGTCTTTATAACTAGCTTATATAAAATTAACCGGATTATTACTAAGAAGGTAAAAGAGCTAGCTAAGGAAACTAATAAGGAGCTAGTTAAACGCCTCCTTTCTACTATCTATACGGGATATAAGGATATATTCTTAAAGGCGGCTTTAAATAAATTACCCCCTTACTAGATATATAATTATAAGATTTAATTAGAAGCTAATAACTTACTAAGCTATAACCCTCTCTACTAATAATTAATAAATAAGCTAAAAGCAACTAAGTAGTACTTAATTAATAACCTTAATAAAGGGTTTATTTAGTTAAGTTAAGCCCCTTTTACTTCTCCTATTTTATTTATAAAAAAGCCTAATAGAGGCCTTTATTTTTATATTAACTATTAAAAACTAAACGCTATTACTTAAAAGGATTAGTATTCTATTCCTTTAATTAATAAAACCCTTATATATCTAAGCTAGGTAAAGATCTTTACTAAACTTAATATCTGCTAAACTTTCTACTAAATTAAAATAAACCCTATATCTAAAGATTTAATAATATTCCGTACCTATTATAGGTCCTATAAATATAAAGTTCTTCCTTTTAGACTAATAAATGGACTAGTTATGTACTAAAGGTATATAAATAATTTTTTTAATTACTTTAATGAATTCTATACAGCATACCTAGACGATATTTTTATTTACTTAGATAATAAACTAAAGCACTAAGTTTATATTAAAAAGGTCCTAAAGAGGCTACGGAACGTAGGCTTATAAGTTAATATTAAGAAATATAAGTTTAGGGTAAAACGAATAAAGTACCTTCGGTTTATTGTTAGTATAAAAGGAATTAAGGTTAACTCTAAAAAGGTTAAAGTAATCTATAACTAAAAACCCCCTTATACCATAAAAGGGATTTAGTTTTTCCTTAGCTTTTATAGCTTCTATTACCGTTTTATCCGTAACTATAAAGTAGTAGTAAAGCCTTTTATACAACTTATCTAAAAGAATACGCCTTTTACCTTTAATAATAACTATATAGAAGCCTTTAAAGAGATAAAAGATTGGCTTATCTCTTCTTTAATTCTTTATTACTATAACCTAGACCTTAAATTAATACTAAAAATAGACGCTTCTAATAGAGTTATAGCGGGAATCCTATTATAGTTACATCTGGATAGTAAGTAGTACCTTATTACCTTTTTCTTAAAAATAATAGACCTAGCTAAGTATAACTATAAAGTATATAATAAAGAAATACTAGCTATTATTTAATTGCTATTTTAAAAGTGTATAGAGCTTAAAGGTATAAGTTCTTAGATTAAGGTTTATACTAATTATAAAGCCTTAAAGTATTTTATAATAATAAAGCAGCTTAAAGCCGCAACAGTAGCGAAACTAGCCTAAAAACGACTTAATAAAACAATCCAATATCGGAACCCTACTCCCCGCACCGAGAGACCCTATAAAACCGCGTCGCCCCATCTACAAGGCATAGGGGACGATGGTGGGGCGCAAGCTCCCTGCTGGAGTCGCGAGAATTGCGACGTAAGGGAGCTGAACTACGAACTAGGTGGGTAATAACGCGAAAAGGATAGTTGCTAGCCTAACTAGTAATGGCAAAAACTAAAGGAAATACTTGGATAAATTAAAGACGATCTTATAAAAGAGGAGGAAGAAACTCTATAATACTAAATACTTATTGCTATTTAAGAGGTTATATAACGCATTAAAGCCCTCTTAACGCGTTTAGCCCCCTAAACAACCTAAAAAAGGAAGACTAAGGCCTAGCTTAACTGGATTAAAGTCAGTATTAAGGAAATTTAAAAGGAAATGTATAAAGGAGGACCCCTAGGTTTAGGAGTTCCCCTAGTATAGGGCTAGACCTAAGTAGCAGTTACCGCATAGGCGGCCTATACGGTAAACACAGTCGCGGCACTATAGAGAGCAACTATACGCGTTAGGCTTAAGGAGCCCTAGGGCCATAAACTAAGGGAGCTCCTTAAGACCATCTAGAGGTTAATACTAAGTGCATACGCCGTACGTACCCTTAATAGTGGGGATATAGACATCTATATCCCCTCCTAAATAATAAAGGACTAAATCCTAAACGGACCGGACGCGCTAGGACTTAAGATACTAAGGAAAGACTACCTCCTAGAAGTACCTGGGGTCCTACTTAAGACCTTAATTAACAGCGGAAGAAATATAGATAATTTAAAATTAATTTAATCTATTTATAAAGCTACAAAACGCCTTATATTTAGGGTTGCTCTTAACCGGATCCGATAGCTATATAACCCTAAAGCGTAGGCGAAACGCCAGGCAAACCCTAGTAGCGCTTAGAGAGAACCTAAGAAGACTAGAGGAATACTTATAATTAGCGTCCCAACTTAGGCAATTTAATAAAAGATTATAAAAAGTGGGATAGTTATTAAATTCTAGCTGTTTAAGACTAGGCTATTTAAGAACAGCCTAATTATAAAGTAATGTTATTGCTATAATTAGTAGGGATATATATAAAGCGTATATAGAAAGTAAATAAAATATAGGTAATGTGTAGGACTATATAGCACGATAGATTGCCCTAAGGAGAGAGTATCCTATATTAACTGCGGTAAAGCCTATAAGGTATAGCAAAAAAAGGAGTATAGGACCTTTTAAAGCTACCTTAAGGGCATCTAAATAAAAAAAATGGCCCTTTTAACGCAATCGCTTCACATATAAGAAGCCATAAAAGTAATATTATATTAACCTCTAATACTAGGTAACTTTATAATTATTACTAATAAAAAGAGAGGTTGAGAATTATCTTACCTAGGGACTTAAAAATAACCACTTAAACGGGGACTAGGCAAACTATCCTTTATTAAAATAGTAAGTAGAGATAAATTGTAAGTAAGGCTCCAGCTTCACGCTAACTAAGCAATAATAGTAACTAGTAAAAATAATAAGGAATAAGATATAGATATAGACGAGCTTATACCTACTCCAAATAAGTAGGTGTATAATTATCTAGTATAATTGCGGAAATGTAAACCAAGGGGTATATTACCCCTTCTTTAATAGCGTTATACTAGCGGACTACTAGGTCCTTATAGTTTAAGAGCTAGTATATAATAAGTATATTAAATTAATATACTACCCTAGGGGATTTACGCTTATATATAACGCCCTCCCTATAATAAAGGTCTGCTTTATAATTAGCCAGAATATTAATACCGCATATTAGAAATGCAGACAGTATAGCCTATTTACTATAGCTCTTTAGCTACGCCTAAAGGGGCTAGAGGTTATAATTATTAACGTCTATAACCTATATAGAGGTGGCCCCTAAATTAGGGTATAGCCTAAGGTTAAAATAGCTATTAAGGAAGCTAAGGGAGAAGTTATACTCCTAGGTAACTTTAACGTCTACTACCTAATATAGGGCGGAGCGTATATAGCTAGTAAAGAGCAGGCGGAACGCCTCCTAGCCAAAACAAAGGCTAGAGGTCTTATACTCGTAATACTAAAAGGAGAGCCTATATGGAAAAGAGGATAATAGGAGAGTGTAATTAACCTTATATTTATATTACCAGATCTATATAAATAAGTTAACTTTTATAGTATAGTTAAGGAATAGGCCCTTATAAAAGACCATATACCTATCCACATCTAAATTAATAATGCTAGCTGTCCGCTAGCGGAACGCTCGTGCCTTGCCCTTAAGAAGCTAGACTTATAAGGCCTCCTCTAAAGTATTTAGCAGCTTAACTAGGCTACGTCTAAAAATTCCCTCTATGCCCTTTAGGAAGGGATTAAGCAAGCACTTAAAAAACACTGCCTATAAGCACGGCCTAGTCAGCAAGCCCGCTAAGAATGGTCGCTATATGCTATATAGCTCTACGCCGGCGCCCACTAGGCACAACGATAGTACTAGGCCTATAATAACCCCTAGGACCTTTAAAGATACTTAGCACTAAGTAACTAGCTCTAGAAAGAGACTAGGAGAGTTAGTTAAGATAATTAAAGGCGCTTTATTTATAAACTTACTAAGGACTAGTTAAAACCGCATAATAAAGGACTTTAGATCTTATTAAAATAGAGTAAAAAAGCAAGCGTAGTAAAGGCAGACCCCCATTTACTAGACCTTAAGAGGTCTATTAAAGACCCCTTAACAAATAATAACACTATAAAAGCGGATATTCTTATAGCTAAGTTTTTCCCTAAGACCGGAACAGCGGATCTTAGGGATACTAAGATAGAGGTAATAACGGAATAAAGGACGCTTAATATTAGCCCTATTATTTTAATAGAGGAAATTAGTAAGCTAATTATAAGCCTTCTAAATAGAAAAGCCTTAGGGCTAGATGGCATACTAAATAAGGTTTTTAAAGTGGTTGCCTTAGTTATTATAAAAGACCTAGCAGAAGTAGCTAGCTATTGCTTTACCAACGGAATAATACTAGAAAGCCTTAAAGAATCTATAACTATAGTTTTATATAAGGAGGAAAAGAAAGACTACTCTCTCCTAGGCAGCTATAGACTAATTGCTCTTAAAAATACGCTAGTAAAAGTCCTAGAAAAGCACGTAGCCAATATTATATTAGAGGCAGCGGAAGAATATAGGCTACTCCCTTAGAACTAGATGGGAGTAAGAAGAAAGTAATCTATACTATTAGCGATAGGACTACTTAGCTCTTATATATAGATAGCATGGCAAACACGTCGTGGATGCGTAATATTAATGCTAAGCCTAGACTTAGTAGGGGTATTTAATAATGTTTCCTATAAAAGGCTTCTATATATCTTAAAAAGAAAAGGCTTTTTAAAGTGGCTTATAGACTATATATAAAGCTTCTTAACAGCATGTAAAACCTATATTAAGTTTATAGGTTATAAGAGCAATTAGATCTAGACGTAAACAGGCATCCCCTAGGGGTCTCCCTTATCGCCAATTTTATTCCTCTTTTTTATATTAGAGCTCTTAGAGGAATTTTAGAGCCCTAACAGCGGTACACTAGGTTTTAGCTTTGTAGATAATATAAACCTCATTACTTAAGGGGATTCCACGGTAAAGAACTATTAATAATTAGAGGCCGCTTATAACTACTACGCCGTATAGGCAAACTGACACAGCGCGGCGTTCGCCCCTAAAAAGTATTAGCTTATGCACTTTACAAGGCGACAGCGCTACGCTACTGCAGACCTTGCGTCTACCGTGCGTATCCCTAGCTGCAAGACAGCTCCCTAGAAAACCAGTATATAAGTCCTAGGGATTTAGGTGGACCCTAAGCTCTAGTAGAAAGAATAGGTTAAGAAGGCCGCAAGTAAGGGCTTAGCGGCCTTTAAAGCGATATTAAGGATTACTACGTCTATATAGGGCCCCTTAATGCGTTACTTGCGCCTCCTATACACGGCCACCGTCCGACTAGTAATGCTATATAGAGCCTAAGTATAGGGAGTTTAGGACGACGGCGGAACGCCAGCTAAAAGCTTAATTAAACCGCTATAGAAGATCTAGAATAAGTGCCTCTATAGGGTTATAGGCGCATACTAGCAAACACTAATAGCTATAATAGAGAAGAAAGCGGCTATTCCCCTAATCTAGCTCTATATTGAAATGACAGCCCTCTAAAGAGCCGCTAAAATAGCTCTTAATAGGGTAGAAAAAGAATTAGTAGAGGCACTTAACGGTATCTAGAATATACTAGTAAAGCGCCAGCGAAAAATAAAACGGCTATTAGTACTATTAGAAGCGCTTAGAGACCGCGTAAGGAACCATAAGAATAAGATATAAGGCTTCCTTGCATATTAAAAGGATTGTATAAAGTGGGAAGCTGTAATAAACCCCTATAGGTATAGCTAGCGGAACGCCGGCGGAGCGTAGATGGAGCGCCGCCGCTATATAGGAGGTCACTAACACCGCTATCGGGCAACTACCCTTATTGCGAAATAGGCAGACCTAAAATAGCGCCGACGGTAGTAAGTAAAAGCTAAAGACCGCATAGAAATTACGTAGAGGACCCCTTAGGGGAGTCCTATAATTCTACTATATAAAGACCTAATAAAAGTAGAGGCTATAGCACTATTTCTTCTTTATATAAAGGTAATAGGGCTTAATATATGGCTTGTATCTATCGGAGTACTAGCGATTCTCCCGCGGTGCGGATATAGCTAGATTAAGCAGATAGTCTACTATATACTATTTTAGTGCCTATACTACTAAAGGGCGGACTTTATAGCAAAATGCAACTCTAAATACCTTTAAGAAGTTTTAAGTAATAAAAGGAGCGCTTAAGCGGCTGTAAAATAGCTAGTATAGTTAGGTGCCTTAACCTAGTTCTAGGCTATAAAGGTAATAGATATAGAGGATATAAGTAGATATTAGCCTTTCTAAAGCTTAGAAGACTAGTAAAAGAATAAGGGCAAAAAGGATAAGGGAAGAAGGGGTAGAGTAAGATCGTCCGCGAAGTACGGTTAGTTGGCTTATTATGTAAACTCTTAGACAGGTAAAAGGCAAGTAGCCAGCGCTCTAATATCGGAACGCTGTTATTTTTTTAGCGCGGCCCGCGAACGGGTTTTCTCTAAGTAGAGTTTTTCCTATAGAAGGTATTAGCCTGTATGGACCCACTAGGGGGACTAGGACGGGCGGTAAATTAAATTTATTATTATTATTAATAAAGCAGCTTACTAGTTAATAGGCTTAATAGGCTAAAATACTTTCTTAATTCTTCTTTATAATTATATACTATCCTAGTATATAAAACTTTAAGGCTAATACTTTAACCTAAAGAGAATAGAATATAGGCCTATAGGATAAGCTAAAGGCTTAGCATTAGATACGTGCCCTTTTCTGCCCTAAATAGTTTAACCTATATATCCTTAAGAAACTAAACTCTAAATAGAGCGAGCTAGTACCTATAGAAGGAGAGTTCTTAAATAAACTAATAGGACTAATTAACCGTATTTTAACTATAAACTGCATAGCTAATTCCCTAAAGGCCCTCTATAATTAAGCTATAAAATATAACCCTAATTTAGAAATAGAAGACGGACTACTTTTATACTAAAAGCGGCTTATAGTTCCGGATATTAATAACCTATAAACAAAGCTAATCCGTAAAGCCTACTATTAAGTCTCTATAGTATACCCTAGTTAAGATAAAACCTACTAACTACTAGCGCCCCATTACTATTAATAAGGACTCCTATCTAATATAGAATAATTTATTAGAAACTACTACGCCTATAAACGCGTAGATGCCCTAGGGATTAAATTTTTAGGTAGTTATAACTACTACTAGTTTTAAAACGCCCTTAGTAATATATTATAATGGATTTTAAGTTATTTTTAAAGGACGCCTACGGCTATAATACGGCCTTTATAGTAATTAACTAACTATATAAGTAATCCGTCTTCCTTTTTTATTTTAAAACTATAACTATAAAGGATATAGCCCGCCTCTATATTAATAATATTTACTAATTCTATAGTGCTCCTAAATTAATTATCTTTAACTATAGTCCTTAGTTTATATTGGATTTCTAAAACAAAATTTACTATATCCTTAGGATTAAGATTAAGCTCTTTACTATATTTTACCTTTAGACTAATAGTTAAACCAAAATTATAAACTAGTACTTTAATTAGCGACTACGCCCCTTTATAAACTATTATTAGAATAACTAGTTAGAATTACTACCTATAATAGACTACGCGTAGTTTACGCTTCCCTATAATAGTATAGGAATATCGCTATTTAAACTACTCCACGGATACGCACTACGAACGTCCTTTAATTAGGATAGGCCTACTAAACCCACTACGGCTTGCAAACGCCTTAGCTATAAAGAGGCTTAAATACTAGCTAAGAGAATATATAGAGCCTAGAAGACTGCTTAAACAATTATAAAAAAGGCGTAAGAGAAGAAAGAAGCTAATATAAATTAATATTGTCGCGAAGCAGACTTCTAAGTAGGAGATTAGGTATAGGTATTAATAAAGAACTAAAAAACCTAGAAGCTAAGCTATAAGTTAGATTACTAAATAGCTAGTCTATATAAGATCTTAGAGAAGGTAGGATACTCCTTTAAGGTTAAACTACTAGATTTAATAAGGATCTACCCTATTTTCTCCCTAAACTAACTATAAAAGGCTACGAACAACCTATTACCTAGATAGTATAATAACCCCCTATTACTAATCTAGATTACGGAGGATAAAGAATAGAAAGTTAAAGAGATCCTAGTAGTTAAGAAGGTCTATAGTGTCTTAAAATACTATATAGGCTAAGTAGGCCACAATAAGGACCTAGAATAATATCCTATATCTAATTTTAAGTACCCCCCCTATAAACTATAGGATTTCTACCTAGCCTACCTAAACCTCCCTAGACTACTATATAAATTAAATAACTAAATTAAATGCTAGAAAGAGGG
>Ga0307515_10020828_pt1 | contig 11661 bp, 1 predicted proteins | sample 17_EM_MG_FD_194513 | JGI IMG/M metagenome (GOLD analysis project Ga0307515, IMG submission 194513) | Populus trichocarpa ectomycorrhiza microbial communities from riparian zone in the Pacific Northwest, United States - 17_EM | ecosystem: Host-associated > Plants > Roots > Unclassified | place... | reverse complement strand
TAGTCAGTGCTTCATAAGTGCACCAGACGCGTAAGCGAGTGGCTGGTGCACCAAACGCGTAAACGCGTACCTGGCGTACCGAACGCGTAGGCACGCGGTTGGTACGACAGGTGCTGTAATTATACAGATACATTCTTAAAGGCGGCCTTAGACGAGTTACCCCCCTACCGGACGTATAATTATAAAATTTAATTAAAAGCTAATAACTCGCTAGGCTATAGCCCCCTCTACTATTAATTAATAAATAAGCTAAAAGCAATAAAGCAGTACTTAATTAATAACCTAGATAAAGGGTTTATCGAGCCAAGTTAAGCCCCTTTTACTTCCCCTATTCTATTTATAAAAAAGCCTAATAAAGGCCTTTATTTTTATATTAACTATTAAAAGCTAAACGCGATTACTTAAAAGGACCGGTATCCTATTTCTTTAATTAACAAAACCCTTATATATCTAAGCTAGGCAAAGATCTTTACCAAACTTAATATCCGCTAAGCTTTCTACTAAATTAGGATAGACCCTGCATTTAAAGATTTAACAACGTTCCGTACCTATTATAGTTCCTATAAATATAAAGTTCTTTCTTTTAGACTAATAAATAAACCGGCTACGTACTAAAGGTATATAAATGACGTTTTTTTTAATTACCTTAACAAATTCTGTACAGTATACCTAGACGATATTCTTATATACTTAGATAATAAACTTAAGCATTAAGTCCATATTAAGAAGGTCCTAGAGAGATTACAAAACGCGGGCTTATAAGTTAATATTAAGAAATATGAGTTTAGGGTAAAATATATAAAATACCTCGGGTTTATTGTAACTACGGAAGGAATTAAGGTTAACCCTAAGAAGGTAGAGGCAATTCGTAACTAAAAGCCCCCTTATATAGTAAAAGGAATCCAATCCTTCCTTAGCTTTTATAACTTCTACCGCTAGTTTATTTATAACTACGGAATTATAGTAAAACCTCTTATATAACTAACTAGGAAGGATACGCCTTTTGTCTTTAATAATAGCTATATAGAAGCCTTTAAAGAGATAAAGGATCGGCTTATCTCTTCCCTAATCCTTTATTACTATAACCTAAACCTTAAATTAATGCTAGAAACGGACGCCTCTAATAGGGTTATAGTGGGAATCCTATTATAGTTATATCTAGACGGTAAATAGTACCCTATAGCTTTCTTCTTAAAGATAATAAACCTAGCTAAGTGTAACTATAAAGTACATAACAAAGAAATGCTAGCTATTATTTAATTACTTTCCTAATAGTGTGCAGAGCTTAAAGGTACAAACTCCCGGATTAAGATATATATAAATCACAAAGCCTTAGAGTACTTTATAACTATAAAGCAGCTTACTAGATAATAAGCCTAGTAGGCCAAAATACTCTCCCAATTCTTCTTTATAATTATATATTATTCTAGTAAGTAAAACTTTAAGGCTAATATCTTAACCTAAAGGGAATAAGATATAGAACCCTAAAATAAGCTAAAGACCTAATATTAGACGCGCGCCCTCCTCTATCTAGAATAACTTAACCCGCAGATCCTTAAGGAGCTAGACTTTTAGTAAAACGAGCTAGCACCAATAGAGGAGTCCTTAGATAAGCTAATAGGGCTAATTAACTACCTCCTAACTGTAAACCGTATAGCTAATGCCCTAAGGGCCCTTCGCGAATAAGCCGTAAAAGGAGACCCTAATTTTAAGACGGAGGAAGGATTACTTCTATACTAGGAGCGGCTTATAGTCCCTAACGTTAATAATCTATAGACTAAGTTAATCCGCGAAGCTTATTGCCAAATCTCTATGGTATACCCTAGCAAAAACAAAACCCATAAAATTATTAACTGCCGCTACTACTAGCCGAGAATAGTTGCGGATATTAATTAATATATACGGAACTGCAAAGACTACTAGAGAGCTACAATCCCACGGGATAAGACCCTAGGACTACTTAAGCCACTCCTAATACCAGAGCGCCCTTAGCAGTATATCTCTATAGACTTCTATAAACTACCTAGGGACCGTAACGGATACAATATAGTTATAGTTATACTCGACCGCTTTAGTAAACGCCCGTTCTTAATTCCCTATTATAAAAACATTAATACTAAAGAGGCAGCCCGGCTATATATCCATTACGTCTACTAAATACTATTATATCTAATCGCGGGCTATAGTTTATATCGGCCTTTTGGAATAAGTTTACCTAAATCCTAGGCATTAAGCTAAAGCTTTCTACAGCTTATTACCCCTAAACAGACGGTTAGATAGAGATCGTAAATTAGTACCTGGACCAAAGGCTTAGGCCCTTTATTAACTATTTCCAGGATAACTAGTCTAAACTACTACCCTTAATAGACTACGCGCAAGCAACCCTACCCTATAACTCTACAGGGTTTGCCCCAATTTAGCTAAAAATGGGATACTTACCCCGTATAAGCTTTAACTAAAAAAGGCTAGAAGAACCCCAGACTGTACGAGAGAAGCTATCCTATATTAAGGCTTAATAGTACGCCAAACAATTGGAGGAGGCCTAGATAGTAGCCTATAAGAACCTGGAAAAAGCTTAGAGGTTAATAAAACAGCAGGCGAACAAACACCGTCGAGAGCCCGATTTTGCCCCTAGCGATATAGTCTAGGTTATAATAAGGAATTAGAAGACCGAACGACCCAGCCGTAAGCTGGACTACCAGATAGTAGGACTATATAAGGTTCTTAAGAAGATAGGTAACTTATATAAGATAAAGCTCCCAGATTCAATTAGGGTTTACCCTATTTTCTCGCCAGATAAGTTACGGAAAGCTATAAACGACCTATTACCTAGATAAAAGAACGAGCCTCCTCTACCAGTTTAAGTAAATGGTAATAATAAATAGGAGGTTAATAAAATACTAGCTTATAAGATAGTACGGGGAACGCTAAAATACTGTATCTAATAGAAGGGCTATAATCCTAACCTAATGTCACGGGACACCCCCGTGACACCTTATACACGTCCACCTGTTTCCACCGACTCAGCAACTAGAGACTGACCATGAGACGGCAATTTGCGGCAATCTGACGGCAATCTGCTATATTCTGCCATATTTTGCCAAGTTCTACTAAATCCTGCCAAGTTCTGCCAGGACTACCACCTAAATCCTATTCTGCTCCGTGTACGTGTTAACTAAGCAACTAAGCTAACAATATATACCCTTTCTTCCCGTTTCCCTGCCTTCTCTCCTTATATAACGTCTTAACTTCTTATACAGTTTATATATATAGCTTAATAATATCTATCTTGCTATATATTATCGTCGCTTATACTTACTCCGTGATACTACGTTGCGTTAACCTTATATACTACCTCCGAAATACAGAACAACCCTAAAGCCCCCGTGACGGCCGCCGGTATTATATCCGCACTCTAAGAATAACTGGCAGAGATATAGAAGTCTTTTATAGACGCCCTCGTATAAAACTAAGCCACTTTAAATTAATGATAAGCTAAATAAGAAGTATAATACTAGCGATTAATCGAGGACCTTTAAGAAGAAATCCGCATACTTAAGATGCCTACGTTAGGGCCTTAAGACCAGACACTATCTCTAGAGATAAATACGCGGAACGCGAGCCCTAAACCTATAGCAGCTGTCTACCCTAAACCAACTATTGCACCGTAATAATCCGAACGGCTACCTAACCCTTTAGTATTCACTAGTAAATGTTAAGAGCTCCGATTATTCCTAAGCTAGCTTAAGAATAAGCTAACTGGTAACGCTAACTGTTACCTAACTAAAGCTAACTAACTGTGTTACGCCTTAAGTTAACTAGGAGGAGAGGCAGCTAACCTTATTAAACCCCTCTAACCGAACTTAGTATAAAGCCTAGTTATACTTCTTAAAGCTATATACGGTGACCTAAACCGCCAGGCTACTGCTTAGAGAAAGATAAACTATATAGCTTAAGGAACAAAAAGTTTCCTAGTATACTTCTCCAAATTTAACTATTACGCAAAGGAGATTGGCTGAAACGACTCTACACTGGTTAACAGCCTTATTAAATCCCTAAGCCCTAAACTAAAAACCTCCTTAATAGGTGTAGACCTACTAGGAGCCCTTAATGCCTGCGCAAACGTCATTAATAAATGGTATAATGATATACTACGCCTAATACCGAAACCCGCCTCCTGATATAATACGGCAACCCTATAAATATTTACTAAGTTATCGTCTTAGCCTAAGCACCCTAACGCCATGGATATTAACACTAGAACCCTAGAGTACGCCCCACTAGGGTCCCCTAAATGAGAAAGACGCATTAAGTTAGGCCTCTACTTTAAGTACGGAAGTAAGGACTATATCTTAAAATACTGTCTCGTCCTCTTACCTATATCCTAAAACGATTTACGAACGGCTAATACTAGCAGCCGTTTACCACATTAATCTTCCGGTTACTATCCTTAATCTTTACCTGGTTCCAGCCCTATATCTAGTAAGCACTACTTATAAGGGCAAAGCTACAACTAACGCTCTATAGGAACCCCTTCCCGCTCGCCACTAAAAGGCACGTCCTAGAGTTAAGTCGCTCTCCGGGACGGCTCTGCCTTAGGATCTCGTTAAATGCTTTAGATGTCACGAACTCTAACTCTTAGAATTATAGCATAACTATTAACTGTTATCTTTAGCAGAATAATTAATAGGCTAATACTTAAGTCCTAATTAATACAGGAGCTAGTGGTATAGGATTTATTAATAAGATCTTTACGTAAGATAATGGTTTTACCCTAACCCCCCTTAACCGGCATATTAACGTATTTGGATTTAATGGCAAACGTACGGTCTTAGGCTAAATTACCTATATAGTATACCTAAGACTCCAATACCTAAACCACGAAGAACTAATTAGGCTTTTTATTACCACCCTGGGTTACCTAGTAATCCTTAAATAACCCTAGATAAAGCTATATAAGGTGACCATTAATTAAAACAACCTTAGGCTTCTATTTACCGCCCCCCGTTATAAGTAGAAGTGCCTTACAACTTGCTACTCTAACCCTAAACTAAAATCTAGGAAATCTACTAAAATCCATTAGCCTAAGATTTCCACTAATATCCACCCCGCGCCTAAGGAATCCACCAGATTCCACTAACTTAGGAATTCTATTAAATTCCACCAATATAAAAATTCCACCGAACCCTACAAACAGACCCTAAGTACTACACTACCCCGCGCTAAATAAAAGCTTAAGCTTACCACATGAAAATACTAGAAGGACTGGTACTCTACTATAAAGAGCATACTTAAAGAACCTAAACCTAAATCTAATACTAACTCCGTACCTAACACCGAACCTAAAATTGAGTAAGGAACTATATAAGAAACTACGGACGACTAGAGCCCGCTTAACGCCCTAAATATCCATATAATTAGAGCTACCCCGCTAGCGCAACTTACTAAGAAACCCAAATATACAATCTTCGCTGTCACTATAGCTAATATTAAGAAGGCCTTAGCACCGAAGAAGTATACTGACCCTGCTATAAAGGTACTAGTGGAATACCATAACCGCCTAGAGGTATTCTTACGGAAGGAAGCCGATAAGCTACTAGAACACTAATTGTACAACTATAAGATTATACTAAAAGAAGGAAAGCAGCCTAGATTTAGACCCTTATACGGGATATCTTAAAACAAACTTTAAGTGCTACGGAAGTATCTAGACGAGAACCTAAGTAAAGGATTTATTAGGGCAAGCTCTTTACCCATAGCCGCACTAGTAATCTTTATTAAGAAACTAGGTGGCGGACTGCGCTTCTATATAGACTACCGAGCTCTTAACGCCGTTACTATTAAGAACCAATACCTAATCCTGTTAATACAGAAAACACTAAACTAATTAAGTAAGGCTCGCTACTATACGAAGCTTAATATTATCTCTATATTTAACCACCTCCGTATAGTAAAGGGAGATAAATAGCTTACCGCATTTTGTACTCGGTATGGATTATTTAAATACTTAGTGACGCTATTCGGCCTCGTAAATGCTCTAAGCTTGTTTTAATATTACGTAAATAACACCCTGCGCCCCTACCTGGACATCTTCTATACTGCTTATATCAACGATATCTTAATATATAGTAATAACCTAACCGAATATCGGAAATACATTAACTTTATCCTATAAGCCCTGCACGAAGCTAGTCTATAATTAGATATAAATAAATGCGAGTTTTACAAGACGGAAGTCCTATACCTTAGGCTTCTTATTTCTACAGACGGCATATAAATGGACCCGAAGAAAATTAAAGTAATTATAAACTAGTAAGAACCCGAGAACGTTAAGGACGTAAGAGCCTTTATAGGATTTGCCAATTTCTACCAACGGTTTATTAACAACTTCTCCGCCCTAGTTTTACCCCTTATAGCTCTAACCTAAAAGGACAAAGCCTTTATCTTTAATAAGGAATGCAAGAAGGCCTTTACTTATCTAAAAGTTATATTTACTACCGCGCCTATACTCTAACACTTTAACCTAAACCGAATGAGTGTTATAGAAGCTAACTTATCTAACTACGTTACTGGAGGCATTCTATCTTAATATAACGAAGAGGGAGTATTGTACCCTATAGTATACTACTTAAAACGACTAAGCCTAGCCAAATGTAACTACAAGATTTACGATAAGGAATTGCTGGCTATTATTAGATACTTTAAGCAATGGCGACCCAAACTAGAAGGCGCTAGATTCCCAATTAAGGTCCTCAGCAATTACAAGAACCTACAGTATTTCACGACCACGAAACAGCTAAGCCACCGTTAGGCCCGCTAGTTAGAATACCTATCTCGTTTCTAATTCTTAATTACGTACCGCCTAGGCGTTTAAGGCCAGAAACCTAATACCTTAACCCAACGCTCGCAAGACACGCCAGCACTAGAAGAGGCACGTTCTTACCAAAATCAGACCCTACTTCGTCCCAAACTATTTAACCCTCCTACTAAAGATTTCACGGTATAAGTCCTTAAAATAACTAATTAATTGATTGAATAGATTATAACTAATAAATACCCAAATAACGAGTTCATCTAAGAGACGCTTAAGCTAATTTAAGATAGCGTTAGACGCTCTAAGAAGATCTCTTTAAGTGAATATAAAGCTTATGGAAACCGCTTATATTACTAGAACCGTCTAGTTATTTCTAATTACAATAAACTTAAGCTTAAGCTCCTTAAATATGTATATAACCTACTAGTAGCCGGCCACCTAGGCTAAGGAAAAACCCTGGAGCTACTCTAATAGGAGTACTACTGGCCGAACATGCATAATATAACACGAAGGTATATCTCTAGCTATCACGTCTGCCGACGAGCTAAAGCTTTGTATAAGACATATAACGGCCTTCTAAAGCCACTACCTGTTCCGGACCGAAGATGGAAAGATATCTTAATTAACTTTATTGTTAACCTCCCTGTAAGTAAGGGCTGCATAAATATTATAGTAGTTGTAGACCGACTATCTAAGATAAGACACTTGATTGCCTGCCCTAATATATTAACACCTACCGTCGCCTAACTATTCCTGGATTACGTATGGAAACTCCACGGACTCCCTAAAATAATTATCTCCGATAAAGGCAGCTAGTTTATCTCTATATTCTGGAAAAAACTAACTACCTAACTCTGTATTAAAGCACTATTGTTTACGGCATACTACCTGGAAACGGATAATTAAACGGAATGTATAAACGCTATAATAGAACAGTATATTTAGATATATACGTCATACTTATAAGATAACTGGATTAACTGGCTTATATTCGCTAAGTTTACTGTAAATAATTCTGTCTTGGAAACTATAAAGGTCTCCCCGTTCCTAGCTAACTACGGCTAGCATCTATAAATAGGTTTTAAACCCTTTAGTAATGTTCCTTGCCCTACTTATTACGCCTTATAAGTTACAGAAATAAATAAATTTATAGAGAAGATGGAGGAACTATAATAGTTCCTTGCTAATAAAATAATATGGGCTTAATCTGTCTATAAAGCCGCAGCGAATAAGAAACGAACCCTAGCACTAGCCTACTAAATTAGTAACTTTGTTTGGCTAAATATAAGAAATCTAAACATGAAACGACCTATTAAGAAGCTTAATTGGAAGAACGCTGGCCCTTATAAGGTTGAGAAGGTTATCTCCTCCTATGCCTACTAACTAAAGCTCCCTAATACGGTTAAAATCCATCCCGTATTCTATACGTTAGTCCTCCGCCCCGCTACTCCTATATTAGACGCCCTACCCGGACAGATATAAGACCCTTCCCCACCAGTTAAAGTGGATGGTGAGAATGAGTACTTTATTAAAAGAATTAATAACATTAAGTATAATAAACGGAAACATTAATATATGTATCTTATGAAATGGAGAGGCTTTACTAAGCCCTTATAGGAACCTATTAACTCTATAGGACTTATATAAGCCGCAGAAGACTTTTACAAACTCTATCTAGAACTACTATAGCCCTATCTCACAGAAGCTTAAGTTTAAAGGGGGGGTACTATCACGGGATACCCCCGTAACACCTTATACACGTCCACCTATTTCCACCAACTTAGTAACTAGAGACTAACTATAAGACAGCAATTTGCGGCAATCTAACGGCAATCTGCCATATTCTGCCATATTCCGCTAAGTTCCACCAAATCCTGCTAAGTTCTGCTAGGACCACCACCTAAATCCTATTCTACTCTATGTACGTATTAACTAAGCAACCAAGCTAACGATATATACCCTTTCTTTCCATTTCCCTGCCTTCTCTCCTTACGTAACGTCTTGACTTCTTACACAGTTCATGTATATAGCTTAATAATATCTATCTTGCTATATATTATCGTCGCTTATACTCACTCCATGACACCTAACCTAGTACCCTACGTGGAACTTTATAGGCTGCCCCTAAAAGCTTAAAGAATTTTATAACTAATACCCTAATGCGCCTGGACCCCTAAAGTACCTAGACGAATAGATAAAATGCTAGTATAATAAAGACAATAAGTTACCGGAAGAACATAGGGACAAAAACGCCCTAAAGCCCTAATATAGCTATCTGCCAAAATTCTACCATATTCTGCCGTTTTCTGCTAGTATCGTAAAATTTTAGATGTTTAGGAACTTTAACCACCGGCCGAAGTTATCTAATTGGTTAGATCCGTGCTAAAACTTTTAGCGGCTACTCTTTCTAGCCTAGTGCTTCCACTTAGCCCACAATTGCCCTTTATACTTAGTCTGGATGTACTCGTGTCCCCTTTATCTCCTTATCTTATATTTTATAATCCTACGTTTATAAGCCTAGTACTACTCTATTTCTAATTAAGCCTAAGGGCAGGCTTTCTTTTAAAGAGGGGGGTAATATAACGGCGCTATCGCACGTTACCTACTAAATTCTGCCATATTCTGCCGACCTGCGATTGGCCCGCCTAAAGCTAGCGCCTTGGCGGCTCACCCTATATATTTGTTTACATCGGTCTTGGCGACCCCTTTTTTTCCTTCTCTTTAGCTTAGTATCTTCATAATACAGCATTCTACAAGCTTTGGTTTAGAGGCATTTATACAAGCCGTAACACTAAACTAGGAATTTTAGTATTAGAAGACGTTTAGGCGGACTCTATAGTAAAGTTAGTAGTTTAAAGACGGAGCTTATATAAATTGTAAGAAACAAGGTTACTTCGCGAGGGATTATAAAGATGGTTAGAGTTACTATATAATAAAGGGAACCTAACTAGTAGAAGACATATACGTATAGAGGGACGATAGTATACTGCGAGGAATAAAAGAATGTTTAATTAAAAGCTTTGCGTTTTGTTATAATAACATATACCAAATTTATAAAGACGCTAAGTATAGCGTAAGCTATTAGCTATAAGAGCTAAAATCTATAGAATATAGAGGAACTAATAAACTATCGCGCAGACCAGATATTAAAGACGACAAGTTTAATATAGGCGAAACATTTACAGATAATAAGGCAATAAAGGCAGCTTACTAGGAGCGTATAAACCTTAAAGAAGTTATAATAGAAGTAGAGACTAAGACCGCTATAGAGCAAGGTTTAGTAACGGGCATTATAACACCATTAGATACGGCATCTATCGCTTTATAAGACGGAAGGAGTAATATTTAAAGAAGATTAAGTAAGTAGACGACTGCTAATACTAGCTTACTACTTAATAAAGGTAAAAGGCTAAAGGCTTAAGATTCTTAAGACAAGATAAGAGAGATCTAAGATTTTAAAGATAGGATGAGAACAGCTTAAGGACCTATAATAGACGAAAACCAATAGAGTAGAGCAGTAGCTTAGTTTAAAGATATATAAATAAGCTTGGGAGAAAAGTTTCCTATAATATAAGATTCTTAAGATAAGATAAGTGAGATTTAAAACTCTTAAGATAAGATAAGAACACTACGGACACCTAGTTAGACTAAGGCGGGAGCTAAGCTTAAGTTAAAAGTAAGCTTAGGATTAAGGATCTTAAGGAACTAAGAGTTTGGGGTATAAATAAAAACACCTATAAACTAGAGGCAAGGAGCTTCTTTATAGATTAGAGAATCTGTAGTATAAATAGTAGTTAGATTAGGAGATAGATATATAAACCTAAAGGACTTACTAGGGGAACATAGTGTTTAGCCTAAAGATCGCGAAGTTAATATCAAGATTAAGAAGCAAAAAGACTTTAAGGATCCACTTATAAGACGTAAAAGGAAAGAAACTATAGAGGAGTTTAGAACAAGAATTACCTTATAGTAAGAGCAGAAACTAGATAAAAGATCTAGTATATTAGGTTATATAAGGGACAGAGCACCTATATAAAGAATTACTAATAGGCTAAGAGTAGGCATATTAAGAGCTAAGTAGCTTACTAAACTAGAATAAGAAGAGGATCTAAAAATTCTAACTAGGTTTAAAGAACGATATATAAAGGGCTATTATAACATAGTAATAAGAAGATACTTCCTTACGGACGAGCCATATATACTTAAAGGGTTATACTAAAAGTGGTATAGACAACGACATAATAATAAGTAGGAAGACTTCTATATATAGCTAGACAAAAAAGTTGTCTAAAACCACCTAATTACAAAAAAGGCCATAACTTATATTAAAGGAGCCTTAATTATAACGTTAAAGGATCTAAAGGAGTAATTAGAGGACTAAAGAAGTAAAAGACAAATCTTAGTACCTACGAATAAAGTCGCAACGCTTAAATTAATAAGAGAAAGGTTTAAACTTAAGGATAAAGACGAGCTAAGAGTTAACCTAAGATACTAAGCATATTATACACTATCGTGGATAGTATACGTGGATAATATGTATAATATATATAGAGCACTAAAGGACAAAAACTAAAAATACCTAATAAGAATGTATTGGATGTCGGATAAGGCGAAATATTAAAACGCTAAGTATATGCATAGTTAGTACTCCGTAGAAGTCCAAAAATAAGGGAATTTAATACTTTAACTAGGAAGATTCCTTATAGAAGAATGCCTAAACGGATAATAATAGTAGGAATATCTAAAGAACACCTATCTATAGTATATTAAAGATAAAAAGCGAACTAAGTATTAGCCTAAGTTGGACTAAGTATAAACAGGATTAAGCAGCTAATAGTTAGGAAAAG
>Ga0307515_10020827_pt1 | contig 11661 bp, 11 predicted proteins | sample 17_EM_MG_FD_194513 | JGI IMG/M metagenome (GOLD analysis project Ga0307515, IMG submission 194513) | Populus trichocarpa ectomycorrhiza microbial communities from riparian zone in the Pacific Northwest, United States - 17_EM | ecosystem: Host-associated > Plants > Roots > Unclassified | place... | reverse complement strand
CGATCGGGGCATCAAGGTGCGTGATATTGGAATATCCTCATTCCCCTCAATTTTATGAAAACGCCAAAATTTAGGTCGGTCTCGGAACGGACGTTTCGGGGGGGTTCTCGCCTTCCATCCTCACAGCAATCCAACATGCCTCGATCGCTTCTAAAGTGCTCTCCATTTCCGCACACAAAAGTGTCGATTCAAGCGCCTCGACATTGCCCACGACATCCGGTACCGTGCAGCCACTCGCACACCAGCAGCTCTACCCTTCCACTTTACTCTACCTCGCCACCCTCGGAGGCGCGGGTGTGTGCTGTTTGGAGGATACAGTGGGCAACTTCGTCAAAGGGAAGGAGTTTGACGCCATTATTGTTGATTTGGGGGAGACGTGCGGAAACCCTGCAGTGTGGTACAACCCGGAGGACAACTTGGAGACGCTCGTGGAGAGATTCTTATTTGGTGGGGATGATAGGAACATCAAGGAGGTATACGTTTGTGGGAGAATGATTGGAGGGACATCCTTCCAGGCTGAGAAGGGGTCGACACGACGCACGAATGCGAATGTGTCCGCACGTTTGTAGTGCAATTTGTCCAGCCTGGAAGTAACTATAATAAGCAAACACAACTACTTTACGAACACGACTAATCAGCACGCGGGAGTAGCAATAGCACATGAATAGATAAGCCTAAAATCCAGCTTTCCAGCACGACCTCTTCTCCGTCTCAGTATACCAGGGTTAGCTTAAGCATTGACGCTCAAGGTGAGGATCAAAGAGCCGTGTAGGAACGAGCCAGTCAGCAAGATTCGATAGATGACCTAAAGGCAGCCACGCAATTGAACGCACAGTGAGGGTTAACATAATATACCCTCCAATGCTACGCATCGTGATCGGTACAATTTCGGCCATTTGCATAGCCGGGTGCTGGACAGCATACTGCAAATCCAGATCACATCGGAAACCTTCCCTGTTCATCGTTTGTGAATGTTATGCCCCCAAGGCTCCTCACTCATATCTACCACCTGCACCTTCACGACCCTCCCAGTCCACCTACCCAACCCAACCAGTTGGTGCCAATACGGAGAGAGGGTTCACTGAGGACCTTGATGGCAGCCGCTTTCAAGACCTTCACCTCATTTTGAGTAAACGTAGTGAGATCCCCCGTTGGTACAACGAGGGTGGTCAACGAATCTGAGGCGCAGCAGAATTCTCCTGCATTGTCCGGATCATGGCAGCCGCCCCATCTCGGAAAAAAATCGTTCTGGACGCCAAGAGGATATCCTGGAGTCCCTTCGTATGCTGGGAGCAGCATGAGTTCCTCCCCGGAAGCTGGTGGTGGTCTACGTCTTGGCTTGTGTGACTACGGATGGAATTCAACTAAAGAATAAATTAGGTGTTGGTCATTCTAAAGCGTAGAACGGTGTACCTCACCGTCGAAGGCTCTTTGGCTTTCATGCAACTGCGACTTGGCTCGTCCGACCGTTTATACAATTTCGATCAGACATCTAGGAAGGAACCAGTCTGTGAACATGGAGAACGTTATGGAAGGGGATTATATCAGATACAATCATGTTGGTTCTATCTGCGGGGCGGTTCGTGTGTCGATCGAGCGATTGTGTTCCCACTTCCAGCTGTGTAAGCCTCCCACGGAGGGTCTGATGGGGACACTCGATTTCAATTCACCAGGTATCAGGATATGGTTTTACAGGTCTCAACTTGAGCGACTTCTTCAAAACTTCATCCTGATCAGTCAACCAGCGTTGTCATTAAACGATAACCTCTCGATCGTTGCATTGTAGTAGAGCCAAGGGCCTACCGGCTAGACGGTGAGGAGAGGGAGAACGCTGGTCTGCGAGGCAAAGGTAAGTGAAGGAGAACTGAAGACTGACAGATATCGCACCAGATTGGAGCAATATTGCGGACGTGGTCGTGCCATATGATCCTGTTGATGAGGGTGATCGAGTTGGCGGTGAAAACCCAGCAGGTGTAGAGGATAATAGTGCCTCTGTTCTGTGCGCGGATATGTAAGGGGCCGCTAGGACGAGGGAAACTAGGCCGAGGGCGACTAGGCTGAATGCGATAACGATCTCATTCCATGGCGGATAGGAGTAGCTCATCGTTAACGGTGGCAATGGTGGCGGTGGCAATAGCGGGGAGGAGAATAGGGGAATCTGAGGGGTGCAGAGGAGAGAGGAGAAAGAGGAGTGATTACTGACCACATGCAACGCTGGCGACGCTGCTTGAAGCCTCGTGTAAGGCCAATGCCCCAAAGCCAATCGCGTTGCATGCGCATGCTTTAAGCCGTATACTTCGCCATTGTCGTGTGCAAGTATGACCTAAGCGATCGAGGTCGATATCGCCCGGTTATGCTCCCCCATTCATCGGCGGTGTTCTCCCATTATTGGGCGGCGATCCCCAACACTGGGCAGTTCGCGTGGGTGGGGTTTGCAGTCCCTGAGGACATTATTGAAGTCTTTGGAGGGAGGTTAACAGTGTGTTAAATTGAGGCATACGTGCAATGGAAGCGTGCATCGCTAACGCTGGCAAGGCCATCCATGCAAAGAGCCAGTCTGGTCGCTAGGAGTGCGGGCTCCGTGAAGGCATGAGAAGCTCTGGGAACGCTATGAGTAAGCCATAGATGGAACTCTGTCGAAGAAGACGAGTTGACTGTGGACCATGGTGGTCGTCGATAGAGGGTTGTTGGTGTGTCTGCCACTCACGCGAGCTGAGAATGCAAGAATGTGTATTCTGATGCTCCTTGTGCTCCTTCCATACATTTCGATCAGACGGAGATCTACCGTTGGCTCCTCCGCTCTGTGGAAGTCTGGACACCGAAGGTTAGAAGAGGGCTGATTATTGACTATTAAGGGGTCAGTCACTGCCCCTATGCGACCTCCCGTTGCTTTAGTCCCCCACGCACGATTTGTCAGTCCCTCACACTCGGAGCCGAGACGGGCAACCTGGTGGAGATCAAGTATGAAAGGAAGGCGGCAATGGCGAGGATGGCGAATACATGGCGACAATGACGAATGCGAGGGCATTGATGGCGGCGAAGTCCAGGCCGCAAGGATCAGGCCGCAAGGATAGCGGCGGCGGCGGCGGCGGCGAGAGCGACGACGAGGGTAAGAGTGGGAGGGAGGAGCGGAGAAGAGGGTTGAAGATGCGAACCAATATATGCGTCACAGGGTGGGAAATTTAGGCGGGAAAAGTGTTGCAAATTTTTTGGGTTAGTGTTATGATAACTGCGGCTAATATAGCGTATATTGCTACCGTGAGAAATAAAAATATAGCTCATAGGCGTGTCACGGGCGAACCGCACCGATTCCACGTTCCTCTTTCTTTCTCCTCCCGAACCTCAAAGTGATCAAACATGGCGACTCAACGACCCAGGACAGAGAACATGTGAGCGATAGCTGTACCGCGCGGCATTATCAAGGTGGCTGATCATGATGATCAATCAATCTAAGCCTCCACCTAGAAAGTGTGGCGCTTGACTTCAATTCCGGCCAACCCCGCTGACTTTGGGCAACATACAGGAATTGCACTCCAAGGCGTCCCAAATCGGGACTATACACTTAGATTGTTTGTAGGGAATATGGCGCTAGAATTGCAGACGCAAGATAACCAAACCTGGACACCTGCCCAACGCCCGTATGTCCCTTGTTTCTTCATTAAGAATACTCGATGATGGTTGTGCATGTGTAGAGGTATTTCTCCGACATCAGAGATGCGTGTTGAGATCCAAATGAGGAGCGGTCATTTATTTTGGAGCAAAGACCGACTGGCGAGCGAGCCGATTGACGTTCAAGCGCTTTTCGATGATTATTGGAGCTCTGGAAAGCACGAATTCACGGTACCGAGTAAGTCATCATCACCAACTAGTCCGCTCGTACCTCATCACGAAGCGCAGCGGACATTATTGTCGTTGGAAAGCATCACCAGCGTCGTTGGCCTCTAGAATTACAATTCCTTGCGAACACTACTGTTCGTCTTTTTGCAACTGCCCACCAGGCTAACTAATAATCTTCGCATAGACGGACCCTCTGCGCTCTTCGCTCCATAAACTCCAAGAATTGTTAAAGGGATACTCTCCGCTGATGTCTGGATCGACCGTGAGGGCTGCGGAGAATGCTATTCAATCTGGCGCTGTATTCGCAGAGGTCCGTGTTTCCACGTAGAGACTAGCAGAGCATTGACACCTTGTAGTTGAATCCAGTCGCGAAGGCTGCCTTCGGTATTGCCAAGGCTACATTTGAGGTTCGTGCTCGCTGCTGACGTATCAGCAGCAGAGGTAACGCTTGACCATTTAGCTCTTGAGGGCACAAAACGAGTACAACCGGATCCCATTGGTCCTCCTGGACCGGTTGGAACGCATTTTGCCTTTCGCGGACATAGTCGCGGACAAATTAGTCGCGGACAAGTTAGTCTGCGATGAGATGGATCTCTTGGAGGATATCATCCCGCGAATGTATGAGGTGATGCACAAGGTCGCGAAAATTTCGTGCGACTATGTCAAATATGGTTGGTGGTCACCTGATGCGAGAACTGTGGGCGGGTCGGCCTACCGGGAGACTATCGGGGAAGTGGACAGAGAATTGAAGAGATTCGTCGAAGAGTTCGACCGTGCAGTGAATGTTGAAGCTCTCCGCCGAACCAAAGAGACTGGTAAATACTCATTCTCTCATTCTCTCAATAGATCATTCTCAACAGTCCCATGTAGAGCAGCAAATTTTGCTTAGTCGTCTCAAAGATGTCAAGACCGGCTATGACCGGGATCTCTGCTGTATGGAAGGCACCCGCAAATCCCTCCTCGGACAAATCATAGCTTGGGTGACCAATGGATTGGAGGGGACAGATGGGAGAAATACATACTGGATCTACGGCATACCTGGTATCGGAAAAACGTCGTTAGCACATTCGATCTGCACTAGCCTTCACGATAAAGAGCAACTCGCCGGAGCTTTTTTCTGCCAGAGGGATGACCCGGAATTGAGAGACCCCAGCAATATCCTTTCGACTCTCATCCGGAAACTCGCGATACTCTTCCCCCCTTTTCGAAGTATTGTCGCAGAATATCTTGGTAACGACCCAAACGTAATACTAGAGTCAATGCGACCCACTCTTTTCCTTGACTTCATCCGCAAACTCCCTCGCCTCCCAAAAAAGACTCTCGTCTTTGTCATTGACGCACTTGATGAGTGTGGAAGCACTCAGAGTCGTCCAGGTATCCTGAATGCCCTAACAGAGGCCTCCGAATACGCTCCGTGGCTCAAGGTTATCATCACGAGTAGGCCCGAAGTCGATATCCAACGTTTTTTTGATGATCCCACCCAATTGTCGCATTTGCGATATGATTTGGCCACGGATAAAGAGACCACCTCCGACCTAAGACTCTTCGCGGAATACCGATTCAATAGGGTGGCTTCAAGCAGGTGCCTCCAATCCCCTTGGCCAGAACGTTTGCTCTTGGATGGAGTTATCTCCCGAGCAGCAGGTCTGTTCATCTTCATCGAGACTCTTGCACTTGCCCTTGAGCATGGCTTTGAACCCACTAAGCTGTTGGGGGCGACCTCGCAGGATTCAAGCAGCCCTGGCATGACATCTCTATACAGACTTTACTCAAGGATCGTCAGAGCACGGGGAGTGCAACGCAATGCCGAATTTCGGCGGATGATTGGAGTGCTTCTTATAACGGCGCCGTACCGTCCACTGTGCGAAGAGACGATTGCAGAGCTGGCAGGAGTGAGACCTGACGTAGTGAGGATGTGGGTGAAAGATCTTGGCTCTATGCTCTATCGAGACGAAGGAGCCAGTGGAGGGATTCGTTTCCGGCATTTATCCATTTCGGACTTCTTTGTGAGCGATGACTGTCGGGGCGACTACCAAGTCAACCTCCGGGACGCAAATATGGAACTGGGTATCGCGTGTCTCGACAAGATGGTTGAGCAGCTCCGTTTCAACATCTGCGGGCTCGAAGACTCCCGGCTCGCGAATGCGGATGTGAAAGATCTCGGATCGCGAATCAGAGAAAATATCTCCGACGCCTTGCAGTATAGTTCTCTGTATTGGTCAAATCATCTTTGCTTTACTCCGGACATTGGCGAGAGGCGTGTGTGGGACAAGCTGAGGAAATTCTTTGAAGGACCATATGCACTATTTTGGGTTGAAGTATTGAGCATTACGGGAATGTTGGGAATTGGCGTTCCAAGCCTTCGAGAACTGACATCGAAATTGGTCAAGGTGAGTACAGCTTCAGCTTACTGTGATGGGGATTCCAAAGCGACTCTAACTTTGTCTAGGATACGGATGAGACAATTTTGGAAGGAATTCAGGATGTTTGTCGTTTCATGCACGTCTTTCGCACTCCCATCTCTATGAGCACTCCACACACATATATTTCAACGGGACCATTCCTTCCCTCAAAGTCACCTTTATCAACGATCTTTAGCACACATTTCACTAAAGGCATCCAGGTACAAAGAGGAAAATTGCTGTCATGGACAGAGCCACCAGTAGAATGGATTGGCCACGGGGACGGCGGTATGACTTGCATAAGTTGTTCTCCCAATGGATACAACATTGTCACTGGGTCGCGTGATGGGACGATTCGGATCTGGGATGTCGAGACTGGCTCTACAGTCGGCGGGCCTCTGAAGGGGCGCACTGGCCGGGTGTCGTCAGTTGCTTACTCTCCCGATGGGCAGCACGTCGTCTCTGGATCACCTGGCAGCACAATTAGAATCTGGAATGCTGAGACTGGCTCTGCAGTTGGCAGGCCTCTAGAGGGGCACACTGGCTGGGTATCGCCAGTTGCTTACTCTCCCGATGGACGGCATGTCATCTCTGGATCATACGACAAGACAATTCGAATCTGGAATGCTGAGACTGGCTCTGCAGTTGGCAGGTCTCTGGAGGGGCACACTAGCAGGGTGTGTTCAGTCGCTTACTCTCCCGATAGGCGGCACGTCATCTCCGGATCATACGACAAGACAATTCGAATCTGGAATGCTGAGACTAGCTCTGCAGTTGGCAGGCCTCTGGAGGGGCACACTGATTGTGTGGAGTCAGTTGCTTGCTCTCCTGATGGGCGGCACATCATCTCTGGATCATATGACAAGACAATTCGAATTTGGAATGCTGAGACTGGCTCTGCAGTTGGCAGGCCTCTGGAGGGGCACACTGATTGGGTGCAGTCAGTTGCTTTCTCTCCTGATGGGCGGCACATCATCTCTGGATCATATGACAAGACAATTCGAATCTGGAATGCTGAGACTGGCTCTGCAGTTGGCAGGCCTCTGGAGGGGCACACTAACTCGGTGCATTCAGTTGCTTACTCTCCCGATGGGCGGTACATCTTCTCTGGATCTAATGACAATACAATTCGAACCTGGAATGCTGAGACTGGCTCTGCAGTTGGCAGGCCTCGGGAGGGGCACACTGATTGCGTGAAGTCAGTTGCTTACTCTCCCGATGGGCGGCACATCATCTCCGGATCTGAAGACATGACAATTCGAATCTGGAATGCTGAGACTGGCTCTGCAGTTGGCAGGCCTCTGGAGGGGCACACTGATTGGGTGGAGTCAGTTGCTTACTCTCCCGATGGGCAACACATCACCTCTGGATCGCCTGACACGACAATTCGAATCTGGAATGCTGAGACTGGCTCTGCAGTTGGCAGGCCTCTGGAGGGGCACACTAGCAGGGTGTGTTCAGTCGCTTACTCTCCCGATGGGCGGCACGTCATCTCCGGATCATCTGACAAGACAATTCGAATCTGGAATGCTGAGACTGGCTCTGCAGTTGGCAGGCCTCTGGAGGGGCACACTAGCAGGGTGTGTTCAGTCGCTTACTCTCCCGATGGGCGGCACGTCATCTCCGGATCATCTGACAAGACAATTCGAATCTGGAATGCTGAGACTGGCTCTGCAGTTGGCAGGCCTCTGGAGGGGCACACTGATTGGGTGCAGTCAGTTGCTTACTCTCCCGATGGGCGGCACATCATCTCTGGATCATTTGACAACACTATTCGAATCTGGAATGCTGAGACTGGCTCTGCAGTTGGCAGGCCTCTGGAGGGGCACGCTGACCGGGTGTGGTCAGTTGCTTATTCTCCCGATGGACGGCATATCATCTCTGGATCATCTGACAAGACAATCCGAATCTGGAATGCCGAGACTGGCTCTGCAGTCGGCGAGCCTCTGGATGGGCATACTCGCTCTGTAACGTCCGTTACACACTCTCCCGATGTGAAACAACTCATCTCTGGGGTCAGTGATGAGGCTACTCAATTACGGGACTCATCTCCACAAATTCCTCCCCAATTTACCTCGAACATTGAAGCCGTGCAGCCGAACCAAGAGGGTTGGATCACGGACTCGGAGGGCGGCTTACTCTATTGGGTACCCTGCAGCTACCGCGCAGGCCTCCATTCACCTGCTCTTCTCACAATCCCTTCCGCATCCCCTGTTCGATCAGTTTCGCTTCAATTTGATGAATTTGCATTTGGATTGTCTTGGACCCAAATTCATAACGCTGCACGCTTTGTTTGTTCTTGACTCTGTGAATGTAGTTGATACATTTCGTAGATTTCTTTTAGTACAACGCAACGACTAATAGCGCTATTCCAGAACCCCCTTCGTGCACACGAGACGAATCAAAGTAATGACATGTACGACACGAGAACACCTGATCTTTGTCCACAGGCTCAACCATTCTGATCGTCAGTCTGGTTGCAACCCTTGACTGCGCTCCTCATGTTGATTATCGATGCAGGTTTGGGTATGAACATCCAAGACTAGAAGACCCACTGCCACATTCTTTGCCTTGTCTCTCCGGCTATTGGCACGGCGCCCAGGGGAGATCACCCCTGACCTTTTCTAGCCTGGAAGTAGCTATAATAGGCAAACAGGACTACTTTACAAACACGATTAATTAGCCCGCGGGGGTTGCCATGTCACACGAATTGACAGAGGCCCAAGAACTTTCCTTTCCAGCACGATCAGTTCTCCTTCTCAGCATACTAGGTTAATTTAAGCATTGGACCTCCCCTCCCAAGGGCTACAACCTCGAGCCCCGTCCACTGCTCGGGGCCCGGCTTGACCTCCTTGTCCCATACGGCGTCTTGCTTAGTGTATCAGCAATGTCACCCCCTGTAACACCTGGAACACCGACGCTGCTTGCTCTCGAGCTCGTAGCTCTCACATTGGGCGGCTCAGAATGGGCCCTCGAGGTCGACCGGGTGAGGCGTCTGTTAGCAAATTGATCGGTCAAATCGGCGACTAGGTCATCTTCACCGTCCTCAGCCTCCTCGGTGGTGATGTTAGTGGTTGAGTTGGGCGCGAATGCAGCGGCGGTCGGCGTAGCAGGCGTCGGAGTGACGGACCAAGAGCGAGGAGTTGGAATGGATTCAATTTCTGCGGTACCGGATCGAGACTTGCTAAAGTCGGCTTGACGGGAGGAGGGAGGAGCGAGTGATCCAGCCGTCGATACGAGAGAAGCTGGGCGACTCTTTGACGAGCTTGAGGCGCGCGAATTTGAAGAAGAGCGATAAGCAAGCTTAGATGCCGACAAGGTGAGGATCAAAGAGCTCTGTAGGAACGAGCCAATCAGCAAGATTCGCTAGACGGCATGAAGGCAGCCAAGGAATTGAACTCACAATGAGGGTTGTCATGATATACCGGCCGATGCTCCACATCGTGCTCAGCACAAATGCGGCCATTCGAATAGCCGGATGCTGGACGGCGTACTGCAAATCCAAATCAGAAACCTCCCCTATTCACCACTTGTTAGTATTATGATCCAACCTCTGCGGACTCTTCACTCACACTTCCCACTTGCCCTCAGCACCTTCACAACCCACCCAGTCCACCAATCCAACCAGTCGGTGCCAATACCGAGGGAGAGGTCATTCCGAACCTTGATGGCAGTCGCATTCAGAGCCCTCATCTCATCTTGAGCAAATGTTGTGAGATCCTCCATTGCTGCAACAAGGGAGGTCAATGAAGCCGAGGCGGCAAGATGCATCTCGCGAGTTTCCGCTGCTTGTCGAGCGTGCGAGGATAATTCGATCGAGAGTCGCTCAGTAGCGCCATTTAAATGAGAGATCGTCTAGAGAAATTGAGTGTCAGCCGCGGAATGACTGGATTTAGATGTGTACAAGTGTACCTTTTGGAGAGCGACCATTCTTTGTCCAAGATGGGCCCAGTCCTGATGGATTGAAGCCTAACCACGAAAACATGAGCATGAGAATCAAGGGGGGGTTCAGTACTCACCGTGGTTGCTACTAAAACCGCAGAATTCTCCTGCATTGTCCTGAGCATAATGGCCGTCCCATCTTGGAAAGCGTTTCTGGACGCCAAGAGGATATCCTGGAGTCCTTTCGTATGCTAGAAACAGCGTAAATTACTCCCTGGAAGGTGGAGATAGTGGCTTACATCTTGACGTGTTCGACTCAGGATGGAGTTCAACTAAAGAAGACATGAGATGTCGATCATTCTAAAGAAAGGCATAGTACCTCAGCGTTGAAAGTCCTTTGGCTCTCCTGTAACTGCGACTTGGCTTGTCCAACTGTTTCCGCAAGTTGAGCAGTCACCTAGGAAAGGATCGGTCTGTGAAAATGAAGAATGCTAAGGAAGGGAATTACATCAGATAAAATTATGTTGGTCCTATCCGCGAGGCGGTTCGTGTATTGATCAAGCGATTGCGTTCCCTCGTCCAGCCGAGTAATACTATCACCAAAGTTCTAATGGGAAACCCGATTTCAATTTACCAGATATTAGAATGTGGTCTCACTGGTCTCACCTTGAGCGATGTTGCTATGGCTTCCTCCTGATCAGTGAACCAGTGCTCGCGTTTCTTCAGTAGTTTGAGGAATGATAATTTCTCGACCGTTGCATTGTAGTAAAGGGATTTAGCAGTATCTATCATAAACGGTTAGAACCCGCGGGCTATGGGGCCGATGAGTATTCGCCTACCAATGTCGTTCCATCGACGATAGGCAAAACAGAGTTGTGCTGCAGAACGCATCAGTCTGGACGTGAGCGGTATGTAGATATATCGTTCTTGCTTACGGATTTGACGGAGATAACCTGAGTACGAAGACCAGAACTGAGCACTTCGAGAGAACGCCCTAAAGAATGTGATCAGAAATGGTGTCCCGGACTCAAAGAAAAACTGTATTCACTCAACACAGGATGAGTATGAAGCACTCTGTGAGGGCAGTTCGTTGCCTTTCATGGCGAAAGGCTGGCATTCGAGTGGCGGATTGTGGTGTTGAGCGGTTGCAAGCTCGCAAAGGGTCATGGAAATAGCAGCTATGAGAATGAGATACACATTCAGTAACCAGAAGTTGAAACTCCCTTGTGTCGTACCTCGAATCCGCTCTTCCTCGTTCATCTCCAGTTCGGCGCACCGGCTTCGAATGCTCTTCGCCGCCTGAAGGAAACAGTCTGGGCTCTTATTATACGACTCGAGTATTTCTAAATACGAGGTGACAAGTCCGGTTATGCTGGGCAAAATGGTTGTGGGTAGAGCGCTGACCCATGTTCTGGATGACGGCGTCAATCTCGGCGGGTAGCACTTCCGCTATATCTGTAGGACACCCATGAAGAGTGAGGATTGGTTTGGATGCGAAACGACCATAGGCAGGCTTACCTGTTATTGAGGGCTGAGAATT
>Ga0307515_10020826_pt1 | contig 11662 bp, 5 predicted proteins | sample 17_EM_MG_FD_194513 | JGI IMG/M metagenome (GOLD analysis project Ga0307515, IMG submission 194513) | Populus trichocarpa ectomycorrhiza microbial communities from riparian zone in the Pacific Northwest, United States - 17_EM | ecosystem: Host-associated > Plants > Roots > Unclassified | place... | reverse complement strand
GACCACGCTCAGCTTTGGACCACGCTCAGCCTACGCATATGCAATGCATATGCAATTTAAATAAAATAGAAAATGCAGAGTCGTTAATCCTAAATTGCAAATATCCTAGCGTACATGCCCTGTATGTGCCTGGCATATGCAGGGCATATGCAGACACTTTTAATATATTATTTAAAAAAATTTAAAAAAGATTATAGCTATATATGCCTAGTATATGTTGGGCATATGCCTAGCATATACAATCTATTAACTTATACTACCCTCTAAAGTATTCCCTTTATATTTTATATAAGGTAGGCTGCGCTATAGTATCTACCTAAGTATATACTACTTATATGCTTAGTATATGCTTAGCATATACACTACTAATATATTATATATACTTACTAAAAGCTATTTAACTACCTTAATATTTATTTTAATAGAATTTAAAGTATTTAATAAATAAAAGGTTGTATGTTAGGTATATGCAAGGTATATATAATAATAAAATTAGTAAACTAAGTTATTAAAATATCCTATATATAATGTATAGCCTTAGCATATACAGAGCATATGCTTACTCTATATACTTTACCTATTCTATCTTTATATTAAAGAGATCTTACTATATACTACCCTCTAAAGTATTGCCTTTGTGTTCTATATAAGTAGGCTATACTATACTAAGTATATATAGCATGTGCTAAGCATATGCTAAAAATATACGAAGCATATGCTACGTATATGCTCAGCAAATACTTACTAATAAGCCATTGTAATATGTTCTTATAGGTATATGTATATGCTTAGCATATGCATTGTATATCCAGTGCATACGGCCGCTAAGGTAAATTGTGGCTACTAATGCGCGTTCTGTATGGGTAAAAGTTGAGTACCGCCGACCTTTTGCCGGCGCTCCATCGGCAACCACGCTCAACTTTCGCCGACCCCCATCGGCGACCACGTTCAACTTTCTCCGGACCACGCTCAGCTGTACCCCGATCTAGAAGCAGGGGACTCGAGAAGCCCAGGCCAAGCCCAGGTAAGCGCCATTTGGATTCATCCCAGTTTGAGGTACCCGATCGGGTGCGGTATTTGTGCGGTATCTTGGCGCCAAGGAATGCACCTACGGTTGACGGCTGATCACAAGGCTTGATTGAGGTAGAAGGTCCTCCACCCAGGAGCACCAGGAATTTGTATCGTAATGCACTTTAAAGTACTCTTCGCCAGAGACCGGAACGATAGCATACGTGTAGAGCCACTAGCAATAAGAAACGGACAATGATGCTATGCCACCACACTCACGGAAATAATCCTCCCGCTAATCGAGCGTGGATCCGATACAGTGATATTCTATATCATATTCTGGAGCTCGAAAGGTAATTGAGGAAAGAGAGTGAATCGGCGATAAATCTACTTGTGCTGACATGACTGAAGTTTGCCTGTGTTATGGTAGATCCATAATCGGCCCCTGAGGCTGTGACAAGGAGTGGGTACATTATACGGAGCCTCATGTAGTCCCCTGATGGGCCGGTGGAATGTACGTCAGACTCTTTATTTAGATACAGGAGAGCAAGCTAACTAGTATGACTTACTGCGAACGTGAAAATCACTCAAATCCAGCTTCAAATTAATCAAATAATAAAAGTAAATAAAACATGTTAATTAGATTGTAAGCTATATTTGTTAGAAGAGATCATCTTGGCTTGGTACCTCTTGCAAACATGCTACAGCATTCCTCTACACTTTTCACCAATGTTCCAGCATCGATATCATGCTTTTTCAAGAACGTACCCACACTGGGATCCTTCAACACACTCTTCACCAAACAGCAGCCACCTGTTGATCCACCCTGGCCGGGTTGAGGCGGATCGCTACCGACAACCGTGCAAGCAGTTAAAATTTGCTCCCGGGTAAAACCAAAACCTTTGCTCGTGCTCCCAGACGCCACAATACGAAATTCATACAGACCAGGCAGCGCTGCTTTCATTTGCGCTTCGTAGATTCCTTGCTCAACTTGGATGAGAGTTAGCTTGATGTTCGTACCGTCCGGCTTTGTGATGTGCGCTATGATGGTCGCACTGCCACCGAAAGCAATCCCGTACTCGTCGAGCAGGGCCCGGGCTGTCATGGCAGCACCGGGTCTCTGGCTATCCTGGTATATGTCTGCCTTCATGTGTAGATTAGACCATGCGTACATGCTGAGGTTGTAGCGGATGCCGCCGCGCTTGCAAGGTGTGAGAGCGGTGTCTTCGCCGAAAATGGTGGCCTGGCCAACTGGACTGGAGGCCGACGTCTCAGGGTGAGTCACATCTTGGTTAAGTTTCCCGTGACAGTGTCTCTTGAATCGTTCTCTGTCGACCCGGAGGATGGCGTACCAGGTGCCGGTTGATTCCTGGTCGGACCCAGTAGTGACGGGAAGGTTGAACCGGTAGTATTGGTTTGTCGATGCATCGTAGAAGCGAGCTCCGCTAGCAGTGGCGTTGGCTGGAGTAATGACATTCCCCTTTGGCGTCTCCAGCACGAAGTAGACCGCTGGAAGGTCTGTTAGGAGGACGACAGTAGATTCAATATCGACTTCGGCTATCTTGAAAGGGATCTTAACTTGAGTACCAAGGGGGAGGAAGCCAGCGGGGTCTTGCACGATAGCGGTGTTGGTGACGCCAGCCAAAATTTGGAGAAAGTACTTGGTTAGTTTGTAGAAGTCTTCGGTGCTTGAACTCAAGTCTCCAGTGATATTTGTGAAGCCATTGGTGCCGCGGGTGATTTTACTCAACTCTGTACTGTTGATCTGATCCGCTTTTCCAAGGCCGACTGCATAGATTCGAGTGTCGCTATCGTCAATGACAGACTCAATGCTAGGGCCTCGATTTTGTAAACCGTCCGTGAAGACGACAACCGCGCGGACATCGTATCTGCTTGCGGCGCTTACGACGTTGCGAGCCTCTATGATACCAGAGCCAATTGCAGTCCAACCGTTAGGGTTCGTTGTATGCGCGAAGACTGCGTCTCGTGCAAGGCTTCGGCCGGGATCTAGGATACCCTCCCCAACAGCCGTAACAGCTAGACCAGGATATGTCGGGTCGTTGACGCCATACGCAGGGTCATCGAAGCGGATCAGCCCCACTGCATTACCAGGTTGGATGACGTCGATGAATGTTTTTGCAGCAAATCGAAGCGCATCAATTCGGCGCTGGCCGGTGCTGCCAGCAGGTTCGTTCATGCTGCCAGATTGGTCGAGAGCCATTACTATAGCAGCTGTCGGGCGCGCGATGCTATTGCCTGATAAGTTAAATGTAAAGTCTTGACTGAAATCGTCGCTTTGGCTGCGGATGGTGACTGAAGAAGATGTGGAAGTGCCGGGGGGCCCGCCGGTGAAGGAAAACCACATTAACCCTTCGGTCCAAATTTCATCATGCCTCTGGGACTTTGTGAACGTCCCCCCCGCGGTGAATACATTGAAAGGTGTATTAGGGCCTGAGGTAACCGTAAAAGTTAAAGGGAGGCAAGAAACGAATCTGAATCTCGCAGCACGTATAGTCGTCTCCCCTGTTGGAATCTGGTTGAATAAGATGATACTGCCAGGATTGAGCGCCTCAACAACCGTCGGATTTGTATCGTAACACGGAGGCTTGACAATAGTCCAGTGCTTGTGGTCTTTGATATTCTTAGGGTCATTCTGGAGATTTTCCGGAGGTGCCCATGGCCTCGTAAGGCGGATGTTGTCGATCACACCCGTGGTGGCATTCTGCGCAGCAGGACCAGCCCACGGTTCCACAGGACTGAGAATGCCCCATGTAGGACGGCGGGTTTCAACGTCACCGGACCCTACGGTGTTTCCCTCAGCGCCATAGACTTGATTCGCATCGAGCCGCGTATCAACATCTTCACGTAGCTGCCACAAAGCGAAGAGGCGATCCACGTTAGAGTGTAGGAGAAAGACAAACGGGTCACGAAAGGATGTATGGGCATTGTTAAGCGTCCCGCCAATGTAACCATGGGCACTGTCGTGAGAAGTTTCCATCGGAAGCCGAAAGTCAGGGTAGAGAGACTTGGTGAGCATTTTTTCATCATCGCTTTTAAGCACTGGAGCACCACTTGACACCTGACGTGTGAGAAATTCGGGTGCATCAGCCGCAGTACCAGCCGGATCATCACGGTACGGGGCAGCGCCCCCGTAGAACCTGTTTGACTTCCAAGGCTCGCCTGCTTCATCAGATGCGCTGCCCATGAATTGGTCGTTGAAAAGGCTGAATGTCCCACCATGGCCATCTGGGACATTCTGCGGATCTTGCGTCCAGTCCCAATAGTGCAACGACAAAGTTGGATCGACCTCTCGAAGCAATTCCTCGAGACGATTGACAAGTTCGCGATGCCAGGGCAGAAACGCAGGTGACCTGTGCTATGAGTATAAGTTAGCATGACGCGCAGATATTGTTTGATGGTTGAGAACTTACCACGTGTGTGTGGGCGTGGATCTCATCTTGCTTAAACCAGTAGGATACGCCGCCGGTGATGGGAGTGTCGTCTCGATTACCGGGATATTTGATTTCGTTCAGCTTCACGATGGCTTGCCGCAGTCGTACCCGTTCTTCCTCGCTGATATCAGCAACATTTCGTCGAATGCCGTCGCCTGGGGCCATTTTGGGGGTAGAGGTCTGAGGGTGGGTGTCGGAGGCCGGATCAAGCGTCAGTAAGCATCTGTTTCGAAGTGTCTAGGCTCGCTCCACTTGATCATCTATCAAGTAAGAAGAAACTGAACCAGTGGGAGAGAAAGCGGATGACATATTTATAATCGAAGGAGTCCAGGAAATCTCCACCCGCCAGCTCTTTACCGCTTGCAAGACCTCAGCTGAGCATCTACTGAGTAATTGCTTATTAGCCCATTCTCGGCGCCTGCAGCCGGACTACAAACTATTCGTATTATTACCTAATTGCAAATATCCCTCAGCCGCAGGCAGATGCCGTCCTCAAGCTTCAAGGCAGAAACAAATATCGAGAAATTTATCGCTTTGCCTTCGTGCACGTGGTCCTTCTGACATGTGTAAGGTAGCTGAGATGGGTAATGCCGTGTAATGAGGGCTTAGAGTTGCCAGACGATGTGCCCGACGTACCGGAGGGAGGGAATAGGCACCTCAGCTCCTGCACGGCAAAATGCCACCATCAGTCGTATGTCAGTTTTGAAGTGGTGAACAGGTTCTGACCCTTCCTACGTAGAGTCCTCTATTGGATCGTCGAGTTGTGGGTGATTTGGTTGATGGAACCAAGGTTGTACGGATGACATTCATCCTCGGTCAGCGAACCACACAGTAGAGTGAATCTTTGGCGTTGACCCCGCACTGGCAAGCCCCAAGTTTCCCTTTTTTTTTTTTTTTTTGTTGGTTAACTGGGTGCCATTAGGGTAAGCATAGAACCGCCATTAGACTCGCTTTCTAGGTAGCCTCGTATGGTCGATATAAGCTCTTCTAGGTAGGTCTAGGATATTACGCTTGCTCCGCTACTAACAGCCTTATTTTGGGGGTAATTGTCTGATTGATTTAGGTGTTATCTGGGTGGCAGGATGCCCTATATATACCATATTTAGGAGCCTAATAGGGGGCTTAGACCCCCCCTCTACGGCCCTCAATCCTACGGCTGACAGCTACGTAGCTCGCCGAGAATTACCCTCACCGCAAATCTAATTGGAGACTTACTGCTAATAGAATAGCGGCTTCTAATTGACGATGCCCCCCTTTTTGGGAAATGTTGACGTAGGCATCGCTTTGTGTGGAGTTACAAGGTCGCGATGGTTAGTGCACGATTTGGCAGAGCCGTTTAACCACTCACATGGCCATCCGAGCAATGGGGTTATTAGATACGTACAGAGTAAGATGGCCCCCAGTAGAATAGCTACCCTCGCCATTCAGTCAACGGTCAGTGCCGCTAGAGCTGAAGTTTCCGGTAAAAGGGCATAGAGGAGATTGGCCAAGTGTTATCAATGATTTTGTTAGTGCGTTCACTACCTGCGGCTGAACATCAGACATCAGACCACCCGACGCGCCACAGAAATTGCCGTGTCCGCAACTATTGGCTGTGACATGGCGTGGCGCAGTAGCTGACGTGCTAAACACTGGGCAGCTAAAAGTCATTTTCCAATTCAGGTTCCTGTTCGTGAACGCCTGGCAAAAATGCACACCGCGCCAGTAACTTGGCACTACACGCCCCTTTTGGCCATTTCCCCAGCCGCGTTGGAACACCTCCGCTCCTACAAAACCGACAAGTGTTGACGGGACTTGAGTAATTCCTTCATTATTGGGAAGCTAATAGCAAAACGGAAGGGCCAGAAACTCCGACGAACTTCGATCGACAAAAACTTCATCAGCATGTGGATGTCATTGGGTGCAACTCTCCTGTTGAGCTGGTTCTGCCATGCGGCAGACGTGCTCTTTCTCTCTACTCTCAAGGGAGCTGAACTTGCTATCGTGCAAGGCATGATGCTGACGGCAGACGTGCTGAGCCCGAATGAATGGGCACAAAAGAGCACCAGCGATTTCGAATCCTACAAGGCCATTATTGTCGGTGACCCTGACGAGCTGGACGTTCGCTTGCTCGATCCATTAGTCTCTAGCCGAAAGAAGTGGTCGCCAGCAATCAAAGGAAACATAATAATCATCGGTTCGGACCCACAAAGCTTCACATCGAGACGTTCTGGAGCTAACGAGGAGACTGTATATAGGCACCGACCCGGCGGATCCTAGTCATAGACCTCGCTCTGACCAGCTCATGACGAACGGAATTCAGTTTGCTGTATCTGGCAAGGGCACTGGTCTCTACCTCTCCCTAAGTCAGTACTATCAAGACCAGCCCTCGCAAAGCCTCCCAATCTTGGACCAGTTCGGCAAATTCACCATACGGGGTGATTTTTCTGGAGGTTGTTATGAGAACGTTCACATCGTAGCAACGCACGTGGCGCTTGCTACACTCACGGATGCTTCTCTGAGCAATTGGCAGTGCTCTGTCCATGAGGCATTTGTGGATTATCCCTCGGGATCGGGACCAAGAGACTTTAAAGCCCTTGCAATTGCGCTGAACGTCACGGGTCCAGGCTCCAGGAAGTTCCCCGATCGAAGCTTTGGCGTTCCTTATATTTTGGCAACGAACATCACAGCGCCAACCTGTCAACTCTGCATACCTTTCCCTGGTCAAAACCTGTGCCATCCAACCACTGCATGCTCTTTAACCCCCTACGGAAACATGTGCCTCACTCGACCTGGATACAAGGCGGATGGTGCCGCTGATGACAACCTGAGTGTCCAGTGGCGAATGGAATGGCCTGTGCTAGGCCAAGAACACCGGGTTGCTGTCTTTCCAGGAAGATCGGCCGATACGCTCTGCGACTCAAAGAACGCAGGACCTGAGGTTTGCAAGGAAGTCTCTATTGCCGACTGTGCGCCTCCAAAAGTGGGCGATTGGAGATTCGAGAGTTCGTATTTCGAAGCCGATCAGGAAATAATGCACGAAGAAGAGCTATAACGGGATGGAAGAGGAAAGGGAGGGGTGGGGCTCTTCACTGAACCGACCTGGCATGGGCGACTTGTTGAATGATGATAGTGGTTAAACAGAATGAGACATTCCAGTCGCAGTTATGAAGACCAAATCCTGCCATCAGGTTAGGATTTATATGACAGAAACGTTTTTCAGATTTCGAATTTCTGTGTGAAATATTTATAATAAGTCCGTGCACCCCCATTCTAACACCCCCTCCATTTGGACACCCTCAAAATTAGCGAAAATCACCACAATACCACGTACTCAAATAATTATAATAAAATAACTACTTAACTTTAATACAATCTAGTGTAGAATTAGATAGACTAGCTATATTTAAAGCTTCCTCTTTAATTTTAGCCCCATTAGCTTCCCTTTGCGCGCGCTAAATCGCTTAGATATCCGTAAACTTAGAATTTGGACTAGTTGTTACGGACGCTTTAAGTACGATGTTACGACTACTAGGAGAGGAGTCGGAGGAAGCTAGTTGGTTGATACAAGCACGGTCCAGGATGGAGCCGATAGAACCATGTAACGAAGAATGGTAAGCAAGTCACGTAAGGTGATCTGTATGATCTGTACGATCTGGAGGATCTGTAACAGAGCAGATAGAGCACACGTACATTACGTACAAGAAGGATTTCTTAGGAGTACGGTCGTGTATTTAAAGGACCTCAGTCCCTACCTAGATAGTTCCTTCCTTATAGTAATTCTCAGAATATAATTAGAGTTAATTTATTAGGCAACCACTCCACCAGTTATTATTACGTTGTTAACTTTAATTTATATTACCTATATACCTAGCCTATTAACGAGCCTATTGTAGTACTTACTATAAGGTTCCGTTATATAATTACTACCTAGTTATAGTATTAAATATAGAAAGTTAAACAACATGCCACTAAAAGTAGCTACTATAACGCCATTAACGGCGGCAACTACTTTAAGGTTAGGAGGCGACACTAATATAGTAGATACTAACTTGCAGTAACCTGTGATGGTTAGACAATTATAAGAGATAGTTAACTAGCTAATAGAGAATAATGCGATACTTAAATAAAGGATTAACGGGATAGGAGTAGTAAAGATTAAGTTACTATTAATTAAGAGATTCTTAGGGGAGAGATTAAAACTTAAGGGATTCCTTATATAGATACATTTTAAGGTTACGCAAGAAGAAGCTAAGCTGCTAATACCTATAGATTAAATAGTATATGTAGAACTATTCCTATTAGGAAGGGTATTTAAGTAGTTTAAGCCTTACCTTATAGAAATACAGGCGAATGGAATAATAACTACTAATTAAGAGGTATAGTTTATGTTCTTAAGTTAGGAGAGATTTATAGAGCGACTTATATAAATGTTTAGAGACCTAGAGGTAGTAACTATGGTAGAAAAAAAACTTTAAGATATTACGTAATAAACCTTAGCAATTAAGTATATAACGTAGTTCTAGACGCTAGCTATATAAGTTAAGTGAAATAATAAGGCGCTTATAGCATAGTATAAATAGGGACTTAAGGCTAAAGTTTAGGACGTGATTATTCTAATAGAAGATGTAGATACCCTATAGGATTTAATAGATTAAGTAATTAAGATTAACAATTAGATCTACTAAAGGGAATAGATTAAGAGAGGCTAAAATAAAGTTCTATAATTATATAAGACGTAGAGTACGTAACAACTAAAGCTAAGTTAGAAACTATAGTATAGCGCAGAGCTAATAGACCTAAGTAGTACTAAAGAAGCCTATAAGAGATAGAGTAGGAAACTATAAAACCTAGAGGTTAAGGATTTAGTAATTATAGGACTAAGGAGTAGAGGCTAAACTAGGGATCTTAGTAGCAGAAGATATTTAGGCGGACTTTATAGTAAGTTAGTAGTTTAGAGATAGAGCTTATATAAATTATAAGAAACAAAAGATGGTTAGAGTTACTATACAATAAAGGGAATTAAACTAGTAGAAGATACATACGTATAAAGGGATAATAGTATACTATAAGGAATAAAAGAGTGTTTAATTAGAAGTTTTGCGTTTTATTATAATAACGCATGCTAAATTTATAAAGACGCTAAGTATGGCGTAAGCTATTAGCTATAGGAGCCAAAATCCTTAAAATATAGGGAAACTAACGAACTATCGCGTAGATTAGACATTAAAGACAACAAGTTTAATATAGGCGAAATATTTACAAATAATAAGGTAATAAAAGTAGCTTACTAGGAGCGTATAAACCTTAAAGAAGTTATATTAGAAGTAAAGACTAAGACCGCAATAGAGTAAGGTTTAGTAATAAGAATTATAATACCGTTAGATACGGCATCTATTACTTTATAAGATAAAAGGAAGAGTATTTTATAGAGATTAAGTAAGTAGATAACTGCTAGTGCTAATTTATTACTTAATAAAGGCAAAAGGCCAAAGGCTTAAAATTCTTAAGATAAGATAAGAGATAACTAAGATTCTTAAGACGAGATAAGGTATACTTAAGGACCTATAACGGACGAAAACCGATAGAGTAGGGCAGTGGCTTAGTTTAAAGATATACGAATAAGCTCGGGATAGAGTTTCCTATAGGTATAAGATTCTTAAAATAAGATAAGTGAGATTTAAGACTCTTAAGACGAGATAAGAATACCTAAGCCTAGTTGGACTAAGGTAGGAGTAAAGCTTAAGACAGAAGCAAGCTTAGGATTAAGAATCCTATAGAACTAAGACTTTAATATATAAATGAGGACTATTAACGAGATTAGGAAGTAAGAAGACTTTAAGGATCTACTTATAAGACGCGATAAGAAAGAAACCATAGAGGAATTTAGAGCAAGGATTACCTTATAGCAAAATTAGAAACTAGATAAAAGATCTAGCATACTAGGTTATATAAAGGACAGAGCACTAGTATAAAGAATTATTAATAGGCCTAAGACAGGTATACTAAGAGCTAAGTAGCTTACTAAACTAGAATAAGAAGAGAATTTAGGGATTCTAACTAGGTTTAAAGAACAATATATAAAAGGTTATTATAACGTAGTAATATAAAGATACTTCCTTATGGATAAGCCGTATATACTTAAGGGGTTATACTAAAAGTGGTATAGACAACGACGTAACGATAAGAAGGAAGATTTCTATATATAGTTAGACGAAAAGGTTATTTAAGACTACCCAATTATAGAGAAGGCTATAAGTTATATTAAAGGAGCCTTAATTATAATATTAAAAGATCTAGAGGAGTAATTAGAGGACTAGAGAAGTAAGAGGTAAATCTTAGTACCTATAAATAAAGTCGTAACACTTAGATTAATATAAGAGAGGTTTAAACTTAAGAATAAAGACGAGCTAAAAGTTAATCTAAGATACTAAGTATATTATATATTAGCATGGATTATATGCGTAGATAATACGTATAATATATATAGAGTACCTAAAGATAAGAACTAGAAGTACCTAGTAAGAATATATTAGGCACTAGATAAGGCGAAATATTAAAATGCTAAGTATATGCATAGTTAGCACCTAGTAGAAGTTTAAAGCTAAGGGGACTTAATACTTTAACTAGGAAGATTCCTTACGGAAGAATACCTAGATAAATAATAGTGGTGGGAATGCCTAGAGAATACGTATTTATAGTATATTAAAGATAAAAAGCAAACTAAGTATTAGCTAAAAGTGGACTAAGTATAAACTAGATTAAGTAGCCAATAATTAGGAAAAGTAGAGGCCTATAGGACTAGAGGGAACCAGTAGTAGAGCCTTAAACCCTTAAAGAAATTTAAGGATAATACCTAAATTTATAAGTTAAGTGGTAAGATTAATAGTTTAAAGTATTAATAGATAGTAGAGTAATAAGGAACTATATCTTACTAGTAGCGGTTAAAAAAATGGGGTTACTATATAGGAAAAAGGAGTACCCTTACCTATTAGTGATAATTTTAGGAGATCTAATAGCCTATAGAGGAAGTATTATTAATCTTAAAATAGGACCTATTTAGTTAACTATTAAAGGGAGATAAGTTAAGATGTCTTTTAATATATTACTATTAGGGAATAATAAGGCAGTACTAGGAATGCCTTAGTTATAGAAATATAATCTAAAGATTAATTAGGTTACAGGTTAAGTTAATATTAGGGATACTTAACAATATAAGATGC
>Ga0307515_10020825_pt1 | contig 11662 bp, 8 predicted proteins | sample 17_EM_MG_FD_194513 | JGI IMG/M metagenome (GOLD analysis project Ga0307515, IMG submission 194513) | Populus trichocarpa ectomycorrhiza microbial communities from riparian zone in the Pacific Northwest, United States - 17_EM | ecosystem: Host-associated > Plants > Roots > Unclassified | place... | reverse complement strand
TATATATATATATTATCCGGGGGAAAATTGATATTTTGCTAATTTATATGATTTTTTAGATTTTTCTATAAATAATAATTTATGCCTATTATTTTGAAGAGAGAGAGTTGTTATCTGTTAGACAGAAAAACTACAAAAACACAGAATTAGAGCTAGCACTCTAGGCATGAGAATCTTTCTCTTCTAAATAAGGATTTAAGATATTTCTCATGAGTGGTGGATAACTTCTGATTTGCAACAACCTAGTCTTTAAAGAATTATTCAAAACCGAAAAGGATTAGATCTTCAGGTAATAAATCCCTAAATAACTCTAGATCTGTCTAACTGGATCCTAGAAACTCCTAAATAATTTTGTTTCATAGTTTCCGCTGCGTTTATGATTTTCGGGAACCCAATAGATTGTGTGAGTGATCTTTAGACTTGAGATCACCATGTTATCTGATATATGAAATTTTATGTTTTGATCTTATTATACGTTGTCCTAACCAAAAGGTAACAAATGAGTAGATATTGAGTATAATATGAACTATATGAAGGTATTAAGTAATCAAGAGATGATTCTTCATCTTAGGTGAATTAGGAAAAATGTTTTGTTTGTTCTCAAATAGTTGTAAATCCTTGTGCAATGTAGAATGAGATTTGAAAAGAGTTTCAAATTTTATTCAAAGAATAAATGACTATGGTGTTGAGAATAACTATGATTTGACAGAATAGACACACTTCAAGCTATGATATCTAAATCAGAACATTGTTGATAAAATGATAGTAATTAAACTATGAAACTGGTCACTGAAAGATTAAGTCAAATCATTTATGACTTTTCATATATTTAGGGAATCATAACGTGTTACTAGATATTGTACTTGATCTTCAAATATAAGTCAATCAATTGTTGAATTGATAAGAAATTAATTTATTTAACCCTATTTTATTTACGATTGTGATTTATATCCGGACCAACATATTAGAAAACATAATGAGTCACACACAGAGAACCATTAATAAGAAATTAAACTGGGATGATTAGTCAAGTGTGAATTGATTGTAAATAAGTTTAAAAATTGAGGACTGAGATATAATTTATACAGGGAATTACAATTCTAAACTTAGAAAAAACAAGTATGGATTTGATTGAATAAATTTCTAAAATTATCCTGAAATAATATATGTGATATTATCTAGGGGGAAATTGAAATATTGTTTTTCATTTATAGAGTTTTCAGGTTTCCCTATAAATAGAATGTTATGCTTTTTATTTGTAGTACAATACAATACAAAACATCTGAAAAACATGAAAGAAAATAGCTAAAACTCAAAAGCATAATAATCCATCGCTCCTAAAAGGGTTTAGAATATTTTTCATTAGTGGTTCGTGTGAATTCTCGTTAGAGATGGAACACTTAAACGACTTGTGATTTACGACAACACAACCTTAAAGTAATTATTTAAAGCCAGGAAGAACATCTTATCTTTGGGTAATCTTTATATAAACTATACACAACTCTATAACTGTTTGACAGGATTTTGGAATTTCGAATGTTTTCTAAAATTTATTGTTTCCATTGCATGTAATTGTTTCAGGAAACTAAACAATTCTCATGTTAGAGTTTTCTAGAGTGACATAACTTTATTTAAAGTTTTTTTTTTATCTTTATATTTAAATCTTATTATATTATAAAGACCATAGATATTTATTAGATTTTTTTTAATGAAAACAACTTTTAATAAAATAAATTTTGTTAATATATTAAATAAATATGTAGTGATAAGTTTTATGGTGATATTAATATAAAATTGAAAAATAGTAATAATAAGATGATTAGAATTTAATAATCCATTGTGTGATGGAATATCAATTTATTACAAACAAAAAATTAAAAAATTGAAAAAAAGATAAACTTAACATTTAATTTTCGAGAAGATATAAAGATTAAAGAAAGTCAATCTAGTCTTTTCATAAAGTTATGAAATGTGAATAACAATAGAAAAATAACACCATCCATGAACAATGAACCTGAACTTTAAAAAATTTACATATTACACAAAGCAAACATAACGTTGGGATAGTGTGGTCAACAACTTCTATTTTTTAAAAAAAGGGTTTAATTAGAGAGAATTAACCCTTGTTGTGTATATAATTATGTAAATGGAACATTAAAAGTATACTAAATGATAGATAATCCAGATGATCATTTTGATTTTTAATAAAACATAATATCATATAAAGATATGACGATAGTTAATTAGGTGCCTAAGGAATCGGACACCATATTCTCTGTCTTCAACTACAAACTTTCCTATACTGGTTAACCTTGATAATAAAATCTACGCTAAGAATTAGTTTGTTTTTTAACAAGTAATTTTTTAAAAATTAATTCTAAAAATAATAATATTTAAAGATGAATTATTTTTTGATATGTAATTATATCATGAATAATAAATTGCAAACTACTTTCTTGGTGTTTAGCCTATCATAAAATATAATATATTTTGAGTTATCATTTAAAAAAAAAACTAGTAGTATTTATATTTCTATAAAAAATTTCTTTTTATCTTTGGATGTCATTGAGAATAATATTTGTTTTTGTTATAGTATCCTATATTAAATATAGTATGATTTATTAATAAAAAAACTAAACAAAATGTTGTCAGTCTACCTATTTATATGAATAGTGAGTCAAGTTAATATTATTTTTTTAATTATTTTATAACATCTTTATGAGATTGTTAGAATTTGTGTCTTAGTTGATGATCATGGTTTCAAGTGCTGGTAGAGCCAATATTTGTTTTTTGTTATGTGACAGATAACTTGTTGTTAAAAAAATATTAAGAAAAAAGAGGCGGACTAGTATAAACTTAAAAAAATAGTGACCTAGGCTCATGGTCCTATCTCAAGCCCACACACCTAGTTGTTTTTTTAGCAAGCATATGACTCTTTTATATTGGCTCTTTGATTTTTTTTTTTATCTTTTTTATATTTGTTTTAATTTCACGTTTAATATTGGATTTTTATTGAATTTTATCATTCAATATTAGATTGATTACGAATAGGTTTTTGTATTTTTTTATTATATAATACACTTAAATAATAATTCAATCAAGTGGAGTCCATAACTCGAGTAGTATTGACAGGTTGATTAGGGTGACCTTAACTTTTTTTTTTTGTTTTTCCTTTGATTTTTTTGTTTAAACTTGCCGAGTAGACAAGGTCATGTTGGGAAAACTTCCACGTGATTTTATTTGAAACTTAGGCTGTGAAAATAGTAAGATCAAAATTTTTTAAATTTGAACCGTTATACTAAGTTTAATGATAATGCCAAAAAGTTTTCGATAGTCTAGATATTATTTTTTTACATTCCAAATTTTTTTAGTCTAAACTGTTTTTCTAAGATTAAGGCAACTATAACATTTAAGAATGAGGGTCAATTAGATGTATCGCTAATATTAACGAATAATGAAAATTAATTCAAATAACCACGATAAACACAATAACCAACAATATAATTAAAGTACTTGAAATAAATAGATAAGGGAGAAAATTTGAAAACTTAATTTTTAACGTGGTTTGATAAGCCTATATCCATACCTCAAGTACCAAACCATACTTGAATATCGTATTCTTTTACTTGTCCAAGTTATAGAGTACAATAACCATTTGATGAATCCACACCAAGATTTTTACACCACTTAAATACATTCCCTCTTTAAGATTTTTATCCCACTTAAAGATATGCCCTCTTCAAGATTTTTTCTTAGTGAAAATACATCACCAATGCCAAGAGTTTTTCCCAAACTCTTAAGGGTTTATGAATATGATTTTGGTTATCATGAATTTACTCTCTTAATAGAGTGGATATTACAATTGAAACTTCTAGTATCTTTATATCTCACTAGATAACACTTATAAAATTAGAAAGTATTTGAGTGTAGTACAAATGAGAATGTATACTCTTATGCTAAATTATGAAGGTCGAAGAGCACAAACAAGAGTATAATTTAGGATTGATTATTTTGAAGTTGTTTTTTTCTTAAAATAGCGCATATATGGTATATGTTTGAATTCTCTTACAAATTTAACAATTAGACAAGCCTCATATATATATTTTAAGAAAAAACTAGTTATTTATAGCCGTTATAGCCCTACTAACAACTAAAATGGTCGACTGGCTTAGATTGGTCAAGCCAATCGGTCAACTGGTTCCTAAAGAATTCTCAGGTGTTCATCGCTAATGAATAAGCAATCGATGAGTTCATTTAGTATCACCAAACAATCGATTAGTTGATGCAGAATTCCAGTTTTATCAATTTTAACTAACGTGAATTTTTAGAATTGTTATCAGGTTTTTAATCAATCATTTTAAATATATACATAATGAAGTATATGCACTCATTTTAATTATGCTATCAAGATGAGATATAAATATTTACATAAAGCATTAAAATGAACACTTAAACCCTAAGTCTTCACTTTGCTTCCTTCTTAGACTTCTTGATTGATTTGTTCATGAAATTCTTCATGCATGTTGATATAATCTTTATATAAAACATGTTTAACACTTATTCTTAACCAAACATATTATTAGTTCAATTTTTGTTTTATTGTTATCATCGAAATATATAAAAACATAAATGTGTGACTTAAAGGTCAACAATCCCCCCCTTTTTTTATGATGACAATAAATATATAATCTTAGATATGAAAATATGTCTCCCTCTATCTTTTGCAATACAATATATTAGACACTTTAACAATTTATCATAATTTAAGTAAATGTAAAAAATGACATGTTTAATAACAACTTATGTATTAAGAAAAATAAATTTCTCCCCTTAAATATATATGCATATGTTATAAACACATTTCTCATAATTCATATATATCTTCTCCCCCCTTGCCATTAACAAAAACACATATATAAATGAGCACTCATTGAATAATCTTAAAAAATACATAATTTATTACAATTAAAAAGGAGTAAAAACATAAAAGATATATGAAGTACAATGCAATACTAGTACTTGATCTAGGGTGGTGGATAACGAGAGAGAAAATTAGCCATCATACTCTTTATATGTGACAAATCTTCAGCGATATCCTCTTGAGTGGCACACATGTGTGATAAGTCGTCGACAATATGCAATTACATCTCTATAATGCAATTCACATCTATCTCTAGTTGTGACAAGTGGCTTGACCAAGTACTCATTGTATCCTCTTCAAAAGAGGAAACAGGCAATGGTATCTCAAACATTGCTTCAAACTAAACATCACTACTCATATGTTGTTTTTCTTTTTTTATCATGCTCTTCCTCAACATGAGCTCCAAACTGATCTTTAGATACCCAATTACCATTTTCATTTAACATATATTTCATCTTGGTAAAGGTTTTATTGTCTATTTCCATTAACTAAGAATATGGTGTCCTATTTGTACCTACTATATCTCTAAAAGTGCTAAAAAAATATAAGTTAGACACTGATTATAGGAAAAAGATTTCTACTTTTAATTAAGTGTCATGATCATATTTCTAATCATAATATACAAAAGATTTATTTGATGACTTCTAATCATGCAATCTATCTAGCATATATCCATGAATATAACCTCATCATAATGCCATTTGTTTTGCAAAATATTGTGTGTTATGATTTTATGGATAATCTTAGGTTGTAATAATAGATCTGAGCTCTTAATCTTAGCACATAGAGCAAAGTCATGCCTACCAGCGTACAATACAATTGCTTCATAATATAAAAGGTATACTTTTTAATTTGAAATACCTAAAATTTCAGCTAATGTCTCACAATTAAATTCAATCGGTTTATCTTACAAACTACTAATTGTTTTAGGATTCACACTAATCCTTATATTAGCAATAAAAAAATCTTAATAAGCTTAAGATATGTGGGTTTTTTCATGTAAAATAAAGTTCTCCAACCTATATATTAAAAAATTGAATCAATACCAAAGGCACACAAATCATGTTCTAAACCTCTTTCTATAGCAATTGACCTATTTGAAAAGAGCTTAAGAATCTTTGAATATTATTACCTTAGTAAGAATTGGATTGTTGGCTCTTTTGTTCCTTGATTCGACCTCTTTTGATGTTTTCTAGGTGCAATGTCTCTTTAATCTTCAAGACACAACCTAAAAATATGATAGATTTTGTGCGAATTGGTTAGGGTTTTAAGGTTTATATTTGGGTTTTTTTAAAAAAAATTTTGTTAAAAAAAAATAACAGGTACATATATAATGTTGAGAAACCGATCGACTAGTTGCTTTGGGCTAAGTTCAACTGGTTGGCCAGCTGAAACCCAAACTGAGATTTTTTCAAAATTCTCTTTGGATCCTTTCTTTGCATTAAAAAAAAGCTTTTTTCATGTCAAAATTTTAATTTTATAATATGTTTATTCTCAACCAAGCATATTATTACTTAAATTTTCATTTTATTGAGATTATCAAAATATATAAAAATATAAATGTGTGATCCAAAGGTCAACATAAGCCACATCTATAGTGCAAAAAATAACCTAGTATGGTCTAAAATGTGTAATTATTGTATAATATAACATATTATATTTTCTAGTAATATTATCTAAATTAAAGCATTATATGATTAAGATATCTAAATTAATGTAATTTTATATATTATATTATTGTGATATCCTAAATTATTATTTTGTATATTAATATATTAGCAATTTATTATCTTTTTTAATAATATTATATATTTTAAAATATTTTATTAATATATTTTTTGTTTGTATTTATATAAATAATGAAGTGTTGTGCCACTTTAGTGTATGAGTTCTTTATGAAAGTATTATTCATTTTTTAAACCGTAAAACAATTTTCTCCATTTAAAGTTTATTTTTTTATTGAATTGAAAAATAATTTTTGTTGACTAGTTTTTCTAATTACATCCAAATATATAAAAAAAAAATCTAGAAAACTACTTTTAAAAAACATTTTCCACCAAATAAAGAAGTACAATGATGGAGGATAACAACCATGTATATATAAGGTTAAAATGAAAAACAAAATGAAAATCTAATACTATAATTATAAAAGAAAAAAATATATCATAGTAATTGTTTTTAGGTATTTGATTATAATTGAATATCAACATCAATTTAAGAAAACTTTAGGAAATGCTTATTTAGGAGTTAAATATAAGCACTTTAATGACCTCTATATTTCGTAGTCTTTTGTACTGCTTTACCATCACCCGCTTAATAATTAATTATAAGAGAAGCGTTTCTGGTTTTTTTTTGCCGACTTTATTGGCTATATGTCTATTTCTAAAGTCATAGTATAGTCAGAATTTTGAGCTAATTAGTAAACGTTTTACAATACTTAAATATTACTGTTAAAAAAATAAAGAACAATTAAGAATATACAAATTCATAATAAAACTTAAAAGATAAATTCATATATTTTATTATATATTTTTTAAATACTTAGAATACAAGACAAATAGTCTATTTATACAAGAAGAAAATAAGAACATTAAAGAACACTATGAAACCTAAGTATCATGAAAAATCAAGAGACTAAAACCAAGATTCATGAAGTCCAAGAGATTCTAATGGACATTCAATATATAGATAGATAGATAGATTTTATAACACTTCTTGTTGAATGACAATGTACTAAAAATGTGTCTCATTAAAACCTTGCAAAGAAAAACCCAATGAGAAAAAACCTAAGTGAAGAAAAAAGAATACAACATTCTTGTGTGATTCTAAATACTTTAGAATTTAATAGAGGGTTTTATATAGATACTTCAAGATCCATATTTGAATATTTCAAGATTCACAAAAAATGTCAAATTGTCTTATTAAAAGCTTGCAAAGTAAAACCTGATGGAAAAATCCTAAGCGAAGGAAAAATAGTACAATTTGCATTGACTTAACCTCAAAAGTACATGTTTTATGATAAATCTTTAAGATGACGCATTCCAATATTATGTACATGCTTCTTAAAAGTTGAGTTTGGTAAAAAGTTTATAAATAAGTCTGCTAATTTATCACTTCACCTGATTTGCTTGATATCAAATTTTCCCTTCTATTGAAGCTCGTGAGTATAAAAGAACTTTGGTGAGATATGCTTTGTTTTGTCTCCTTTAATATAGTCTCCTCTAAGTTAACTGATGCAAGCAATGTTATCTTTAAACAATATTGTGAGACTATTTTCAATGGTTGTCAATCCATTTTTTTATGTGTTGGATAATTAACCTTAGCCATATACACTCTCGAATTTTTTTATGGATTGTAATGATTTCTGAATGATTTGATGAAGTAGCCACTAATATTTTTTTGATACATCTACAAGAAATTACAATATCTCTATAGACAAATAGATAACTTGTTTGTGATCTCCCTTTATGGGGATTAGAGAGATAACCTGCATCTTCATATCCAATCAGTTGTGATTTTGATCCACTATAAAATAACTCCATTTTAATTATTCTGTTGTGATAGTAAAGTATATATATGTTTGACCTCATTCAAGTGTCTTTTTATGGGAGTGGAATTGTATCTTGCTAATAAATCGATTGCAAAAGCTATATCTGGTCTTGTATAATTTGCAAGATATATGAGTGCTCCTATAGCACTAAGATATGGTATTTATGGACCAAAAATTTCTTCATCTTCTTCCAACGGTTGAAAATGGTCTTTCTTCGCATTAAGTGATTAAACAACCATAAGTGTACTCAAAGGATGAGCATTGTCTATGTAAAAATGCTTCATAACCTTTTCTATATACATCAATTAATGGACAAATATTCCATTTTAAAGATATTCAATCTATAAACCAAGGTAAATTTTGTCTTTTCGAGATCTTTAATCTCATATTAATCTTTCAAATATGTTACAGTTTTTATGATCTCTTCAAAAGTACCAACAAGATTTAAACCATCAATATACACTACAACAAAAACAAATTCAAAATTGGTTTTCTTAGTATAAATACATGGGCAAATCTCATTATTCTCAAACCCTTTTTCTAGGAGGCATTCACTAAGACAATTATAACACATTCAACCATATTGCTTCAACCCATATAAATATTTTGTAGTTTAATAGGATAAACACTTTTGGGTTTATCATAAAAGACTTCAAGCATTTTGAATCCTTCAGGGATTTTTATATGAATATCTTTATCTAATGATCCATATAGATATATTGTAACTTTTTTTGGTTCTCACCCGGGTATCTTCACACCATTTTAAAGGGTGAGACTAGTCCCGTTCGGGGCTCGTGGCTGCCCCTCTCAATAAGTGCGCTTTCTGGAGATCGAACTTGTGGTCTCACCCTTACAGGGGTATAACAATGCCTTAACCGCTAGACCAACACTTTATTGATATATAGATATATTGTAACTACATCCATTAAATGCATATCTAGAGTTTATAAGATTAATAAACCAATCAAAAATCTAAAAGTGATTACATCCATAACTGGAGAATATATTTTTTCATTTTTTAATGAAAACTCGCTTATATCCAATATGCATAACACTTTTAGGTGTATGAACTACATATCCAAATACTTCATGTTTTGCAAGTGAGTTTAACTTTGTTTGGATTGCTTCTTTCCACATTGGCTAATTATTTCTATGTTGACATTCTTCAACAATTTGTGGTTTAGTTTCATCAACACTTCTGGTGATGCCAAAATGAAACTTAAAGTAAATACATTATTTATGAAAATTTTATTTTGATCCAAAATCTCTCCAATATGAACATGGTTTATGGAGATCTCATTATTTCCAAATACATTGATCTCTTTAGGAGATGTTTCTTTAAAAGGTCTCTTTTCTAGAGGATCAATATTAGAGGATGGTTTGGACACAATATTTATCACCTATTTTTGTGGATAAGGACTCTTAAGGAGTACCATCATCTATTTATTGTAATTTTTATTTTCTAGGATTTTTGTCTTTAGCGCCAATAGGTCTTCCGCGTTTCAAGCGTGGTATAAATTCATTTAATGCTATGTTGTCTTTTTTTTCCCTTTAGAGATTTCAATTTTAAATGGAGCATATGCAATTGGAATGTGGTATTTAATCACCTTTTTACTATTGGTAAAAACATCCGGTAATTGATTTATAATATTTTGTAAAGGAATTATCTTTTGAACTTTAAGTTCATATTGATTTGTTTTTTAATCAAAATGAGATAACTTTAGATTATTCTAAGTAATTTATCATCGTGCTTCAGACACTAAATTTTCTTTCCCTAATAATGGGAAAATATTCTCATAAAAATGACAGTCTTCAAAACATATCTTAAAAACATCACCAATCAAAGGTTTAAAGAATCTAATAATAAAAGGAGAATCGAAACCAATATAAATTCTTATTCTACATTGTAGACCTATTTTAGTCCTTTGTGGGAGGGGTGTTACAGACACATATACCACACAATTAAAAGTTCATGGATGATATATATTTGGTGGTATACTAAAAACAAGTTGCAAAAGAGAATATTTATGGTAAACATTTGATTTTATTCTAACTAATGATGCAACATATAATATAGCATGTTCTTAAATAAATATAGACATTTTTTATTTAATAAGTAATGGTTTAACAATTAATTGAAGTAGCTTTATAAATAATTCTACTAGATTATTTTGAGTATGTATATGAGCAATATGATGTTCAACATTTATTCCAATAAAAGTGCAAAAATTATCAAATACTTGAGAAGTAAACTCACTAGCATTGTCCATTCAATTTTGTTTGATTGGATAATCAGGAAATTATGCCCATAATATGATAATCCGTGCTATTAATCTAGCAAATACAACATTTCGATTAGAAAGTAAACAAATATATGACCATTTACTTGATGCATCAATCAATACCATAACGTATCTTCAGGTCCGCATGGTGGATGAATAGGTTCATATATTTCTGTTTGAATTTTTTCGAGAAAAGATAATGATTATATAACAACCTTTAATGAAGATGATTTGATAATTAATTTACATTGAGAACATACAATACATGGATTTTCACTTGGTAAAAGAATCTTTAGATTCTTTAAAGGATACCTTTAATCAAGATAAGCATTATGATCTTCAAAATCATATTTATAAATAAAACTAGTCTCAACTATATTTTATTTCAAAGAGGTTTGATATAAATCTATAAGTTGTTTTAGCGTACGACAAATGCGAAACCAATAATCATGTATACCATACTTATGACACTTATCTTTAGGTTTTCTTGCCTTTTTTATTTTGGGTTCATTGTGTCTCCATTTTTAGTGGTAAGATGAATTGTCTTTTGAATGATTATCTCTTTTTCTTCTTTTCCATTTATTTTTTACATATATATACCCTTGATACTTTTCTTGTTTTTTGGACAAAGGCTCCATTCACTTCAGAGAATGATTTAGAACTTATGAGATATGATTGATGATTTTTTTATCAAATGCTCATTATTTTGTTCACTCACAAGAAGACATGAAATTAGTTCCGAGTATCCTTTGATATTATATTCTCTATATTGTTGTTGCAAGACAATATTTGAGGCATGAAAAGTAAAGAATGTTTTCTTTAACATTTGGTCTTCTTTGATATTTTTACCACACAATTTCAACTGTGAGGTAATTAAAAAAAACACAGAATTATATTCACTAACTAGTT
>Ga0307515_10020824_pt1 | contig 11662 bp, 8 predicted proteins | sample 17_EM_MG_FD_194513 | JGI IMG/M metagenome (GOLD analysis project Ga0307515, IMG submission 194513) | Populus trichocarpa ectomycorrhiza microbial communities from riparian zone in the Pacific Northwest, United States - 17_EM | ecosystem: Host-associated > Plants > Roots > Unclassified | place... | reverse complement strand
GGAGCTTATGGTGATGGATTCAGAGATGCTCAATGGGCGGTCTCGAGATATGGCCTTGACCATGTCATCAGGCACATTATCCGCCATAAAACTCTTCCGAGAGAGTGATGTTAAATACCACAAAAAAATAAATTAAAAAAATAAATCAAGGAACGGTCTAGAAACTCTGAAAGAAATACACAAGTTTGAATGGATTGGTAAAGGCCAGGTGCTCGTTCTCTGGATTTTAAGCTGTCATGGTTCAATGATGGTGACTTTTTTTTTCCCTCCTTATTATTAATCGAAGCATATGAATTTGAAAAATTATGGAGACAAAGGCCCAAAAAACCATCTCCTCCGGTGTAAAAAGAACAACTTTACTCGATAGTTAAAAGTTGAATCAATAGAGTATACATATACTTGCTATATGCACAATAATTAGGTCAATATAAACAAGGAAAGAAAGAATACCTGATATATATAGGAAGGTAACTAGTATATTGGTTTGTGTTTCGTAGCTATTTAATATTATTTTTTTAATATTAAAAATATTTTAAATTTTTTTAATTTGATAATCAGGTCACCCGAAAAACTTGAATCTGATACTTAAATTATATATATTAAAACTTGAATTTAATACTTAAATTAGATATATTATCACATACAATATTATAAGACCTAAATTTACTTTAATAATAATAATTAATTTTAGGCCCCATTTGTTTGCTGGAAAGTAGTTTTTTTTTTTAAAGTGAATTCCGGAAAAGTGAATTATTTTCTGATATTTGGTAGTGTAATGGAAAATAAGTTGGAAAACACTTTCCAGTGTTTGGTTATGTCATGAAAAATGAGCTGAAAAATAACTTATTAATATTTTATTTTTCTCAAATTTATTAAAATAATGAGGAACAAATCTTACAAATTAAAAAGTTGAATGAAAATGAAATTGAAAAAAAAATATAATTTCATAAATTATCTCAAATAAAATAAATAATAATCAAAATAATAGAGATCAAATTTAAAAAATAAAAAAATGAAAGATGAAGAAATTAAAATAATAATAATTAACATTTCATAAATTATTTCAAATAAAATAAGTAACAATCAAAAGAATGAAAATCAAATTTGATAGATAAAAAATTTCAATAAAAAAATGATAAGGGAAAAGCAAATAACAATTATAAAAATGAGAACCAAAGTTAATATAAAAATTAAATTTTAAGAGATGAAATTAAAAAATAAATATTCAAAATAAAATATATATAGCAATCAAAAGTTTGAGGATCGAATTTGATATAATCAGCAAATAATATGATATTTTTAAATTTTTCATAACTTCCGGAAAGTGTTTTCCGTTCAAATTTTGCAGGAAAACACTTTTCTGGAAACCAAACTAAATTTTTTTTTAACTGGAAAGTATTTTTTGTTGACTAATTTTTTTAATAATAAACAAACTTAAAAAAGTTTGAAAAATAATTTTAAAAAAATGATTTTCTAAAACCAAACATAGCATTAATTGTTATTGTGATTTAAACAGCTGCTGCTGCTGGGATATTCTGCAACTAAAGATTCTTTTTAGAAAGAAATAGAGGTTTCGGCGTGTAACACACACATGACACACCCATGATTTATGTATTTACGTGTTGGACTTAAATGCTGCATTTAATATGGCCAATTTAAAATCAATCATATTTCTTTTTGTATAATGGAAATATTAATAAAATATATACGCTTGAATATACAGTTTCACTAACTCTATTTCAGTGTATTTTTTTTTAAATCATTCAATGCATTTGTACAAAATTCACTAATGAATACAAATAAAGAATCTCAAATTATGGATTTATACGTTGAACCTGCTGAATATAATGGTTCAACCATATTCTTGATTGTATAGTTAAAATTTAGATTTTCATTTACTATATTTCTTTAAAAAATACAAATTCATATATATATATATATATATATAATTGATTCAAGAATATTTTACTTTTTTTAAAAAAAAAGAAACAGAATCGCTGAGCATTTCATTTTCTTCAAAATAATTAAACCTCCATTGACAACCACGTGTTTTGGCATCCAAAAAATGACCATAAACGCCGATCCTTGTCAGCAAAACGACAAATCAACCCTCCGTCCAAAATTAAAATTAAAAAGAAAAAAAACCCGAAAAAAACATGGATCACGAGATCCTCTCATTATTATAAACCCCCTCTATTAAAAATGCGCACCATTGGTGCACACTCCACATTAATTTGATAATTTCCGCTCTCTTAACTAACGTACGCCAGTCTCTTCACCCCCCTCACCAATCTCCACCATGGCTATCTCTCTCCAACTCTGCCGCGTATCACTCCGCTCCGACCTCTCCTCCGACAATCGCGTACCTATCCGCCGCCGTAGAACCACTTTCTCCGTCCGCTGCGCTGGCGGTGATGACTCTACTTCTTCAGTCTCTTTGGAATCGGAATTTGACGCCAAAGTCTTCAGACATAACCTGACAAGAAGCAAGAATTATAATCGTAGAGGTTTTGGCCACAAAGAAGAGACACTTGAGCTCATGAATCGCGAGTACACCAGTAAGTTATCTCTTATTATTATATTTTTTAATTGTTTTTGAAAAACTAGTTAAGAAGACGTGAGAGACTTGAATTGCGAGTGAGTTTTGTTTGAATTTGTAGGTGATATAATAAAGAAATTGAAGGAGAATGGTTATGAGTATACATGGGGAAATGTTACAGTCAAATTAGCCGAAGCTTATGGATTTTGCTGGGGAGTAGAGCGAGCTGTTCAGATTGCTTACGAAGCCAGAAAACAGTTTCCTGATGACAAGATTTGGATTACTAACGAGATTATCCACAATCCGACTGTTAATAAGGTGCTATTAATTTTCTTTTTTTTCTTTTCAATTTGGCGAATCGGAGTGGAATAGAGCTGAATTGTGGCAGTGGAAAGCTATTTATGATAAAAATTTCTTTGTAGTGATTCGATATTTAAGGAATAAATTGTTTCTGGTTAGTGATGGTACTGTGTTTTATTGTTGTTGCAGCGGTTAGAGGAGATGGAAGTTGAAAACGTTCCTGTTGAGGAAGGGAAGAAACAGTTTGAAGTTGTAAATGGTGGTGATGTTGTGATTTTGCCTGCATTTGGAGCGGCAGTGGATGAGATGTTGACTTTGAGTAGCAAAAATGTACAAATTGTTGATACAACTTGCCCTTGGGTATCCAAGGTATTTATTGGATGGAGTTTTAGCGTATGATATTAGCTTATTGTTTGTAATTATTGGGATTTATATGTTCAATATATGTGTTTTTTTAATGACATATATAAATATGCTTTGAAATCATGTGAAGGTTTGGACTACTGTTGAGAAGCACAAGAAGGGAGATTATACCTCAATTATTCATGGAAAATATGCTCATGAGGAAACTGTAGCAACCGCTTCTTTTGCAGGAAAGTACATTATTGTGAAGGATATGAAAGAGGTATGCTCCAAATACCAGTGGTGGTTAATATCCTTTCTTCTTTCAGTATATAAGAAAATCCTGGAATGTTTTTTTAACATGTTAGTCACGACTCACAAAGATAAAGGAAGAGTTGTGCATGATCTCTCTCTGTTTTTTTTTTTTTTTAATGCAAAAATTCTGAGAAGTTTCTATTTAATTCAGGCAATGTATGTGTGTGATTACATTCTTGGGGGTGAACTTAATGGATCTAGCTCAACCAGAGAGGAGTTTCTAGAGGTAAAGCTTTTTTTCTTGTTAACTTTGATTTGGTATTTTGGATACTAAACAAAATCCTAATGTAATTGTTGGCGTGGTTGCAGAAATTTAAAAATGCAGTTTCTAAGGGGTTTGATCCTGATAGTGACCTGGTGAAACTTGGTATTGCAAATCAAACTACAATGCTCAAGGGAGAAACAGAAGACATTGGTAAGTTTTAGTTACGTTAAGCTATTGTATCTTTTTCTTAGAAATTGCCACTAGTGATCTCCGATTCATTGATTTTTCTTTTCTTGACAGGAAAATTGGTGGAGAGGATCATGATGCGCAAGTATGGAGTGGAAAATGTAAATGATCATTTCATAAGCTTCAACACCATTTGTGATGCTACTCAGGTGATCCTCTCTTCTAGTCTCGCGATTCTACTTGTTCAGCTTTTCATTAGAGTTTGGTGAAACTCTTAGCGTTAGAGAGTCTTACCTGGTGTTCATTCTTCTTACAATTTATAGAATTCAAATTCCATATGGTGCTTTTCTTCTCCCTTCACCACTTATCTCTAATCATAATTTCAAAATTTGTCAACCTTAAAACTCTTTGAACCTTGAACTTCCCTTTTTCAAAGGAGAAGAGGATAGAGGCAAGGAATGAATATCATATATTAGAATTTCAAGTCTCCCAGTCCTACAACAATTGTATAAATGTATGAAGCCAAGTTATGAATTAACTAAAAGCAAGATTCTTTTATGGTAATTGATTGGGTTAATGTTTTTTTTTAATCTTATATTTATACAAGCCTTTTCTGTTTAATTTGCAGGAGCGACAAGATGCAATGTATAAACTGGTGGAGGAAAAGTTGGATCTTATGTTAGTTGTTGGCGGGTGGAACTCAAGTAACACCTCCCACCTCCAAGAAATTGCTGAGCACCATGGAATTCCTTCATACTGGATTGACAGTGAACAGAGGATAGGCCCAGGAAACAAAATAGCTTATAAGTTGAACGTAAGCGAAATTGCTCGTGCTCCCTTTCTTTGACCAATTTTCTGATTTCAATTATAGATATCTCATTTATTCATCTCTCACTAGCATGGGGAGTTGGTTGAGAAAGAGAACTGGCTTCCACAAGGCCCTATTACAATTGGTGTGACATCAGGCGCCTCTACACCAGACAAGGTGATTTTACTGCAATAATCCCTTGTCCATAATTTTTTCTGCCCTAGACATGCAATTCCTGAACTTTGAGATGATGGTATTGTAGGATTGCCATTCCTGCAAACCACGCGAATCTTCAAGTTTCCAGCTGTGCTAAATGTTATTAATATTATACACCTGGTGTTGAATGTATGTAAAAAACTGATACTATTTACCTTTTAATCAATTTCTATCAGGTTGTCGAAGATGCCCTTATCAAGGTGTTCGACATCAAACGTGACGAAGCTTTACAACTAGCTTAAAGTTTAATGTGTTATATATACAGCAGTAGAGAGTGCCAGTCAGATACTGTACCATTAAACACAAGATCAATGTATCATGAACAAGAGGTTCCAAAATATCCATGTAATAATATCCTTCCGAGCACTTGAGTTCTTGAGTTGAGCTCACAATATCAATATAGAGGTTGCAGTAGTAAAACAATGCCGAGTGTCAAACCAGGAAGAGGTTGCGACGAGGCAAATAAGTGGGAAAATAGGAAATGCGAAAGCACACCACTATAATAACCAAGAGAAGTTGGAAAAAATATAATCGAAGTGAGTGAGAAAAATTACTGCATGTATTCGATTAAATGCCCCTGAAGTTTAAATTTATCTTTCATTGGTACAAAAAATGGTCGATAGGCAACTGGGTGATCAAGGACAATCCCTAGGGCCTCGAGTTCAGGCCCCAGCAGCCACACGCTGTAGTGTCGTCTATAATAATGCCTGTAGCTATACATTTACAAGAATAATCCATGGCTCTGCAAAGTGCTAAACTCCATGGAACAAGCTCGGGCTTACAGATAGAGTGTATGCTGGATTTCAAGGATTGGTATCTTGGTTTTACCTCAGAATTCAGAATCACGTGTAAACCCCATTGTAAGTGTTCATCTCATTTCGAGCTGCGAAAACTAGCCACTTGCAACATCAGATTGCTTTGAAAGAGATGATTCAACTATCTCTGGAACCTTATCGAGCAAAAAATTTATCTCATATTGAAATTCAGCTTTTGCTCGGTTAGTCTTTCCTCCAACAATCACTGCTGTTCCGTCTTGTAAAGCCCATATCTTCGATTTGCCGGAATAAGAAACGAAATGAACACAAAAGTTTGCAATTAACTTCCATCATGGCATAAATGTTGCCATCAGGCATTAACAATCTCAAAAACAACTTTCAAAGTTTAAACAGAAATCACCTATATAATTCATCAGAAAACACGGTAAGATAGACTCAACATGTGAACATAATTCTCACCTGTGAATGAGATAAGTAACTCAGGCAAGTTGTGAGCATTAGAGCACCAAATCCAGCATACACAACGGGCACGCCCGGATCAGTCTGTACAAAGAAAAGATTTAGTTCCATGTAACTATCACGCAACTGAAAGAAATTCATGCTGTAGCGAGACTTTTCAGTCTAGACCTTTAATTCAAGACCGCTGCTTCCAATTGCATCTTCAATAATAATTTTCATGCCATCTATGTCAATCGGAAGCTTAGAGTTGGGTCTTCGCACTCCAACAAATTTCCCTTCTTGATCATAAAGGACGATGGATTGTAGATCACGAGCAAGCATTGATCTGAAAATCAACATCAAAAGGGCTGAATGGCAATGCACAAACATAAAACACAAAACTAATTTCAGCAAACAAATTAACTCTGGAGGACTGTCAACCAATAACAGCAGCACGTGAACAAGCTCAAGAATTTTATCCATTCATCTTGATGACCACGAGACTTGTTTAAAAATTAAGCAACTATATGAAAACTCTCAGATATGGAAAAACTAAAACACTATCATAATCACAGCAAAGTGCAAATTTGACTAAGAAACTGAATGTTAGTTATAGATACAAGTGAACAATAACAGTATTTATTATCTAAATTCTTGTGTAAAAAGTATGTACAAAGAAGAAGAAGAAGAAGAACTAGAAAATCAGTAAAAGAAATACATACATTCCCTTGACATTAGGAGAGTTAACATCCCCTACTGGTAAGAAGGTTCCATAGAGTTTATTGTCTCCACTGATTTTTAATGGTGCCATAGCCAAATTGAAAGGTCCTTCATCATCCTTGCGTACCTGCAAGGCGGAAATGCTCCAGTCTGTCTGGTACATAGTGATTCCACCATAACGTAACGGATCATTTACACTAATTGTTTTCCTCATAACCTCCTTCCCATTAAGGTCAAATAGTGACAGGTCAGTGTGAAATTGTTTGATCTACAAGAAGAAACAACATATAAGAGAAAATATGTAACACATATATAAATTCAAGTAAGCACAGCTGAAAAGGCATGTATAGGCACTGATGTGAAAGAAAATCAACACCTACATCACCACCATCATAGTAGTCCATGTAGAATCTGTTGACATGAACCTCGGTATTGAAAGCTTCAGTGGGAGTCGAGAGAAACCCACTTGGTCCCAGTACATCTCCTACAACAAAATTCAGTCCTTGTGGAACTGTAACTGAGCCTCTAAAGCTCCCAGTGGCACTAAGAGTTGCTCCTGCCATTATCAGCAGCATAGCTAAATGTACTCCAATAGGGGAAAACCGACCGGCCAGCCCCTTAAATGCATATAGAGAGGGTCCTTTCAAGAATACCTACGTTAATTAAACTGTGAATAGTGAGCACAAAAACATATATATAAGGTACTAATGCTTGAGGAGCTGATAATATTGTAACATGAAGGTTGCTATTGTTAGCAACTCAGGATAAAGTATCTGCAGGCAAAATAACTGTTCAATTTGTTGCAACTCAGGATAAAACAGATTTCACAAATGCAACACAATTGAACTACTCCATAACCTCATATCCAGATCCCATCAGAATAACACCCAAATCTTGAACTGATGCCCTGGGCAAATTGTCGGAAAATTCCTGTTTACGAATAGCATCAGCAGAATGTAAGTAATTCCACCTGCATTTAACAACAAAGCTGTGTTAACAGGGAACTTCCTCTTTCCTAGTTTAATAGAGCAAGATGCCAAAAATCAAACCTTCTCGCAACCTTAGCCAGGGGGATCTGTGTGGTGTAAGTGCAGGCCATAAGAGATACTCCTAAGAGAGCCAACATTCCCAGGAAAACAGGGGATGAATACATGTGATCGAACCCGAGGGTGAGAACCCACTTCCAAGTGAAGAATCCTAACAAAGGATTCTCTTCTGGGAACTTTTGGAAATAGAATTCTGGAGCCTCCCCTTGATCAATAAGAGTACCTGCATAAACATTGCATACACCTGATGAACAAATTCAAGACAACCAATGATGCTCTAATTCTAGCACTTAAATTTCATTTCTGACACTAACACTTCAATTAACCTTCTGAAGACAGCAAGACGAAACACCAACAGAGGTTTTAACATACCTAGAGCCATTAGCACAGCAATAGAGAACATCTCTCCAATAGCCAAAGGCAAATTAGACAAAACAGCCAAAACCTTTCTAGGCAACCTCTTCAAGAACCCCAATGCTCCAGTTCCTGTCTTCACTGGAACTTTCTCTCCATTACCACCACCATCACTCTCCTCTGACAAAACAGGTGGAGCTGAATTCGATAGAAGAATCTTCCCGGACGCGTTCTTGTCCTTGTCCTTGATTTCTTTAGATGTTTTGAGCTTGCTACAAGTTACAATGGTTACAGAAAGTCTACTTCTCTTGTTGTTGTTGCTGTAAAGAGTGTGAATTTGGGGTTTGAGCTTAAGAATTTTGGAGTTAAGGAGAAGAGTGGGTTTGCGAAAATGGGTGTTGAATAGAGATGAGCTAAGGGGTTTTGTGGGGTTCAGAATATCCATTAATGGAAAACTTGGAGCTCTGTTTGTGGTTTTCAGTTGAAGATAAGAGAAGTAGCAGTTAAGACTTTGTTTATCCTGTTAGGAGATATTATGTTATTGGCGTGCCTTTTTACACACCTTTATATAACCTTTGCCAAAATGCACTTGCCATGTCAATACCTTCAATTTGGTTCTTGGGAGTACTTACTTTCCTTCAATTTTGTCAAAACTATTATTACGATTCGGGCAACCAAAATGTATATTTCAATCAAGCTCCTAGTTTTATTTACTTTGGAGCGGCTTGTTAAAGATCAAAGAGGCATGGGATACAGGCTTCTTGTTTTGCTTGGGCCTTAGGCCTTTAGCCCCCTCAAGTATCCAAAAAAAAAAAAAAAGGCTTCGTAGCATATCAACTCAAAACAAGTATAAATTTAAAAGGTGTACAGTGTTCATCCTTACTCTGTTACTCATATTATTACTGTGGACAAGATTTTTTGTTTTTTTAATTTGAATATTAAATTTTTTTGGGTAATTTAATTCTAATTAAAAATTAATTAATTTTGATTTTTAATGAAAAGATAAAATTAAAAATAAAGTGAAATGAAAAATACACCAAACATGAATGGAATACTATAAGTTTTGAAAAAAATACATTTTGATGCTCAAACTTCAAGAATTACATAAATTATTTGAAGAGTTTTTGATTTATCTATAATTTTTTTTTATTTTTTGGTATGGATAAATTTTATTTTTAAAGAAAAAAAAATATATATTCAAAGTGTTGTGTTTGTGAATCAGGACTCCAATTTTATGTGGAGAATCAGGACTCCAATTTTAATCAATTTACAGGCTGTTTGGAACTTAAATTTGAATCAAATTAATAAATAAATTTAGAGAAAGATCTCGATTTATACTTACTCTGTTACTCATATTATCACTAAGATCTAGAAAGAATCCTCGAATATGCACTAGAGGATAGGAGATGATTCTGGTTTCAACTATTTTTTCAAGGCAAAAGAATACTAACACGAAATTTCAAAGAAAAGGATGAAGGGACACCATTTTCAGTTAGAAAATATATGGGTTAATAAATTTCAGGAGAAGGTTCGCTTTCTAATGTGAGCAGATATGAAGAAGATTCTGATTTCCTCACTGGGATACACCTTTCTTTGGAATTGTTTTCCCACCACCAATCATTCAATTCTCAAACATCTATGATTCTTTCAACATTACATACATGAATCAATCATTAATCATCGTGGGTTCTAAATAAGTTGCTGGGCCTCAGGCTGCCTTTCCCCAGGTTCTTATGCGCTTCTCAGCTTGCAAAACCTGCAATATTTAGCAAATCTGTTAATCCTGCAAGAAATGGTTGACAATTATATCGAAAGGAAAGGAAATGCTAGAAGATGAAGCACGTTTCTTAGGTTGATTAATTTATCATCCCTTTATTCCAATCTTGTGCTTCTGCAGGCTGCAGCTTCTAACGGAGCAAACAAATTCTTAAAGGAACAGTGCCCGCTCGGACAAAGATGAAATCCGAATATGATTACACATATCCATATGTATTATTCTTATTCTTTTATATTGTATATTTTTTGAATAATTGATTTCTTAAAATATCTTTTTGTTGGATTTATATTTTGATTACTTATATTTAACTATGTAAGAGAGTTGTGATAAGATTCAACATTTAAATGAACTTAATATTAATTATTTCATGTATTTTAAAATAAAAATTGATTTTAAAAAGCACATTACACCACAATTTTAAACTTTTAAATGCACTTAGTTAGAGTTGAATTGTACAATTTATTATTATTTTCAACCGTAAAAAAATTGCGTTGATAGATACTAGTATATTGTTCACATATCTCTCTATCAAAAGAAAAATTACATTATTTACACTCCAAAAAAATTATAGTTCTAGTCAAATTAAAGTATATAATTTAATGAAATTCACGACCAACATTAACATCACAAATACCATGTACTAATTGACTTAGTTTGTAAAATTACTATGAATTTTTCCAATAAATCAAATATATGGAGATCTGAATTTCATGAACTAAAAGAAAATTTCATTTGTATGATCTTTCTTTTGATTGAAGAAAAAAAAGACAAGAAAATCAAGTTGGGGTGGTGGACCGGCGGTTGTAACGAGTAGCGGCGAATAATGAGCGCACAAAAGGAGGACTTCAGTGTAGTGACAAAAAAGTTTTAGTAGAATTTCTTAAGGCAGATTGAGGTTGATTCCTGGAAACGCAGCTGTCTCCGCCGAATCCATGTGCGCGTTACTGGTTCGGTTTGTTCGGGCATAAATGTAGAAACTTGGTCACGCACTCGTTTTTTACTACGTACAATCTTTCTAGAAAACATTTTATGAAAAATAATAAGGGATTTAGTTTTTTTTAATGGTATTTTCAAAAATTTTGAGAACCAAAATATAAAATATATTTAATATTCATTACTGTAATGAAATTTCAATGTTTTTAAATATATGTAAATATAACTAGATTATACTATTGGTCAGATTAAATTGTTTAATATAAAAAATTATTTGGATGTTGTTAACATGTTTTATAACAAAAAATTAATTTAATTATATAAAAATTAATTTAATATAACTCATCAACTTGATTGATGGATATAATAATAATAATGAAACAAAGTTTTAGGTTTACTAACAAGATGATGGTAAAACCCCAAATCTGTCTCCAAGTAAAAACGACTCGAGCCCCCTTTCTACCTCAGCAATCTGCAACTGCGAAGACAAAAGGAACATGACGTACAGTACAGTGGCCATCAGTACATGGTATATCCTTAACAAGAACACACCACCACAGGAAGGATCCAGCGAGTGTCCGAAGAAAGAATGTCTTAAAATAAACCATTTGAGACCAAGTTGTCCTGTTTCAAGTCAAAAAGGGTCCAGAAGAGCAATGCCAAACACTTTAATGCAAGATAGAATTGTATCGTTGGCTGTCGGCTGG
>Ga0307515_10020823_pt1 | contig 11662 bp, 9 predicted proteins | sample 17_EM_MG_FD_194513 | JGI IMG/M metagenome (GOLD analysis project Ga0307515, IMG submission 194513) | Populus trichocarpa ectomycorrhiza microbial communities from riparian zone in the Pacific Northwest, United States - 17_EM | ecosystem: Host-associated > Plants > Roots > Unclassified | place... | reverse complement strand
ACCTGACTGAATACGACGGCCCACTCACCTGCAACCCCTTGTTGTACCATCCAAAACGTCAACGCATGTCGCGCACACCAACGCTCCTTCGATCTTTGTCCTCCATCTCTTATATCTCGGCTACTATTTACATTGGCCTCAAGTCTTCTAATATCATCTACTCGCACGAATCTGTGCCGCTACGCTCGTTCCATTATCTTGGGTTTTAGTTTTGGCATCGTCTCTATCTCATACTCCAACCATCACTGCATCGTCTAGGACGCGATTCTCACACCCAGCTCTGGCAAATCAAGTCTCGTCTTTCACACGAAATCACAAGCTCTGCGCACCTGCTCTGTGCCGTACCCCACTCACCCATCGCCCTTTTCTCTCTCAATCACCTCTCAGTATCTCGTGTTTGTGCCGCGTGTCGCCTTGTCGCTCCTTTGCCTTCCATCTCCTGGAGATTATAATGTGCCATTGCTCTGCTTGATGTACATGCCTCCCATCCACGCTCACTATTACTTCCCTTTATTCCCTACTCTTGTCTCGTAGCTATCCCGTAGTGCCCATCTCATTGGCATATCGACCCTGGTACTTCCCCACCCGTTGCTATCCCGTTACCGTCCTTGTGGCTCTAGCTTTCGTGAAGGTTGGGTGGAGGTAACCTGGTTTTGCGCTATCCCCCGCTTTAATACGATTGCTTGTCAGGCTGGTGGTTGGTTGGTTGAATGTGGATTTTCGTTCTTCCCAAGAGGTTTACGCAATGACATAGGTCAGATCTATGAAAGAATAGGATCGAGATACTCGATTGAGCGACTAATTCAACCTGAAGATCAAGGCAGATATAACAACAGGACTAGAGGTAAAACAGCATCTCCAAGCCAACCACCTACTGCGTGAGATCGATCGGAGCACTCTTAGCTTCACCTTCCGCTGGAGGTGATTCGGCTCCCTTCTTTTCTTCTACGACAGGCTCATCTACAACCTCTTCAATAAAGCCATGCGCGGGCAACGGATCCACATTTCCGGTCCCCGCAGTGGCTTCCGAGCCCTTTCCCCTATTCAGAAAACCTGAACAGCAGGTCACTATCCTGTTTCTTGTACGAGTCGAGCCATGAAGTACACCTCACCTTTGAACTTCTGATTGTGCTTTTTCTCCCTCTCCTTATCAGCTGCAAGGATTCGAACCAATTCAGCGTTGATAGCGGCAGCGTCTTTATAACGATTATGAGCATTCCATCGCTGAAGAAAACCTCGAGGCCAAGGGAGAGATTCCTCTTTGGAACAGAGGGGATCAACTCACCCGATGCGTTTTTAGTTAACAGGTCCGTGAGAGTGGCCTCTGCCTTTTCCACAAATCCTAGTTCTGCCTGTGCCTTGCCTTTTCGGAATTGCGCCTTGTAGTTCTTCTTGTTCTTTTGCAGTGCCTAGATGGACTCTAGGATGAATAAGGGGACATACTAGGCATTGGGTAGGACGACGAGATGCATCGAATGCGCCGCGTTAGATCTCAAGGTTCCACGAGGTTCGGTTGTGTTCGCCATGTTCGCCTCAAGCAAGCGGCAGTGAATCGAAACAAAATAGCGAACACACCTTATCAGCACATTCCCAAGCTCGTTTCCAGTTACCATTCTTCATGTGACACGCCGACTGGTTTCCATAAACTTTGGAGAGCAAGTCCTCGATCTAGGGCACATTGGGAATATATGTATATATCAACCGGGGCATAGTAAATCAGAGAAATAAATAAGTGGATACCTCTGTGGGCTCCTTGTCCTCGTCGTTTTGAGGCGGCGCGTTCAACGGCGAGGGTGCCGGGTTGCCGCTCATGGAATCGAGCAGGTTTCTGAAGAGTAGGGCTATCCCTCAGAGAAAGATATGGAGATACGATTTTTCGAGACGTGCCTGTCGATACCCTGGAGATAGAACAACGCCTAAACCGTTCCCGTGCTTGTGAGCGATCGTCAACGAACGCGGCGTGTAGAACGGACGAACTTCATGGTATGCTCTCAATGCTACTTGCATTGAACATGGAGCGTCAGAAAGACGAGTCGCGCGTCGTCGCCACACCAGGCGCCTTCCGACTGACCGTCTCTAATCTCGCCCACTTTGAAAGCCTGGTCACCCGTTTCCTTCTTCTGCTTTGCAATCTCAAACTTTGCCAGTGGGTCCTGTGCTATGGAGGTGTCCATTTTACTCAACAAGTGAAGGCAGGAAAGGGCGGGTCGAAGGAAGGAATGCTTTGATGATTAAATTACGGAGCCAGACTCATTAATTATCCACCAGTCTGATAAAGGAGAGAGATTACAGTTGTACTTTGGTACAATAGTAAACAGAAAGGACATTGAGTAAGAGATAAAAGCTTCACACCAACAAGGCAACGCTCGAGTCCAAGATCGGATTATTCCCAATTGGATATGGCGACCAGGTAGGCGCCGTTTTACCGTCGCGGTCTTGATTGCAGTGATGACTCCGTAGCCTCTAAAGGTTACGTAGACATGGACTCGTTCCCTTTCTGTGATCGTATTGTAGGGATAGTGGAGGACCGTTATGAAAGAGGCATATTGGGCCCTTGAGCATCTCCTAGGCACGACAAATACGCCGTGATCGGATAGCGGCAACGTGGCTAACTCTGTAAGATCTCAATTGCGGCTTTCAACGCTGAAATAGTATCAATTTCTTCGCGCGTCTCATGGGAGTTGCTGGTTAGCCCTATAGCAATAAATTTGTGCCAGAACTTCGGTTTCGGCGACGTGTGCAACCACATCACAATGGACAATGTAGTACTTCATGACAATTTTAATGAGCGCAATTGCGTTGATGAATTGGTTTGTTGTGACTCCGATACAGATTGTCAGGTTCTGGATAGGAAAACCCTGGCACTGGGAGGCCGAAGATTAGCAGCCCAGCTTGTGAGGAACCATCGCGACGGACACTACAAGGTAAAGCCTCGACGCCGTGCGCCACACCAGTTGAGTGCGCGGCTAACGAGTGACTCTTCGCTTGCTGGATCCTTAGTGAGGTTAGGCCCCGTTGAGCGAGGAATGATTTCTCCGATACGTCGATGACCTTAGTACGCCACAGGGGTACCCGTGCCGGACCGATGAAATCTACAGTACCTCCGTGAGTTTAAATATTCGGAGTCTGATGGGAATGGGAATACGACCGGCCACTTGAGTACGAGCACCTCGACTGTCGACTAGGAGGCGAAATCGATGATGGAGAACGGTACTAGTTGCAAATACGCTAGGTGATGAAGTGGTACGTCAGAGTAGGTCAGAACGGCTGCCAGTGTCCATCGACTAGATTGAAGGGTCGGATACATACAGAGCCTCTGCCTTCCACATGCGATTCAAGTGTTCCCTGACTCGTAGGCATAAGGAGTCCATGGAAATAGTGCTCATCGTCCCAACCCTTGCGGTAACGATTCAAGAAAATTGTCGGGTGCCAGTGATGTTGCAGATATCCGACCAGAAGCCGTGATTTCATGCGTCAACCTGGTAGTAATTATGCAGTTGATACTGGGTAATGGCATCCAAGAGCCGTGGAAGTGGCTGGGGAAAGCCCAGAGCCCAGCCCATGGAACACTGGACAGAAGCTACTGAAGGTCCGATGCCGTCAAGGTTCAGGATACGAGCTTGGGTCGCCTCGATTCTAGACATTTGCGATCACCGCTGTCTGGTTCACGACAGATATACACAAAAACTGTTCGTTGTAGGTCAATAGGCCCGTTCGGCCACGTGGAAGGATTGTGGTGTCCTTACGGTATCTAGTGGCCTTCCTTCTGCCTCTCCTCCAGGTGGCGCTTGGCCAAGTCCCTCCAATCTTCGTACAACTGTTTTGGCGACAGCCCATCCACCTCACCCTCTTTTTTTAGCTTTAACTCCCCGGAGGCAATTTTCTGAGCCATTTCTTTACGTGCGGCTTCCCGAGCATCTTGAACGTCACGATTACGCCGAATAACAGCAAGCTTCTCAGCGATAATTTCCTCTTGTCGCAGCTCGAGATGATATGCGCCATAACCGATTACAGCCCACACTGCTGCGGCTATCAGGTGATTGCGTGGTCCTGTACGGGTCGAATTGGTGGAAGGTTGAAACCCCGTTGTTAACGTATTCAGTCAAGGCGACAAGGAAGAACAAACGAGCCATTCAGGCATCGAAAATATGTGGTCGACAACTCACTCCAATACACGCTCTTCTTCTGGATTCCAAGATGCCACATCCGGACACCAACACCAAAGGCAGCAAAGCCGGTCATGTTCCACAAGAGCGTCTTATTGTCGACCGGCCTTTTGAAATTGATCGAGACATCTGTCGCTACTGGTTCTGTCGGTGTTGAGTTTGTAGGGATGGACATCCTCGAAAGGGTAATGTCGAACTTGCGTTTGCAATGTGACCACCTGCCAGACGGCCCCTCTGGGACTTAACGCCCCGATTCAGTGAGAGAATTAAAAGATACATCTGACTACTATTTCCTGGATTATCCTCCTATGTCTATCCCCGCCTCGTTGGCATGTAGCAACGAATGGACCATTATGGCTGCAGAGTACACGAGAGTGTTTGTTAGCAGAATTGGATTCTCGAAGACACCGTTGATAATATGACAGTACAGCTCATATATATAGAACCGACGATAGGTTGCAAGAGGTCATACCTTGATATTGAAAACTAATGGCGGCGCTCTTGACGAAATTTGAAGAAACCTTACCTATTGAGGGTGACCGTACTATCAACTGCCAGGGAGTAGTGGAAAAGTCATAATGTCCATTCACTGAGCAGACTAGGTGTAGACTACTTGCAGTGGTGAGCGCCTAAATCATTAAATCATCTGTAAGACGGCGGGTGGAAAGGGTTCCGAGGACCAGTCTCAGCCAGATAGACTGAGAGTACAACGCTCGATCATTCGTTCCTGTAGACTGGCAAATGGTCATTCCAGAAAGGATTGACCCCAAGAAATCGTATGTAGCAAAAAGAGAGCTCGAGGTCGCAAGATCATAGTAGTAGTGGTATAGGAATTAATCCTATCAGCCCAAAGCTCAGGATATATAGTCCTGAGGCTGGACCAAAATCATATTTGGTCAATGGGCAAGTCATGGCTAACTCTACCAATGAGAACGAACCTCCAATAAGACTCCTGATGAGTCCCAGGGGCGTCCAGTAGGTTAACAAGGCGACGAGAAGGGCCCATCCACAAACGATAGTCGCCGTTAAAATCTACGAAGTTGTTCAAGGTCGCTGGAGAAATGGAGAGCGAAAAGAGGCAGAAAATCTTACGGGTATTACAGATTTAAGTTCATTGGACTCGTTCCACCTGCTAAGCTGCGGAGCAATACCTTCTCAGACCGAACGCCAAGATCATGGTCGAGCGACGGCATGAGTAACTCACATCCAACCGACGTCCAGTCATCCACGGCGATACCATGAGGTGTAAGAAGAGATATATTGTTGCGACTCCTAGGCCGAGGTCGACCCAGGCCACCAGGCTGCCGGGCGTCATCAGCACTCGTGAATTCCACTAATGAAGGCAAGGAAACGGTCCACCTGACGTATCCTGGTAGCAATAGTAGTCCTTTGATGTGCTGTATAGCCCCAGTCCACCAGGTCGCTACACCACCAAGTCCGATCCATCGCAGCTGTTTCGATGTATGCTGGAGCGGTCGGGACATGGCTTCTCTCGTGTAGCAGTACACGCGTTTGGTTAAATTCTATCCAATTTCCGTAAGTTACCAGATGTTCGTGCGGCCGCTTGTGACGAAATGGGGCAAGGGTCGAGTCCAAATAAGGGTACATTTCACATGTACGGTCCCAGCTTGGCGCGCGCGAGAGCCTGATTTCTCTCAATAGATTCGCTCAACTTCCTACAACCTAACCATAAACGCTACGCTGTTGTGCGTATCTGTGCCCGAGCTTCAGCAGCCGCAAAAGCGGCTGAATTAATTAAATTCGTACAAATGGATCTACTCACCATCAGGAGCCCGGAATTCGTCGCCGTCCGTGCCTATTTGGTATACCCGAGGAACTGGGGGGCGAGTAGTGCAACCTCCCGCGGTAACGGACGACCGCGTGCTACATCATGGACTTCTTATTTGTGGTATATCACATGCAGCGACGAATGGCGTTTCTATTACCCATGTATATAAGCCTGGCTGTTAGCTACGAGAAAGAGGAGTTCGGTTGTGCGCGCAGAAACCCGGCCCCCCCCCCCATTATTTCTGTCATGAAGGTCTCATTGGCCACTCGTTGTGTTTCTACACTCCTACTTCGTGGAACATTACCCAAGTGCTCATGGCCGACAATAAAAGGGACAGGGGAGCACCTGAAATTAGGGCAGGTCATATATTTGGTGCAATTTTGCACAAGCAGGGATCACCAACCCCCCACAATTTTTTGCATCCCCTTCGCGGCTAGCGTTACATATGGTAGTTGGAGACAAGTGAGAGAACACACGCTTCATGGGTGTCAGTGCAGCCAGCAAACCATCGAGAAGGGTTAGGTGGTCCTGAAGATGTGGGGTACATGCCAAGGGAAGTGCGATTCACCCTTCTTTAACGGTACGGGAAGTCAAATGAGAATTCTATAACTTATCAAGATAGTCTTCACTGGCAGGCCTAATCGTACCTTCCTCATAATCACATACAAATGCAACGCCCCACCTCCAGCACCGCGAAACTGATGAGTGTCTTTGGAGACATAGTGGGTGCAGACCACTCACTACCTTGACCAGTGGTCGAGCATTCTGCCACCCATTTGAGACCTGAAAGATCAATTATGAGTCGTAACAAAAGCGATCAACCCTGGGATAGTGTGAACTGGGTGTTGAGGGACATTCTTTGCCTTGAACCCTTGATTTGTGGAGCGCATGCGGGCTTGGAAGGTTCATGGTGTACAGATTCGAGAATTTGGTGAGACGAGTACTTCGAAGTCGGGATAAACCAAGGGGCCGTAGGAATGATTCGAGTTCGGAAATGCAAGCTAACAGCAATTTATGTGATATAGATATATAGGCAGGCAGTAGCTCTCCTTGGAAAAATGTGGGCGATCGGCCAATGATGTCAAAGATGACGGGAATTGCTTTTTTGTTGACAGTGTCATGGGGTAGGTAGCGTAGTGGCAGCGCACCCTTCTAGATTTAGTTTGTCTCGGGTTCGATCCCCAGTCTAGCCTTTCTTTTCTCTTCTACAGTGCTGCCCTCACCCTCATTGCATTCCTCGTCCTTTCTAAGGAAGTGATTTGCGAGGCGAGATATGACACCTGTACCTGACCCTCAGCGAGAGTGGCCTCAGTGGTTAGGTAGGTTGGCGATGGTTACTTAGAGGCTGAAATATGATACTGCGAAAGCGTATACGTTTGGGAGTGACCGTTAGAAGAGAAACTATGAGGACAAGTTTCAGGATCGAGTCTAGAACCTTCTCCACCTTTAGTTTTAAGAACTTGTGCCCTGACCTCCACCTGGATCTTGAGTCGAGACCGCTCTGATTTCGCCATTGAAATATAAGCTGTTCAAGGTGAGGCACTGTTATCGTTGCATGACTGTAACCAAAGCCATAACATTAGGCCACCGCATCGGAAAAGAATGCTGAGATCAGCACCACATCAGCTCATCGCAGAGATCGGACTAAGCATAACATCGCAGGACTGTCTCAAGCGCACGGTTTACAAGCCCCAGCCCAGAAGCTACCAGATATATCTGGCTTCCAGTCTCAAATTGCATGCCCTCTGGCAAGTAAGGTATGACAAGTGGGCCTTTGCCGCCAGTCAGTAATTGATTTGCTTGTTTAAGTGTGCATTGCCCCGAGGAGCGCTGATACGTTCGGATTGGTGAGCATGCGCCTGGAAGCGCCTCGGCTGCTCCCCGACATTCCCGACTTGCCAGCAACTTGGCAGTGTGAGGGCGCCTATACAAGTGGAGAGCGGCCGCCTGTCCGCCCTCAGGCGTAACGCACATGTCAGGACTTATGGAGCTTGGATGAGCCTCCTCAGGATCGCATCATATCTTCTCATATAACCACGAGAAGTGTATTGCATAGCTCATGGTGATGATACTGAACGTCCGCGCCATACGCAGGAAACACAATCAAATCCTTGGCGGGTGATGACTAGTTCTGGCCACTGCGTGTCGTGTTGGGTCACTCTTTCCAAATACGTACTGTTCGCAACAACACCACCCAAACTGACTGCCGGTCTTTACCCGACTGGACCGCCTGCTGAGCTATATAAGCATAAAACCGACGAGCAAATGAAGGTGCATACTCCCATCTATTTCACGCATTCACCTTCAAAGCCGCCTATCACAGATATTCTAAAGCCATTCCAACGCGTCGTCGCCCACCTACACGATGTCTAACTACGGTGCCACTACTTATGCCGCTACCCGCGCCACACATGTGGATGGCGATACGTCACCGTGGGCCAAAGTACGCCGCGTCCTGCTTTGTTCAAACGCGAACAGCTTCGAGGGCGATAATACCACGGATAAGGAACTGGAAAGTCTCCTCCTCCAGCGGCCTATCAGACGTGGCGGAAGATTCATGTGCCTTGATGTTGAATGGGCGGAGGAGAAGCCGAAGCGCAGGACCTACAAGTGAGGGTGGAGCACCTGATCACTCAAGAGTTGACATCCATGACCTACCGGCCAGTGGGTAAATACTGTACAACATCACCGCAGTTGGGCTTTTGTGCTTCACTTGATGTATCACATATTCTGATGCCGAGGACCTCCCACACGAGCAGACTTCACTCATCACTCTCCCCTTATGTTGTATGGACTCTCTGTAGGTGCATGGATGCGCTGTGCACCGAGTACCGGTCTCGTCTTCCATTCCATTCCGTCGTCTTCCATTCCATTTTGTTGTCTACCATTGCATTGTTGTGGCATGTGATGTCGTCTCTTCCATTTTCTGTAGCTCGGCTCGTGATTATTGGTTCTTGTTTCCCGGGATATAACTACCTGTAGTCTGAGTACTTAATAGCGAGGGGGTTCCAACCCCTTTGATCTTATGTTGTATGGACCCTCCACTCATGTTTCATGGATATGTACAGATTACTTGTACAGATATGTAGAGTGATTATTGTAGTTATAAATTTTGTCAAAAGGTTCGAGACACCTCCCGCGCCGTGGGACAAATGTGGCTGATACTAGCCATCGTTGACACGCGGACATCTAGTAGCGGAACCAGCGACAAGCATGTTCGAACAAGTAGGATGAGCTGGTGCAATGAATACAACAAGTCTGCGCATGAAAATCGGATAAGACCGGATACCAGGATGAAGGGCTAACCATTTGATATTTCAGAGACCACTCATACTAGAAGGTGGATAGGTATGACTGTTTGTGGGGATCCTATAGGGTACTGGCTCTTGTACCGTTCCCAGTTCCCAGTGTAGTAAGAGCAGGGGCGTGTACGAGACAGGAAGTCGAAGACCCGGACTGTCGATGGCTGTCTTGGAGCCTGTGGGAATGGGCAATGTAAAGGCCATCACGAGGTCACCTCTTCGAAGAATTCGTCAACGTGAGTTCACAACTAAGGCTGTTTCCAGTTTGAAAACCCCCACCAACCACGGTTCATTGTTCAGTGGCTACAGTATCCACCAGCGGACAAAGGGGAGTACTAGGATGAGGACGGTACAAGGGCGTGGGTATCCAGAGCCTAGTGATTGTTGAACTGGGTTGGTAGAATCAAGATCGTTATAAACAGTGTGAAGCAATTCTCTTGCAGGATGGCAAACGACGGAGCCGCCCAGTGGTTCCTCAATTTGAATGAGTAGGGCAGATTGTGCAGTATGGCAGGGATTGTTCTGATTTCACCATCCCAATCGGGAACGACGGAGCACATGGAACTGCACGCAGTGAAGGCCCGAACATCGCCGGACAGGGATCAGGTCCAACTCGTATGTTGTAAATAAACTAGTGACAGAAACAGAAACTATAGCACGATAAGTAGGTGTCAATTGGAGTAATGGGAAGTGCTGACAAATCAAGATGATCCATTCAACCCACGCAGACACGCAGACACGCAGACACGCAGACACGCAGGCACATTTCCGACGCCGATAAACAGTCGAAATAGCCATGCTCGATCCCTGCTTGTAAGGTCGACGGTCAGCCAGTCTCGTCCAGTCCGTCTGTCTGTGGTGGTGGGCGAGTCGGTGCCGGTGTGTGACGAGCATGGCACATTTATAAATATATGCTGTTTAATCCACAGGTCAGAATCCCTCTCCCCTCCTTCCGTCCTTCGTTGCCCAAACACACTTCTATTCTTGGCCTCCTCCATATCTCCGCTTCGCTTAATTCTCGTCCAGTGTCGTCATCCAGCGATCACCTCGATTGCCCATAAACTACAGTTTATGTCTAAAATATACGCAACAGAAGCAGGTCCCAAAAGCTCCCGCTACCGCGAATCACCTTGCAGCGTATGTGGGGTGCGCCCATCCGAGTCAGGCCGACCAGTCCTCCTCTGCTCAGCATGCAAGGCAATCCCGTATTGTGGGAAAGAGTGCCAGAGAAAGGGTTGGTCTATCCATAAGTGCGTCGAGAGTTCACTTTCTCCTCGTTTCAACCCCTTACACAAATCCAGAGCGCGATGCCACGAATTGAGGATCCTCCTGCGCCTTGAGGAGGAGGCTTCCAGTGTGAAAGACGAGCAGGGGATACCCAGCCATGAAATAGGAAGTAGTCGAGGAGGACCCTCCCTTCAGGTCCGGTATCGGCTGATGGAAGATTTCGTGCGTCTCCACGCGCCGAGCATCGAGCTTGCGTGGACATCCTCGATATGGGCGAGCACAAAGAACGACCCGTTTAAGTTCGATTTCCAGCGCCGGGTCCTTAAAGTCGATTATAAATACCGGCCTGACTCCAAGGGCGATCCATCGCGCGCGTTTGAGATCCTCACCTGTCGGTTCCACAAACTCCATGAGATTGCGCCAAAGCTGCGTATGGACTTGAACACACGGAAAATACTGTTCGACGAGCGCATTGAGCGCATAAAGGCGAAACATCCCGATAGACCCATACGGGTGCTATATGTACTCAGCACACTCGATAAACAGGCCTGGATATGGTCTTTCTTTCCTTTATTCGAAACTGTACCTTTGAGTAAGGAGCAGTATGTTCACAACGCGACAACGGCGTCGTGGTTGCAAGATTTGAAGGACCAAATGGAGGTTGGACTTATCCACAATCCCAATGATGTCGCCTCAAATGCGAGAGGACGCCTGAGGAAGAAGGGGAATAAGTGGATCTGGGTGGCCGAGCAGGGCATGGGTGGCATGAAGGAAGAGACAGTCGATGTCAAGGAAGAACCTGAAGAGGAACCTGAAGAAGCATGAGAGCCCCTTTTAACCTCTAAATGATGCGCCCTGTTGTATGAATAGCCATGCTTTCTTCTCTTCCTTCCTGTCTCAACAAAGGTACCCTCTACCAAATCAATAAGACCGATTAAGGTGCCATCGCTGAACAAGTGATTTGGGGAGACAACACTTCAAGGTTTCGTGCATATTACGATGCGTATTTTACAGGAGCGGCAGTCTTTTCCTTTTCTATTTCACCCTTGTACCCTCCAGTCCACTGGCCCCACTCTAACCCACTCTTATGAGCCATAATCATCACTAGAAGCACGGGGAGGTACCACAATGAGTTCTGCCACAGTGCCCTCGCAGCCTTGTCAGCCGAGACGCCTCCC